>JAEIGA010019772.1_pt1 | contig 10264 bp, 12 predicted proteins | sample 9270691 | NCBI WGS metagenome assembly JAEIGA01 (sample SAMN17057246, study PRJNA624740) | gut metagenome | biome: biome; isolation source: fecal sample | host: Bos grunniens | place: China: Xizang | collected 2019
CTTGAAGAAAGAATAGGCGGTGATTAAAGAATGGGTTTACCTGTAATCAACCTTGAATTTAAGAAACTGGCGCAGACAGTAGACACCCGGGCAGAACGGGGTATCCTGGCTATTATCGTACAGGATGCCACGGACACCACCTTCGACCAGAAGGTATACACGGATGTCTCCGAAGTAGACGCTGACGACTGGACTGCTGCGAACTACAAAGATATCTGCGCCGCATTTTTAGCGAATCCGTACAAGGTCATCGTTATCCGGCTGGCTACCTCCGCAACCTCCACGGCTGTGGCCGGTGCCCTGGAAAACGTACCGTTCAACTGGGTATGCACGAACGTATCCAGCTTCCAGACGGCCCTGTCCACAGCTGTTAAGACACTTAACACTGAGAACACACGGGCAAGACGGCCGAAGGCACTGGTAGCCGGTGTATCGAATCCGAACGACCCGCACGTGGTGAACGTGTCCAACACGACCGTGACACTGAAGGGCGAAAGCACGACCACAAGCATCGAGCATTACCTGCCGAGACTGGGCGGTCTTCTGGCAGCGTGCCCGCTGACCGAGTCCGTGACATATAAACCGCTGGACGACCTGGACGATATCGCTGAAGTATCCAACATCGACACAGCCATCGAGAACGGCGGTTTCTGCCTGTTCAAGGACGATGACTGCATCAGAGTCGCACGGGGTGTGAACTCCCTGAAGACACTGAGCGATGACCAGACGGAAGACATGAAGAAGATCACGGTTGTCGAGGGCATGGACATCATGCAGGAAGACATCATCAAGACCTTCAAGGCGAATTACCTGGGACGGGCGAAGAACACAGCCGACAACCAGGCACTGCTGGTAGCCGAGATCCTGGCATACTTCAAAGAACTCGAACAGGAGACCATCATCACGATGGATGAGGACGACACTGTCGAGATCGATGTGCAGGCGATGCGTGATGCTTGGACGAATGCAGGTGTGGACGTTTCCGACCTGACCGACGCACAGGTGAAGAGAAAGACCTTCCGGGCGAAGGTATTCGTCAAGGCTTCCTGTATGGTACTGGATGCGATGGAAGACCTGGTAATGGTTGTAACATTAGGCTAAGGAGGTGTAGTAAATGGCAGGAGATAGATTTGATCACAACAAGACCATCAGAGGCACCTTCGGTAAGGTGTGGGTAGATGGTGACCGGATGAGCAATGTCCGGTCCTTCGAAGCGAAACTGACCATCGACTACGAAGACATGGATATCAACGGCGACTTCGGACAGAAGAAGAGATACATGGGTTATTCCATCGCCGGGACCATGACCTGCTTCAAGGTCGATTCCTACATCGCAAAGAAGATCCACAAAGGTGTCATGAACGGCGACCTTCCGGACATCAAGATCGTGGCTGTGCTGGACGATCCGACAGGCTACGGCGCAGAAAGAGTCGCTTTATATGACGTGAAATTCGATGAACTGACATTATCTCAGTTCGAAAACAAATCTCTGACAGAAGAAGAAGTACCGTTCACAGCGGGCTCCTTCGAGTTCCTTGATCTGATCTAAGGAGGACACGATGAAAGGCTTGAAGCTCACTCTCTCCGACCTTATGAAGAAAAAGGAACAGCGTGAGAGGGAAAAAACAGAGTACAAGTCGGTCTTTGTCGAGAATCTGGGAGGGGAGCTTGAGGTAAAAAAGCTCCCCTTGACCAAGTTTTTGGACTTGATCGACGGCATCAACGAAGAGACCGGAGCGGGGGAGTCCCTCCGGATCCAGATGGATATGATCTACGAATGCTGCCCGCTCCTCCATAACACGGAGCTGCAGGAAGCATACGACTGCACAGAACCCACGGACATCGTGGGCAAGGTATTCGACGATAACCTCACGGACATCATGGCGGTAGTGGCTGCCATCTTCGAGTTCTACGGAATGGATTCCGCAGACATCGTCGGTGAGTTAAAAAACTGATAAAGAGCGATCCGGACTATGCGGTGATCGCTCATTATTTGAGTAAAGGCCATTCGCTTGAAGAGCTCGTGAACCTGAAGACGTCCGAGAGGCTTTTCTACCAGGCGGCTTGGGAAGTCGAGCTTGAATATATCGAAAAGATAATGGGGGAGGTGAACGCAAATGGCTAACAAAAATATCAATATCCTGATGAAACTGACGGACCAGTTCACCAAGCCCATGCTGAAGGCCACGAACGCAACCAAGGCACAGACCAAGGCGGTACAGGCGGCACAGCAGAAGACCGTCAGCTTCGTCAACAAAGCGAACAGCAAGTTCCTCGGACTGGTGAAGGGCATCGGCAAGGCAGCACTCGCAGTGACCGGTCTGACGGCCGCATTTTCGCTTGTGGGCCTCAAACGGTTCGCAGGTGAGGCAATGGAACTGGCGAACGCTCAAATCGAGGCAGAAACGAAATTAGAGGCTGCGCTGAAGCACGTTGACAGCATCGCTGCCGGAGGCACCGGGAAACTGAAGCAGGCGAAGAAGGAACTCCTCGGAGTGGCATCGGAGATACAGAAGGTCGGTGTCATCGGTGACGAGATCACCATCGCAGGCATGCAGCAGCTGGCGACCTACGGCATGACCGAAAAGCAGATAGCCAAGCTGGCACCCGGCCTCGCTGACCTTTTGGCACAACAGAAGGGCATGAACGCATCACAGGAAGATGCGGTCACCTATGCAAAGGCCCTCGGGAAGGCGATGAACGGCTCTACGGACAGCCTTAAACGCTACGGCATCATAATGGATGACGCACAGAAAAAAGCCTTCCAGATGGCGAATGAGGAGGAGCGGGCGGCTATCCTCGCAGACCTTCTCGAAAAACGTGTGGGCGGTGTGAATGCCGAGCTGGCGAAGACCCCTGCAGGCCAGATCAAGCAGACGCAGAATGCCTGGGGGGACATGATGGAGAACATCGGGAAGAGGCTTCTTCCCATCAAGGCCCAGCTGTACAGCTTCGTGGGCCAGTACATCCCGGACATCCAGAAAGCCGCCATGAAGTTCATGGACTGGCTGCAGCCTAACATCGACAAGTTCATCTCATGGTTCCAGGGACACACCGGGGACATCAAGGATGCCATCAAAACTATCGGCGACATCCTCAAGAAGGTGTGGAAGGTCATCAAGCCGCTCCTCAACTTCGTTGTGGAACACGCTGACACGATACTGAAGGTCATCGCCGCCATCGGTGCCGCATTCGTCGCACTGAACATCGTGATGAAGATCATGCAGGTGGTACAGGTCATCCAGACGGTCATCAGCGTGATGGGCCCGATCCCGCTCATCATCGCCGCCATCATCATCGTCCTCATCCTCATCGTCAAGAACTGGGACAAGATAAAGGCGAAGGTCATCGAGGTAGTAAACAAGATAAAGGCGAAGCTGCAGCCTCTCATCAACTGGATCAAGACGACCTGGAACAACGTCAAGACGGTGGTATGCGCCGTATGGGATGCCATCAAGACGAAAGTCGAGACCGTGGTCAACAAGATCAAGGACATCGTTGGCAAGCTCAAGGATGCCATCGTCCAGGGATGGGACAAGGTCAAGGGTGCCATCGGGAACATTTTCGAAGGTCCTCTGACAGCTGCGACGAACCTGTACAACATGGTCAAGAAGCTCATCGACAAGCTGAAGGAATACAAGGAACTGCTTTCCAACGGTTCACTGCCGACAGGTGGAAGTCCGTCTGGATACCGGTGGAACGCAACAGGCACACCGTACTTCAGTGGCGGGCTGACGCACATCAATGAAGGCGGTCGTGGTGAGATCGTTGACCTTCCGAACGGGACGAGAATCATCCCGCACGACAAGTCGCTGCAGGAAGTCGGAAAAGGCACCACGGTCAACGTGAACTTCACGGTATCCGGCAATGTCATCGGCAACAAGGAGTTCATGGAAGAGTGCGGTCAGTATATCGCAAGTAAAACTATAGGTGCTCTGGGGGTGGTGTAATTGGATTTTATCCTTAGTTTCAATAACGGCTATTGGTACGGCTCCCCCCAGATGATCTTCCCTGTTGTCCCAAACGGCGGGGTACAGTTTGAGAGAAGCCAGAACAATGTATCCTTCGACGGAGTGAACGGCGAGATGCTCTCCATCGGTGAGTTGAACCTTGCGTCATTCTCCATCGAAAGCATCTTCCCGCTCCGGTCATACAACTGGACACGGCCGGGATCCTCTTCGGATGGCTGGGCCTATGTGCGGACCATCGAAAAGATCCGGAGGGAGCGGATCCCGTTCCGGGCGGTGCTCCTGGACAACAACGGCGAGACGATCTTCAACGTCCCGGCTGCGGTGGATTCCTTCACCTACTACGTTGACCAGGCGCACGACATTAGCTACTCGCTGACCTTCAAGGAGTACCGGTTCGCCACGATGGAAACGGCAGACCTTGCAGCGGACCCGCTGAAAGGGATCTCCGATGCAGTGAAAAACGCATCCATCGGCAGCACGAACATCACGAACGCATCCACCACGGTGAGCGACGCAGGGACAAAGACCCCGCCGCTGACACGTTACACGAACGACGATGTGGTGAAGATGGCGAAGACGATGTACGGAGAAGCACGTGGCCTTCCGAAGGTGGAGATCGCCTGCGTTGGCTGGTGCATCCTCAATCGTGTAGACGATTCACGGTTCCCTTCAACGATCTCCGGAGTCATCACCCAAAAATCCCAGTTCTCCGGATGGAACGCAAACAACCCCACCACGGCCGACGGCGGTTTCAGCCTTATCGACCTGGCGAAGGATGTCTGCAACAGATGGAGCTGGGAGAAAGCAGGACAGGCGAACGTCGGCAGGGTACTACCTGCCGGATATTGTTGGTTCAAGGGATTCTCCGGACACAACTGGTTCCGGAAGGACAACAAGGCACAGGCGGCGGGGGCATGGGACTACTCACTGCCGAATCCGTATGTATAAGGCGGTGGTCTGATGGCAACAAGGCAACAGATCATCAACATGGCTGCATCCCAGATCGGGCCGAACAAGACCGGCACGAAGTACACCGGCACGAACGTTGCCTGGTGTAATGCTTTCGTCAGCTGGGTGTTCAAACAGTGCGGGGTGCCGTCATCGAATATGCCGCAGGGCTGGTGCACCCGGGTGACGATGCCCGCCTTCAAAAAGGCAGGGCGTTTCCACATGAAGGGCGACGGATACACCCCACAGCCGGGTGATGTCGTTTACTTCTATTTCGGCAGGCTGTCCCCTGTAGACCACGTTGGTATCGTGGAATACATGGACGGCAGGACGATGCACACCATCGAGGGCAATACCACCAGCTCCTCCGGCAAGGGCGTATGGAGAAAGACCAGGACAAACTGGTACGGGGTCGGGACACCGATCTATGACGGCCAGTCCACCTACTCCGACGCCACATCCGGGAACGGGTCGGTAGACACCGAGATCACGGAACCACCGCACGTACCGCAGACCACGAAGGAGTGGACAGTATACAAGAACGACAACTTCCACAAGCCCCTGGACCGTTACGACCTTGTGTGGCAGTCCTACAAGTATAACAAGACAAGGGTCATCACGGACCGTATCGGCAACGTTACCCTCAGGGACGACTCAGATGCGATATGCACGGAGTTATCCTTCGAGGTGATGCAATCCACCGACGAGAAGTTCGTACAGCCTCTGGAGATCGAGCCGGGCGACATCGTGAGCTGGCAGAACGTGGAGAGTGGGGAGTGCCTGTTCCTTGGACAGGTGCAGTCCTCCGATGGATCCTACCGGGATTCCATGACATATACCTGCAGTGACCAGGGCAGGCTCCTGAACTGCAACGAGATCATCATCCAGTTCAACAACATCCCGGCAAAAGACGCTATCGCACAGATAGGAAAGAGACTTGGCATCCAGAACGTCAGCTGTCCGAATCTCATCAGCTCTGTATACGGCATCTACAAAGACAACTGCGCTACGATCATACAGACGATACTGGAAACAGTAACGGCCGAGAACGGAGTGAAGTATTTCCCCCGGATGCTCGGAAACACACTGACGATCCGGAGCTACGCTCAGATACCTATAACCGCATACCACAAGCAGGCGCAGAACCTCACGACATTCGATGTGACGAAAGAGGTATCAGCTCCTTCCATAAGCAAGAGCATCGCCGACCTGCGAAACGAAGTGGTCATCTATTCCGAACAGGATACATCGGTATCCATACAGGCAGACATCGAGAACAAGGAATCCATCAAGAGATACGGCCGGAGAGTGGGACTCGAGACCTATGCAGCGGACAATGACAAGATCTCCGCTACGCAGAAGGCGAAGAACCTGCTGGCGTCTCTGGATGTAGTTACCGAAGGATTCACGGTCACGATGTACGGATCCGACGCAGTTGTCGCCGGTTCCAGGCTGACGTTAGACCTTGAGGAAGCAAAGGGTGACTTCTGGGTGCAGTCGGTCGAGCACGTCTACGGAGAACCGCACATGATGACACTGACGATGGAGAGGGTGAGATAGATGGCTTGGGAACACAAACTGGCTAAAGAGCTGAAGAAGAGGGACAATTCCTTCTACCAGCCATACCTCACCGGGAAGGTGATGTCACCTGTCCGAAGCGTCGTTGTGATAGGTGATGAAGAGATCGTTACCTATTCCGGTCCGCTGGTGGTTACGATCTACGACGGGCAGGTACGGCTGGAGCAGAAAGACCTTGTGGTACTGCAGCACTGCGGTCAGCTCTACAAGGGGCAGACCGTGGCGTTAATAGGCGACCAAAAATATATCGTACTGGGGGTGACATGATGCTTTTTGACACAGCAAGCACTGACTTCGAAGAGTTTTCCCAGGGCGTCGTAAGACCGGAGGACGAGCTGGGGCTTGACCTGGTATTCGACTGGACGGAAAACCACTTCGTAATGGAAGACGGGTCCCCGGTCATGGTCAACAAGACCGACGCAGCCAAAGAGTGGCTGAACCTCGTGGTAAGGACACGGCAGGGGAGATACCCGATCTACCCGGCAGACTTTGGCGGAGATGCGATGGACATCATCGGCAAGAAGATCCCGAAGGGCTTCAGCCTGTCGGAATTCAAGCGGAAGATGATAGAGACCATCGCTTACAACCCCGGCATCGACGATGTCGAGGGATTCACCTATGACGGTGAAGTAATCAGATTTACTTGCCTTCTGGCAGACGGCACGAAGGAGGTGACCGAAGTTGAGTATCGATATTGAAAGCATCCACGGCGATATGCTTATGGGGCTTTCGGATGATTATCAGAAAACGCCCGGTTTTCCGGCTTATGACTTTACCCGGGCATTTGCCTTCGCCTGTGCATCCTTGTCGGAAGACATCGACATAGCGGAGGACCACCTGGACGTGACAAAGCTCACGGGCGACGAGCTGGAGACCTTCGTTTACCAGCACAGGGGCCTCACCAGGAAAGAGGGCGAACACGCAACGGCGACGATCAAGATCGTGGCAGGTACCGGGACCATCACGGAGGGCGACCTGTTCGCCACACAGAGCGGCGTGGTATTCGCATCCACTGAAACGAAGTCCGTCGTGGACAACTCCACCTTTAATGTGAGGGCGGTGGAATCCGGAACGGACGGGAACGTGGCGGCGAACACCATCACCCAGGTACCGACGACTATTGCCGGTATCGCCACATTCACGAACCCTGAAGCGGCTTCCGGAGGCACTTCGGACGAATCCGACCCGGAACTGCTGAATCGGTTCTTCGATAACCTGCAGTACCCGGACAACGGATGCAACGCCCAGGCTTACATCAACTGGGCCACATCGGTGGACGGTGTAGGCAGGGCGAAATGCTTCCCGCTGGATGACGGACCGGGAACAGTCACGGTCTGCATCACGAACACGGACATGGAAGCACCGTCGCAAACCTTGATAGATGCAGTCCAGGCTTACATCGACCCGGGTGCATCCGGAGAGGGCGAAGGTGTGGCTCCTGTCGGGGCGGCGTGCACGGTGACCGGTGCCTCGGAGAAGGCCATCAACATCAGCGCAACGCTGACCATCGCTTCCGGCTTCGTGGCGGCAGATGTCAAGGCAGCCGTTTCAGCTGCTTTCGATGCCTATCTGAAGGACATCGCCTTCAAGAGGGTGGACATCAACACTTATCAGACCTACGTCAGCTACGCAAAGATCGGTGAGTGCATCATGACCACCGACGGTGTGCTGGATTACAGCTCGCTTACCGTAAACAGTGCCACGGCATCCGTCCAGCTGGACGATGACGAAGTGCCTGTCCTTGGGACGGTGACGCTGTCATGATCAAGGAAGTAGCATTAAAATCCATACACTGGCTCATAGCAAAAGACCCCTGGACACAGGCGATATTCGAAGCGGCCGGCATCCAGTTCGATGTGCAGGCCCAACGGATCGTGGACATCTACAACTTCAACGACTTCGACAAGCTGAGTGCGAAGTACCTGGAATTGTACGAGACGATGCTGGGCATCACCACGGACGAATCCAAGTCGCTGGCTGACCGCCGTGCTTATGTGTGGGCGATGTGGAACAAGTCCACACCACCGACGAAGGCGGCGATCCAGTCCATCTGCGATGCGTGGATGAACGGCGAGTGCGATGTGGATGCAGGAGCGGGATACGTCGAGATAACATTCAACTCGGTGATGGGAGTACCGGCAGACCTTGACACCTTGAAGAAGGCTCTGCTGGACGTGCTTCCGGCGCACCTTGAGGTGCAGTGGAGGTTCAAGTACCTCCTGATTGAAGAGGTGCACGGAGTAATGACCATCGACGAGATACAGGCAACACCTATAGGCTACTTTGCCGGATAGGAGGGAGGAGAATAGATGGCAAGTTCAACCACAAATCTCAACTTGTATAAGAAAGACCCCACGACAGACGGTTCCGACACTTTCAACATCACCACGATGCTGAACGAGAACTGGGACAGGATAGACACTGCGTGGGGCACAAAGATCGTTAACGGAAAGACTATCACGACCGGGACGCTCGTTGCAGGGAACTGGAACGGGAGCACGTACAGTTTTGAGAGCACCTACCCCGCAGCCACCTACGATGTGGAGATAGAGCCGGGGCAGACCTGCACCGAGGCACAGCTCTCTGCTTGGACACGGGCGAAGCTGGTCGGGAGTGCTAACAGCAATGTGTGCACTGCGGTCGGTGAGGTACCGACCGTGGATATTCCAATTATCATAAAGGCGGTGGTTAAATGAGTTTAGGAGTAATGGGAAGTTCGGCTGGAGCAGGCACCGTAAAAATCGAAACAGGAAGCTACACAGGTACAGGAACTAATGGTTCAAGTGCTCCAAACAGTTTGACATTTTCAGGTGTTCCTGTTTTCGTGTGGATTTGCAGAAATGATTCTACTTATATGAGTATGTTCAATGTCGCAAACCTGACATCTTCATTCAATTCTTACGGCATTTTGTTCCAGTCCGGCAATTATGTACAGCAGTCGTCTTCTAATAAAGCAAAAATCGTTGGAAAGACGCTTTCTTGGTATTACAGCTCTGATGCACGGTGGCAGTTAAATGAATCCGGCGTAACATATAACTGGTTTGCTATCACGGCAGGATAAAGGAGGTAAACTATGGCTTTAACAATTTCTGGAAGTGGGGGGGTACTGCATCTAATGTACCCAAGTTTGTAACAGGTGTACACGCTGGAACTGGTACCGGCGGTGCTGCAAGTCCGACCACTTTTTCATTTAGTTCAAAACCGTTGCTTTTCGCTATTTCTGGTGGGTCAAGTTCTTATCCGCAAAATGTAGTTATCAATGCAGGGCTACTGACTGATTCATATCAATACGGCACGAAAAACGGTATAATTCCATATTCATCTAATACGTATACAAAATTAGACGGTAATACACTTTATATTTATAGTTCGAACAGTGGAGTGTCACAAAAGGCAGCCCAGTTTAATGAAAGTGGTTATAACTACTACTATTATGCCATTCTCGAATAGTGAGGTGATTCTATGGGTGAAACCACCGACAAAAACAACAAATACTGCAACCTGCCGATATGGCACCGGCACGGCATCACCGGAAAAGGCATAGCCGTGTGGAACTGCGAGGGATTCGAGAAGCAGACCAACCACGGCTACAAGTCGAGGATGAGGATACTGGAATCCGCTCCCGGTGCTACCGTGTTCAGCGGAAGAGTGACCCATAAGGGGACGAACAATGACTTCGTCAACAACCCCATCGTCCACCTTGAACTGGATGACACTGGGGCGAACGAGAAGGACATTCCGCTTGAGGAGTTCCTTGAAACATACAA
>JAEIGA010019773.1_pt1 | contig 10264 bp, 10 predicted proteins | sample 9270691 | NCBI WGS metagenome assembly JAEIGA01 (sample SAMN17057246, study PRJNA624740) | gut metagenome | biome: biome; isolation source: fecal sample | host: Bos grunniens | place: China: Xizang | collected 2019
TATTAATTTTACAATATGAATCATTCATAGTGTATGCAGAAAAATATGGTGATTTTGATAGCAATCCTTATCATATGACACTAGAAAGAATGCATTTCAATATTAAATATCGCTTTGGACAATACTATAAAATTATCGATGTTGAGAAAAATGATATTGTCGGAGGTATATTTGGGTTTGATTTGGATCAACCAAATGTAATGAAAATAGCTCAATTTTATCTTAAAGATGAATATCGTTCTAAAGGATATGGACATAAAATAATAGATGAGTTTATGGAGAAAAACCCTCAAGTAAAAACATGGTATGTTGATACAATTTTACAAGAGGAATATAATGTTGAGTTTTATAAAAAAGTTGGCTTTGAAATAATAGATGAAGAGGAAGAACACGAAGGATTAACATTTGTAACATTAATAAAAAAGGTTAAGTAGGTGGATTATGAGTAAGATAATTTATGTTGCAGGCGGATGCTTTTGGGGTATTGAAAAGTACTTTCAAATGGTTAAAGGAATTACATTTACAGAATGCGGATATGCTAATGGTAATATTGAAAATCCTAAATATGAAGAACTGAAAAAAGGAATTGCAACCCATGCAGAAGTTGTAAAGCTTGAATATGATGATGGGAAAATATCGCTTAATAACATTTTAGAACATTTCTTCGAACTTGTTAATCCATTCACATTAAATGAGCAAGGAATCGATAAAGGAATACAATATCGATCAGGTATTTATTGTATTAATGATGAAGATTTTAAAGAGGCAAAAGCCTTCTTCGAACATATGCAAACATTCTTTGAAGAAAAGATTGTTGTTTCGGTTGAACCACTTCAAAATTATTATCGTGCAGAAGAATATCATCAAGATTATTATAATAAAAAACCTGAGTGTTTAGAAAGCTGTCCTTTATTTAAAAAATCATAATATTTGTAAGCAATATTGCTTGAAAAATATACAAATTGTGGTATAATAATTAATGGCAAAAAATACTCATAAAAGTTGAACATACCGTCTAGTGCATATTTGTGGCGGGGTGTAGTGATACTTTTAGCGGCCAAAAACAAAATAAAATAGAAAAGAGGAAAATTAAAATGTCAGTAATTACAATGAAACAATTACTAGAAGCTGGTGTTCATTTCGGTCATCATACTCGCCGTTGGAACCCTAAAATGAAAGAGTATATTTTTGGAGAAAGAAATGGTGTTTATATCATTGACCTTCAAAAAACAGCTGATAAGATTGAAGAAGCTTATGCAGCAATGGTAGATATCGTACGTAATAATAACAAAGTATTATTCGTTGGTACTAGAAAACAAATCCAAGATATTATTAAAGAAGAAGCACAACGTGCTGGCCAATACTACGTTGATAAACGTTGGTTAGGTGGTACAATGACTAACTTCAAAACTATCCGTAAATCAATTGCTAAATTATACAGAATTGAAGAAATGGAAAAAGATGGTACTTTTGATAAATTACCTAAAAAAGAAGTTATCGCTTTAAAGAAAGAACAAGTTAAATTAGAAGGTTTCTTTGGTGGTATTAAAGAAATGCAACAAACTCCTGGTGCATTATTCGTAGTAGATCCAAAGACTGAACATAATGCTGTTGCAGAAGCTCGTAAATTACACATCCCAGTATTCGGTTTAGTAGATACTAACTGTGATCCAGATGACGTTGATTATGTAATTCCTGCAAACGATGACGGTGTTAGAGCTGTTAGATTAATCGTTGGTGTAATGGCTAACGCTGTACTTGAAGGTTTAGGCGAAGCTGTTGAACCTTATGCACTTCCTGAAGAAGAAAAAACTGAAGAACAAAAAGCTCCAAGACAACCTAGAGGTCAAAAACCTCAAAGAGCTCCAAGAGCACCTAAAGCTGAAGCACAACCTGCAGCTGAAGAAGCACAACCAGTAGCTGAAGAAGCACCAGTTGAAGCTGCTCCAGTTGAAGCTGCACCAGTTGAAGAAGCTCCAAAAGCAAAAAGAGCTCCAAGAGCAAAAAAAGTAGAAGCTGAAGCTGCACCTGCAGAAGAAGCACCAAAAGCAAAAAGAGCTCCAAGAGCTAAAAAAGTAGAAGCTGAAGCTGCACCTGCAGAAGAAGCACCAAAAGCAAAAAGAGCTCCAAGAGCTAAAAAAGCTGAAGCTCAAGAAGCTGCTGAATAATTAAAATTTTAAGGAGATAATTAATAATGATTACTGCTGCATTAGTAAAAGAATTAAGAGAAAAAACTGGCGCTGGTATGATGGACTGCAAAAAAGCATTACAAGAATGTAACGCAGATTTACAAGCAGCTGTTGACTGGTTAAGAGAAAAAGGTATTGCTAAAGCTGCTAAAAAAGCAGAACGTATTGCTGCTGAAGGTTTATGTGAAGTAGCAGTTAATGGTAATACTGCATATGTATTTGAATTAAATGCTGAAACTGACTTCGTTGCTAAAAACGAAAAATTCATCAAAATCTTAGAACAAATTTCTCAAATTTGTGTTGAAAATAACTGTCAAACAGTTGAAGAAATTTTAGCTGCTACACTTGAAGGACAAACTGGTAATGATATCATCGTTGCTGCTACAGCTACAATCGGTGAAAAAATTAGTTTACGTCGTTTAGCTGTTGTTAACAAAGCTGATGATGAAGTATTTGGTATTTACAAACACAATGGTGGTAAAATCCTTGTTGTTTCTGTAATCAAAGGAACTGATGCATCTGTTGCAAAAGATATTTGCATGCACGTTGCAATGTACAACCCTCGTTACTTAGATGAAACTCAAGTTGATCCAGAAGTTATCGAACACGAAAGAAAAGTTTTAGTTGCTGAAGCTAAACAACAAAATCCTGATAAACCAGAAGCTATTTTAGAAAAAATGGTTGAAGGCCGTATCCGTAAATTCAAAAAAGAAATTTGCTTAGTTGACCAAGCATTCGTTAAAGATCCAAGTGTAAGTGTTGCTCAATATTTAGCAAGCAAAAACACTCAAGCTGTTGCTTACTTACGTTATGAAGTTGGCGAAGGTATGGAAAAACGTAACGAAGACTTCGCTGCAGAAGTTGCTGCTGCTGCCGCTGCTGCTGCAAAACACTAATTAAGCTAAAAAAATAAGGAGGCATCATGAAACGTGTAGTTTTAAAAATAAGTGGTGAAGCTCTTGCTAATCAAGGTGGTTGTGGTATTAATCCAAAATATATTAGCAAAATAGCTTTAGAGATTAAAACATTACATGACAAAGGCGCACAAATCGGTATTGTTAACGGTGCTGGTAATATGTGGCGTGGTCGTGATGCAAAAGAATATGGGATGCCTAGAACACATGCTGACTATATGGGTATGTTAGGCACAGTATTTAATAGCTTAGCTTTACAAAGTGCCCTTGAAAATTTAGGCCTTGAAGTAAAAGTTATGTCTGCTTTATCTGTTCCAGCTGTTGCTGAAGATTATAATTCTAAACGTGCAAAAGCATATTTAGAAGAAAATAAAATTGTAATATTTGCTGGAGGAACTGGAAGTCCATTTTTCTCAACTGACACAACAGCTGCTTTAAGAGCTGCTGAAGTAAATGCTGAGTATATCCTAATGGCGAAAAACGGGGTAGATGGTGTTTATGATTCTGACCCTAGAAAAAATAAAGATGCTAAAAGATATTCACACCTTACATTTGATGACTTAGTAAATCAACATTTACAAGTAATGGACTTAACTGCTGCTACACTTTGTAGCGAAAATGATATTAAGATTGTCGTATTTGATATGAATGTTGAAGGAAACATTTCTAAAGTATATGAAGATCATAGTATCGGAACATTAATCGAAAAATAGGAGAAAAAACATGCCTCAACAAATTATTAGTCAATGCGAAAGCAAAATGCAAAAAGATATTGAATTCTTAAAAAAAGATTTTGCTACTATTAGAACAGGAAAAGCTAATCCAAATATCTTAAATGGTATTTCTGTTGAATATTATGGTGTTCCTACACCTATTAACCAAATTGCAAGTGTTTCTGTTCCAGAACCACAAGCTATTGTTATTAAACCTTACGATAAGTCAATTTTAAAAGCAATTGAAAAAGCTATTCAAACAGCTGATTTAGGATTTAACCCTCTTAACAATGGTGAAATCGTTAGAATCCCTATTCCTGCTTTAACAGAACAAACTCGTAAAGAATTAGTAAAAGATGCTAAAAAAGTTTCTGAAAATCATAAAGTTGTTATTAGAAATTTACGTCGTGATGCAATGGAACAACTTAAAAAATTAGAAAAAGACAGTTTAATTTCTGAAGATGAATTAAAGAGAAATTCAGATAAAGTTCAAAAAATAACTGATCAATACATTGCAAAAATTGACGCTGAAACTAAAGCAAAAGAACAAGACATTATGTCAATTTAATAAGTATAATTAATTCACCCGTATTCGGGTGAATTTTTTCATTTATATAAGGTAATGTAAAACCCATTACTTGCAAAAATGCATAAAAAATGATATATTATGTCTATAATTAGATAATTTGAGGGTATCTTATGAGTGTACAAAAATTAATAGAAACAAGACTTTCCAAGTTAAGTGACAATGGAAATACCATTAAAGCTTATTTTGATATTGTTCATGATGATGATCAAGTGTTATTTTGTGAGATTGTTAGTAATGATAATATTAATCGTTTAACTTATAAAGATGTAAAAGAATACTCTTATAAAATGGGAAGTTATTTCGAAGAACTTTTAAAAGATGTACCAAAATCTGCTTTTGTTGGTTTAATGATGGAAAATCGTCTTGAGTTTATCACTTGTTTTTATGGTCTTTTAATGGCTGGTTATAAACCAATGCTTTTTAATGTAAAACTTAGTAAAGAACTTAATGATGAAATTATTGAAAGAATTAATATTAAATATATTATTGCAGATAAAGACTATAATGTAAATGCACAAATTGTTAATATTTCTTCTTTTGACTATAGTAGTATTAAAAATATTAAAAATGAATTTAGTTGGGAAGATGAATTTGCAATATCAACTTCTGCTACTTCGCTTAACATTAAAATTTGTGTTTATGATGGCGCATCTATTTGTGAACAAATTAATAATATGAAAGGTATTTTTAAAACAAATAGTATTATTGGTACAGGATATAAAGGGCAAATTAAACATTTAGCTTTTCTTCCTTTGTATCATATCTTCGGACTAATGGCTGAATATTTTTGGTTTATATTAATTAAATCAAGTTTTGTTTTCTTAACAGAACCAACAAGCGAAAACATGATTAAAGCAATAAGAGAACAAAAAATAACACATATTTTTGCGGTACCACTTTTATGGAATGCAATCTATAAAAAAGTAATAAAAGAAGTTGAGTCAAAAGATGCTAAAACTAAAGAAAAATTCTATAGTGGTATAAATATTAGTTTAACTCTTCAATCAACTATTCCTGGAGCTGGTATTAAGCTTGCAAGACATTTATTTAAAGATGTTCGTGCAAAATTATTTGGTGAATCACCAACATTCTTAGTATCTGGTGGATCTGATATTCCAGAAGAGACAATAAAAATAATGAATGGTCTTGGATACCAATTATTTAATGGTTATGGCATGAGTGAAATTGGTATAACATCAGTTGAACTTTCATCAAAAGCTAGTCAAAGAATAAAGGCATCAATTGGTAAACCTTTTGATAAAGTAGAATATAAGATTAGTGAAGAAGGAAATTTACTTGTAAAAAGTAAAGGATTATGTAAAAGAATTATTACTAAAACAAGCGATGAATTAATTAATAAAGATGAATACTTTAATACAGGCGACTTTGCAAAAGTTGTTGATGGAAGTTATTATGTTCTTGGTAGAAGTGATGATGTTGTATTAACAGAAAATGGAGAAAAGATTAATCCAAACTTAATCGAAAAAGAACTAAACATTCCATACGTAGATAAATACTCAGTTCTTGGTATTAAAAAAGGTGATAAAGAATATTTATCACTGTTACTAGAATTAGATAAATCAATTGATCAAGATAAAATTTATAGATTAATTAGCAGTGTTTCAGAAAATTTAAAATACATTGAAGAATATAATTATCATATTGAAAAAGTTTATTATACATATGATAAATTAACTACACCTTCAATGATTAAAATATCAAGAAAAGCAATAGTTAAATGGATTAGCGAAGGTAGTATGACAATTCATGAACTAAATGAACTAAAAACACTTACTGATCAAAGTTTAACTTTAGAACAAATAGAATTAGCTAAAATAGTTACTAATATTTTCAAAGAAACACTTGATTTATGTTTAGAAGATATAAAACTTGAAAGCCATTTTGTTTTTGATTTGGGTGGAACAAGTTTAGATTATTTAACATTATTATCAAAATTAAATGAGGAATTTAATATTGAATTTAATAGTAATGGTGAAAACTGTAATACAGTAATCGAATTTACTAATTATATTATTTCTCATAAAAACCGAGGGTAAATTATGAAAAAAAGATATATGACTTTAGATAAAAAATGGAAAGAAATATTATTTGCGTTATCTGGATTTGGTCCAAACTTATTAATGGTATTAATGGGCGGATATTTTACTAATGGCCTAGAACCAAACAAATTCGAACCAGGAAGTTTAAAATTATTTGAATCAGTAGGTTCAGCTGCATTAATTCTACCTCTTATTTTCCCAGTAATTTGGTTTATAGCAAAAGCATTTGATGGAATTGTAGACGTTCCTCTTGCTCACCTTACAGATAGCTTAAAAACAAAATGGGGTAAAAGAAGACCTTTAATTGCAATAAGCTTTATTCCAATGGTATTATCATATGCATGTTGTTGGATACCAATTGCAGGAGCTCCATCTGCTGATGGAGGAACAACTGTTCAAATTATCAATACAATTTGGATTTGTTTCTGGGCGTTTATTTTCTTTACAACATATACTTTATCTTTAATCTCTTTCTATGGTAGTTTATCTACAGTTTGTTATGATGATTCACAAAGATTAAGAGTATCAAGTTTCAAATCAGTTTTTGATACAATTTCTTATGCTATCGTATATGCTTTAGTACCGCTTTTATTAGATGTTACTGGTTTACATATTGATAAGTTTTCACTTTGTATGCTTCCTTTAATGATTACAATGTTAATACCATTATTTATTATTAAAGAAGGCGACAAATTTGAGAAGAAAGCAATTGCAGAAGGATATGATGTTGTTCCACTTTCTGAAGAAAAACCTGTTAAAATGTGGGAAAGTATAAAACTTACATTCACTAATAAACCATTCTTAAAATGGTGTGTTGTTAACTGTTGTTCGTTCTTTGGTCTTCAAATGTTCTTATCAGCAATGAATCCATTAATTGAAGAATGTATGGGGTTAACTGAAGGATATATGGCTACTATTCTTAATACATGTGCGTTTGCACCGGTTCCGCTAATGCTTTACTTATTTAATAAATTAAAAGCAAAAAAAGGAATTAGATTTGCATATCAAACATGTTTATTGAGCTTTGCAATTTGTATATTATCATTTATTTTAGGAAGTGATTTTGTACTTGGAACAAGCGAATCAGTAATTCCAATTAAACTTGTTATTGGTATTATTGGTGGTATTGTTGGTTCTTGGGCAATTGGATCATTCTTTATGATGCCTTATTTAATTCCTGCTCAAATTTCATCTGTTGAAGAAAAATTAACAGGTAAAAACCATTCTGCAATGTATTTTGCAGGTCAAGCTCTAACTACATCGATAATTGGTGCTCTAGCAACGTCATTATATCTTGTAATTAGTAAATTATTTATTACTAATCAAGGATTTAAATTCCATTTTATACCTGATGGCGATTTCACATATGATATAAATCCAAGTGATTTAGCTGCTAAGTTCTTTAATGTTCCTGTTGAGAACGTATTTAATTTTGGTAATTTACTTGTTCCTATTTTTGTTGCAGTATTCTGTATCATTGGATTTATTGTCGCATTCTTTATGCCTAAAAACTTCTCACCAAAAGAAGTTGCAAAAGAATTAAAACTTGAAAAAGAATATGAAGAACACAAAGACTTATTCCCTGAAGAAGATAAAAAACCATACGAAGCTGAAAGTAATATAGTTAATATAGGTTTATTTGTTTTAACTGGTGGTATATTCGGTTTCTTCTGGCAATATGGTGTGTTAAAGAGTATTAAATCTATTACTAACTTTAAACTAGTTCCACTTCACTTTATCATTGGTTTATTATTCTTCCCTTATACAGGTATTGCACTATTCCTTGCAAGCAAAAAGTTCTATAAAGTATGTGCTGAGAAGAATGTTAAATGTGCTAATTTAAGTGTTTTACATTTAATTTTAGGTTTAATTGGACTTAATTTTGTTTCACTAATCATTTTACAACATCAACTAAATAAATTACATGGTAACTTATAATGAATAAACTCGTTGCATGGTTTGTAAAAGTTACAGGTTTTTTACCACAATTAATCTTCTTTAAAAAGAAGATATATTATCAAAATAAAAAAGTACAAGGAAGAAAAATTAAAGGCGGTGCAATTGTTGCATCAAATCATAATTCACTCCTTGACTTTGCATTACTAATGTATGTCTTTATGCAAAGAGATATGTATACACTAGTTGCAGAGGTAATGTTTCAAAAGAATGTTTTCTTATCATGGCTTTTAAAAAGAATAGGATGTATTAGAGTAGATCGTTTTAAATCTGATACAAGTTCCCTAAATGTAGCTATAAAGAAACTTAGAAAAGGAAAAGTGGTTGAGATATTTCCTGAAGGTAGACTTCCTCTAAAACATGAAAAAGGTTTATTACCTTTTAAAACGGGTGCTGTACATTTAGCTTTAAAAAGTAATACCCCTATAATTCCAGTTTACTTAGATGGTAAATATGGGAAAAAACAGAGTGCTGGTGTAATGATAGGTGAACCTATTGATGTTTGTAAAATGTATAATCCTTTAAAAACAGAAAAAGAAAATGTTGATGAACTTACAGAATATTTAAAAAATGCAATCAAAGCCTTAGGAGAAAAATTAAATGAAGTTAAAGAAAAAAAATAAATTTTCTTCTATCTTTGATTTGAGATATTTATTCTACGATTTTGTTAAACTTACTGGTGTTTTCCCAGCAATGTTATATACAAGAGTAAAAAAATATCATTATCTTAAGAAAAAACAAAAGAAGTTGTTTAAAGGTCCTGTAATTGTAATCTGTAATCACATTGATTATTTCGATGTTATTGCCTTACTTACAACATTTTGGTTTAGACGTATTAGCTTTGTATGTAAAAAAGAATTATTTGAACCATTCTTTGGGAAAATATTCTTTCATGGAGTTCAATCAATTTCTATTAACAACAAAGATGTTGACATTAAAACATTTAAACAAGCGATAGATGTACTTTCTCGAGGACATTTGCTAGGAATTTTTCCTGAAGGACATGTCAAAACACAAGAGGGGTTAGATAAATTTAAATCAGGTGCAGTACTTTTATCTTATCTAACAGGAGTACCTATTGTTAGTTTGTACTTACAAGAACAAGAAAAAAGACATGAACGTCGTAGAGTTATTATTGGTAGAAAGTTTGATGTAAGAAACATGATACCAAATGAAAATGCAAGTGTTGAAGATTTTGACAAGATTACAAAAATGATTTATGATCATGAAAATGATTTAAAAGAAGATTTAGAAAAACAACTTTCTAAGGAATACTAATATGCAAGAAGATATTAAAAAGAAAATATTAGAGATTTATAACATAGTTTCAAACAAAAACATTGATATTAGTAAAACAAGTAAAAATGCTTTACTTATTTCAGACCTTGGAATGAATTCAATAAGCTTTGTCTATTGGATTTTAAAGATAGAAGAAGAATTTAATATTGAGATAGAATCATTAGCATATTCAGAATTAAAAACACTTGAAGATTTAATAAATTTAATAATTTCAAAATTAGACTAGATAGAATCTATTATGGCTTGTAAAAACCTGTAGAATCAGTTATGGTCAATTAAACAGGGATATAAAATTAATAATAAAATATACACTAACGTTAACTATTTAGTTAACGTTTTTTAATTATATTTATAGTAAATCTAATATAATATGAGTAATTTGTTTTTTTAGTGGTAATTTTTTCAAAAATATAGTATAATAAATAAAGGTGTATATTTATGATTGAACTATTATTACAAATTGATAAATCAAAGTTACCTAAGCATATTGCAATTATTTTAGATGGTAATGGCAGATGGGCAAAAAATAGACTAATGCCAAGAA
>JAEIGA010019774.1_pt1 | contig 10264 bp, 7 predicted proteins | sample 9270691 | NCBI WGS metagenome assembly JAEIGA01 (sample SAMN17057246, study PRJNA624740) | gut metagenome | biome: biome; isolation source: fecal sample | host: Bos grunniens | place: China: Xizang | collected 2019
TCCTTGCAGCAGATGCCTCGCATTTAGGTACAGCATTAATAGGATTGGTAATGTTCGGTGGAATGTTTTACCTCGTTTGGAGTGCGAACAAAGAATATCGGAACAGAGAAGAAACATACCAGAAAGCACTTGCTGAATCTAAACTGCGCCTAAAAAGCAAACGCTATCAAGACCTGTTAATTTCTTGTTCTGACTCCAATGAGACGATTATAAAACTGCTGGAGCAATATAATCGCAGAAACAATATAGTATTTACCGATGACACTCCTTTGCCGACTGTCGAGGAGGGTGTTGTTTCTGAATCTCAACGAATGCCAACGGCTGAACCCGAAACCGAAAGTTGCGAAAAGCAGCCAGTAGTAGAAAGTTCGCCGATTGTCAAGGAACCAATTACCAATACAAACCAAAATCTGTTTTGTAGAAAATGTGGCGCAAGATTGTTTGATGATAGTGTTTTCTGCCACCGCTGCGGCGAACAAACAAGAAGCACTTAAAGGAGGTCATAGCAATGATAAGAGCATTAATCTTTATGCTTATTAACCACATTCGCTTTAGCCTTATGCTGAAGAAATGCTTGGTTATTGAAAATGTTGACAATGTGGAATTGTTTGAGTACAAGGGCAAAGCATACGACCGCAAGAAGTTTATTCAAATCAAGGCTGAATCCCTGTGTGACGATATGAACATGAGCAAAAAGGTGTTGGAGAAACACTTGGACAATTATGAGTCCAATTTGGTAAAAAGCAAAAACCCCGATTTGGACACAGCAATTATTGAAGCATATAAAATTGCCATTTCTCAAGCTTAAATACTTATTACTATCATCAAACATTGACCACTCGGCATTTTGCCGAGTGGTCTCTCTTTTGCTTGATATATTTTCTTGATTTTCATTTCAAACCCTGTCACAATATAGGTACTCCTATTTATATTGTACTGGTGGAATGAAAAAACGGCGGATATTACATTTATAACGAGGAATATCGGACTGCACACATAAGAAAAGCAAAACCCCTGTTTTGTTTACGACGGGCGGGCTCCTAGATCTAGGAGCCCGCTTTGTCTTTTACCTTTTCTTGATTTTCTGTGAAAAGTACGTCATGCTGTATGTAGGTTTATTAAATATATGCAGGAGCAATCTTATAAAAATGAAGGAGGAATATACAGCAATCTTTGAAACGTACACACACGAAAATCACACACAGCACAGCGATATGTTACACCACGGCCAACTGTAAACGAGATTCAGGTGCAACATATCGTGCTCAATCTTAATCGCCATTATCGTGGGCGATTGGTTGAGCACGACCGACGGCAGTCGGTTTATCGGCGGCACGATACCGCTGTTTTGGGGTAGAGGGTGCCTCGGCACCGTCACCTTTTGACTGAACGATAACGATATTTTTTAGGGTGCTCGCATTGGTGACCACCCTAAAACACCGCTAAATCATGTCCGCATTAACGAGTGGACGCTCGGCGTTCACTCGACAATGCGGACAATTCTTTCAGAAAGGAGACAAAACGAATGTCAAAGAGTTTATTTTACCAATTATATTCGGCAACCGTGTTTGTTCCACACTTTGACAAGCACAGCGATAAGGCCGACAATCAGTCGGACAATTCCCATATCGTGAAGTCGCTCGCCGCTAAAAAGGCTCTCAACGAGTTCTCCCACGACTTTGCAGGCTTCATTCGCTCGGAGTACCACATCAAACGGGTTGCCGATATCACCCCTGCCATGTGTCAGCACTTTATAGACACAAAGCTTGAGTCTGGAGTCAGTTCCGAGACCGCACACACTTATCGTAGTTATCTTGTGAAACTGGAAAAGTGTGTTTTAAGAGCATACGGAGCAAGGGTCGATTACTCCGTAACCATTGACGAGAGCAAGGTGCAGAACACCGATACAATCAAGCAGTATTCATTCACCAAAGAGGAAATGGAACGGATATTGGATGCACCACGTCCCTCTGCGAGCCTGAATGCCCTCAAGTTCGCTTATATGACAGGAGTGAGGGTAAACACATTAGAACGGCTGGAAGTTCGCCAATTAGACTTTCAGCGACGCGAGATATTGGTGTTCAAAGACAAAGGGTCCAGGTCGAGAATCCTCCCTATGGACGAGCAGACCGCCAAACTGCTCCGAGAGTGTATCAAGGGGAAGAATCCGCAGGACAAGGTCTTTGGGGTCAAAAAGGACTCGGTCAACAAGTATCTCCGTCGCCGTTGTGAAAAATTGCACATCACGACTCCCGATGGTCGGACAAAATCGGGGGTGCATGGAATCCGCAAACTTTGGGCAGAAGAGCACAGCAAGGTGCACGGCAAGTCCGCCACCCTCAAAGCACTCGGTCATGGCGAGCAAAGGAGCGATTTGTGTGCCGTGTACCTATCGAGCAAAAAGTGATTGTGTCAAGTTTTATATCTATTATGCCTATATATAAGTTCTATAGATACAATAACTTATCTTAAGTTAAATAGTTATACTATAGATTAAGTTGTATAGATACATAACTTACCTAAAGGTATAAAGGTAGAAAATCTTAAACACAAGATAAAATAGTTCGATTGCTTAAAAATAGTTTTAAAGTTTCCTTGACAAATAAAAAATAATAGTAAATACTTTCTGCTACAGTTGGAAACAACACATTATTTACTATTTTTATTTCGAAAGGAGATACATTTTATGGTATTTCAAAAATTAGGTACAAAGTACCCAAACGGGTTTTACGGTGGTTACATCGCCAGTCTCTTAAAGTACGACGAGCCAGAGGACACACGGAGTTATATGTCCATAGGTGTCAATGCAACCTACAAGGGTAAACCCAAGAACATCAAAATTATGGTCTACAAAGAAAAGGGATATGAGGGCAAGAAATACCCAAATCCTGCAATCAAGGTGATTTGCGATTGCTACGAGCAAGGCAGACCGATTGCAATATGCTACTACGACAAGGGCAGCAGCAAAATCGAGAGTGTAACATACACCAACTTCTCGGTTGACAAGCACTCCGAGTTGGACGAGGTCGGCACAGACGATTTTACCGAAATCGACGATACCGACGAATTGCCGTTCTAATATCCCTTGCAAAATATCCGCATCCATGAGAAAATATAAATAATATAGGAGGTTAAACACATGGAGAAAAAGTTTGCTATATATGTTCGTAAATCAAAAATGACCGAAAAGGGCGATAGTATCAAAACACAAATAGACAAGTGCAGAGCACACATCTATTCCGAGTTCGATGTGCAGTCCACCGACGAGAACACCGACATCTTTACAGACGAGGGTCTGTCGGGCTTCTATGCTGACCGCAAGGAGTTTACACGGCTCATTAAGAATATTGACAACTATCGCTGTCTGTTGTGTTACAGGGTAGACCGTGTGTGCCGTAACACAGGAGATATGATGTCCTTAATCGAATATCTTGACAAGCACAAAGTGGTTTTCATTTCTTGCTCCGACAAGATAACAAACCTCACTGCCGAATCCAAAATGATACTCAAACTGCTATCCGTCATCAGCGAGTTTGAGAGAAATATCATCACCGAACGCATTTCGGACAATTTGCACGAATTGGCAAAAGAGGGTCGCTGGCTCGGTGGTACTACTCCTTTGGGTTTTGTTTCCAAAAAGGAAAACATCATCATCCGTGGCAAGAAAAGCACAAAAAACCATTTGGAGCCCGTGCAGAGTGAGTTGCAGATAGTTAAAAACATTTATCGTATGTATCTTGACACCAAGTCAATGAATGCAGTTCGGGACTATCTCAACGACAACAGCATACTCACCCGAAACGGCAAAATGCACACAAGGACGAGTGTCAAAACCATTCTCCGCAATCCTGTGTACTGCATTGCAGATAAAGACGCTCTCGACTACTTCTCCGAGTTCTGCGAAACAATCTATGCCGAGGAAAGCGAGTTTGATGGCGAACACGGCTTAATGGTCTACAACAAAACGGACCAGAAAAAGGAGAAGAAAGACGACTCCACCTTGCTTGAGCCCAAGTTTACCCAGTCAACGGAGATTAAGCCCATTAGCGAATGGATTGTCGCTGTTGGTGAGCATAAGGGCATTGTAAGCGGCTTTGACTGGATAAGGGTACAGAAACTGCTCAAACAGAACGTTGACAAATATGACCGTCCCAAGCAGGCCTCCAAGTCTGTATTGAGTGGTCTTATCAAATGCCCTGTATGCGGTGAGCGAATGAATGTCAAAACCTTGTCCAACCGCTACACCAAGTCGGGCGACCTGCGTTTTAACTATCGCTGTCGCAAACGAATGGAAGATAGATTCGGCTGCACAAGCAAGGACATCAACGGCAACGAGTTGGACCAGTTCATTATTGACGCTATCTGTCATATGAACTGCCCCGACGATGCTTACTACGCAAAGTTGCAGAATCTCCATGACGAACTGCTGAAAGCACAGCGAGAGGAAGAAAAAGACATCAAGAGACTTGAAAAGGAACTTGAAAAAATCAAGTCGGGCATTTCCGTGCAAATGGCAAACTTGCGAGAAATTGGTTTGCCTGCCGATGACAAGCAACTTATTTGGGATGACATTCATTCCTTGCAAGAGAAGAAAAATGCCCTCACAAGCGAAATAGCGGCACTTAAAGAGCAATTAAACGACGATACTTATACTCTTGAAGAAATTGAGCATACAAAAGCCGCCATTGCGACATTCCCTCGCTTAATGCAGATTGCAACCTATGAACAGACAATCGAACTGGTAAAGAAGATTGTTAGTTTCATTTATGTAAAACACAACGACACCACAGGGGACGATGAAGTTCACATCGTCCTCCGTGGTGCGGAGGATACCGTAAATTTTAATTTGGCACACGAAAGGAGTGTGATGTGTCATTCAGGTATAGATAGCATTTTCCACGCATCTTGCGGCGTAGGTAGCCAGCCTTGCCCCCTTGGATACATCAAAAGTGGTGATTCCTTTAATAAGCCCAATGGTGCCGATGGAGATCAGATCCTCCTGATCGGACACCTGCGTATAATACTTCTTCATGATATGGGCAACCAGGCGCAGGTTTCGCTCGATGAGCACATTCCGTGCCTCTAAGTCCCCTTTTGCCGATAGGGCCAGATAGTGCTTCTCCTCTTGAGCCGTCAGCGGACGGGGAAAACTTCCCGTAGAAAGCTGTAGCGAGTACAGCAAGCCGCTCAGCATCAGCCATACAGTCGCCAGCATAGGCAACACCTCCAAGGCAACCCTATTCGCCTTGGCTCGTCCTTATGCAACGAAAAAAGCGCTGACGCAAATGCGTCAGCGCTCTTGTTTTGTGATTTTACACCACGCCCTGAGCCATCATGGCATCGGCAACCTTCTGGAAGCCTGCGATGTTCGCACCGGCAACCAGGTCGCCCTCCATGCCGTATTCCTTGGCGGCATTGAAGGAGTTCCAGTAGATGTTCTTCATGATCTGCTTCAGCTTGGCATCCACTTCCTCAGCAGTCCAGTTGTAGCGCATGGAGTTCTGGCTCATCTCCAGACCGGAAACGGATACACCGCCGGCATTGACAGCCTTGGAAGGTGCAACAATAACGCCGTTCTGCTTCAGGTAAGCCATAGCATCGTTGGTGGTGGGCATGTTGGCAACTTCCACATAGTACTTGGTGCCGTTGGCGACGATTTGCTCTGCCTCGGCCATCTTGATCTCGTTCTGAGTAGCGCAGGGCATCAGCACATCGGCCTTAACACCCCAGGGCTTCTTGCCGGCGTAGAAGGGAACACCGAACTTATCGGCATAATCCTGCACCTTGTCGCGGCCGGAAGCACGCATTTCCAGCATGTAGTTGATCTTTTCCTCGGTGTTGATGCCGTCCTCGTCGTAAACATAGCCGTCGGGGCCGGAGATGGTGAGCACCTTGCCGCCCAGCTCGGTGACCTTCATGACGGTGCCCCATGCCACGTTGCCGAAGCCGGAAACCGCAAAGGTCTTGCCCTTAATGGTGTCGCCGAAGGACTTGAGCATTTCATCCACATAGTACACAGCGCCGAAGCCGGTAGCCTCGGGACGGATCAAGCTGCCGCCGTAGGACATGCCCTTGCCGGTAAGTACACCTTCGTAGCGACCCGTCAGCCGCTTGTACTGGCCGTACAGATAGCCGATCTCACGGGCGCCCACGCCGATATCACCGGCGGGAACGTCGATGTCAGCACCCACATACTTGTAAAGCTCATCCATAAAGGCCTGGCAGAAGCGCATGATCTCACGGTCGGACTTGCCTCTGGGGTCAAAGTCAGAGCCGCCCTTAGCGCCGCCCATGGGCAGGCTGGTGAGGGAGTTCTTAAAGGTCTGCTCGAAGCCCAGGAACTTCATGATGGACATGTTGACACTGGGATGGAACCGCAGGCCGCCCTTGTAGGGGCCGATGGCACCGTTGAATTGCACGCGGTAGCCATAGTTGACCTGAGCCTGACCCTGGTCATCGACCCAGGAAACCCGGAACTGGATGGCACGGTCGGGTGCGGTCATGCGCTCTAAGATCGCATTGCGGCGGTAGGCCTCTTCGTTGCGGTCAATTACAGGGCGCAGGGAGTCAAGCACCTCTTCCACGGTCTGGTGGAATTCTTCCTGACCGGGGTTCTGTTCCTTAACACGCTGCAGGATCTCATCGACATAATTCATGGAAAAACACCTCTTTTCAAGAATGAGGATATTTTACCAAATGCTTCCGACGATTGCAATAGGATTTTGCAATTTTGGCTTGTCTTTCCTGCATTTTTGAGCAATGTGCCATAAAATAAGCGCTGAGAACAGTCCAAAATTGCCATTCTCAGCGCCTCTTTCATGCAATTTTATTATTTTCCAGCAATGGAAAGGCCTTCCACCAGCACACTGGGCGCGCCAAAAGCCGTCATGCCCATGGCCATGGGCAGCTCACAGTTGTCCGCCACGCAAACAATATTCTTCAAAAGCTCGTAGAAATTGCCCGCCACGGTAAAGGACTTCACCGGCACGGTCTTGACTCCGTTTTCGATCATGAAGCCGGCACTTTGCAGGGAGAAGTCACCGGAGATGGCATTGGCACCGGCGTGCAGGCCGCCCAGAGAGTTGATGTACACGCCGTTTCCTGCCTTGCGCAGCAGTTCTTCCTCGCTTACATCGCCGCCTGCCAGGAACATGGTAAAGGGCCGGATGCCCACATCCGCAGTATAGCCGGCCTTGGATGCATTGCCGGTGGTCTTCTTGCCGGCCAGCGCCGCTGTCTTAAGATTGTAGAGCAGTGTGTTCAGCTTGCCGTTTTCCACAACATACTTGCGGTGGGTGGGGCTGCCTTCAGCATCAAAATTGATGGGCATGGGGTTATCCTTGTGGAAAGGATCGTCCACGATGGTAACCGCAGGAGAAGCGATGATCTCCCCTTCTTTGCCGGAGAGCTTGGAAAGGCCCTTTTGGGCAACCTCGGAGGAGAAAACAGAGCTGTAGACCTGCAGCAGGTCTGCCATGGCCTCGCTGTTAAAGACAACGGGATACTGTCCGGTAGGGGCGGGGTCACCGCCCAATTTGCGCAGAGCTTCCTGCGCGGCTTTCTCAGCCAATGCCTTACGGTCAATGGTATCTAATTTGCCCAGTTTGATCTGATAATCGTTGGCCATTTCCTTGCCGTCAGAGACAACAGCCGCCACCACAAGGCCGGCAACCGTATTGGTGTAGTGCAGATCAAGACCCTTGGAGTTATAGATGGCAAACTCACTGCGCTCAGAAATGCCCTGGGTAGAGCTGCCGTCGATGACTGCTTTGTTGGCAGCATAGATCTGCTCCTGGGTGTCAAGAACGGTGGCGATGAGTTCTTCCGTAGAGGGAAGCTCGTATGCTTTGACCTCCAAAGGCTCGTATTCCTGGCCGCCTTCGCCCAGGAAGACGGGGTCGTCGTTTTCAAGGGTCTTGGCATTGTCCATGGCTTTTGCCACAAGGGAAACTGCCTGCTCTTCATTCAGTGCCTCTGTGGATGCGTAGCCCATCTTGCCGTTAGCGATGCACCGAAAGCACACGCCGCCCTCATTGGATGCAGTGAACTGGTTGGTTTCATGCAGATAGGCGCTGACAGAGGTGCTCTCTGCCACCTGATAGTAAAGCTCATATTCGGTAATGCCGGCAGCCTCTGCTGCGCGGATGACCGCTTGCTTGAAGGATTCAAAATTCATGCTGCTTCCCTCCTTATCTGCCGCCGACGGTGATGCTGGAAACACGGATCAGCGCCTGACCCACATTGGTAGGCACACTGCCGCTGGAAGAGCCGCACATACCCTGACCCATGTCAAGATCTGTACCCACCATGTCGATATTCTGAATGATCTCGCTACCCTTGCCCACAAGGCTTGCGCCCCGGACAGGCTCGCAGATCTTACCGTTTCGGACAATATAGCCCTCGTTGACCGCAAAGTTGAATTCGCCGGTAACGGGATTGACAGAGCCGCCGCCCATCTCCTTGGCATAAAGGCCATACTCCATGGATGCGATGATATCCTCGTTCTTATCGGTGCCGGGGGCAATATAGGTGTTGGTCATGCGGCTGGTGGGGGTGTATGCATAGCTCTGGCGGCGGGCATTGCCGGTAGAGGCCATGCCCATGCGGCGGCCATTAAACTTGTCCACCATGTAAGATTTCAGCACGCCGTTTTCAATGAGAACATTCTTCTGTGCGGGGGTGCCCTCATCGTCGATGTTGATAGAGCCCCAGGCATTGGGGATGGTGCCATCATCGATGGCTGTGACCTTTTCGTTGGCGATCTTTTCGCCCAGCTTGCCTGCAAATTGAGATCTGCCATAGGCAACGGAAGATGCCTCCAGGGAGTGGCCGCAGGCCTCGTGGAAGATAACGCCGCCAAAGCCGTTATCGATGGCAACGCTCATGACACCTGCGGGACAGTAGCCTGCGCCGACCATGGTCACCGCCTGCCTGGCGGCATGGATGCCCACATTCTTGGGATCGATGATGTCAAACATCTCCAAACCCATACGGCGGCCGGGATTGCAGGAGCCGGTCTGGGTCTCGCCGTTCTTTTCCGCCACGGCGCTGATCATGATACGAGTGCGGATCTGGCGATCCTGGGTGTAAAGGCCCTCGGAATTAGCGATAAGGATATTGTGATCCACATCCAGCAAATTACCGCTGACCTGGGTGATAGACGCGTCATAGTCCTTGGCGGCAAAATAGCCCTCTTTCAGGATCTCCACCTTCCGGGCATTGGCCACGGAAGAAGGCACGATCTGCACCGGATGGATATCCCCGAAAATGCGCTCCCGGAGGACGATGTCGATTCCCGCTGTTCCCTGCCCCAAAGCCTCTGCTGCCTTTTCCGCACAGCGCAGAAGGCCGCTTTCGGAGGTGTCCACAGTAGTTGCCATGACACTGCGAAGTCCCTTATAGACCCGCACTGCCGCACCGGCCACCACCGCGTCCTTGATGGATTCGACACGGCTTGCGATCATGTTGATATTGTGATTTGTAGTATTTTCCGCAAAAAGCTCCGCGTAATCCGCGCCGGTGGCTACCGCACGGCTCAAGACCCGGGCGCAAATCTCTCTTGAAATCATAAGCAAAGCGCTCCTTCCCAATGATTGTGCCACCATTTTAGCATAACGGAACCCTTGTTGCAATGCTCCCCTTTACTTTTTGAGAAAAATAAGATATGATAAGGAAAACTACGCAAAGGTGGGATTTGCATGGATAGGCGAAAACTGAAAAAGATCCTGTATTACAGCTTGCTGGCCTTGTGTTTGGTTGTGTTCATTGGCAGCGGCATCTATGTTGCGGACTATTACATAAGCGGCGCGCAAGCAGACAGCGACTGGGACGATCTTGCAGATATTAAGAACAATGCCACCGCCGCACCCACAGAGCCCACAGAGCCTGCTCCCACGGACACCACCGCCCCTGCCCCCACAGAGCCTACCGAACCCACCATCCTGCCGGAGTATCAAGAGCTCTACGCCATGAACGACGATCTCGTGGGCTGGATCAAGATTCCGGACACCAAGGTGGACTACCCCGTCATGCAGACCCCCGATGAGCCCAACTACTACCTGGACAGAAACTTCAACAAAGAGAAAAGCCGGCTGGGTGCTATTTATGTCCGGGAAGCTTGCGATGTTTTCCTCCCCTCTGACAATGTGGTCATCTACGGTCACTACATTTCCAGCGGTGCTTCTATGTTTGCAAACCTGCACAAATACACCAAAAAGAGCTTCTGGGAAAGCCACCAGACCTTTACCTTTGATACTCTTTACGA
>JAEIGA010019775.1_pt1 | contig 10264 bp, 8 predicted proteins | sample 9270691 | NCBI WGS metagenome assembly JAEIGA01 (sample SAMN17057246, study PRJNA624740) | gut metagenome | biome: biome; isolation source: fecal sample | host: Bos grunniens | place: China: Xizang | collected 2019
CAGATGCAACTTTGTCGGGACGTGAGATATCGTCGCCCTGAAGACCTCTAACAATGTGATAAGCAAATCTGGAAGATAAGTATGTATCTTCGCTAAAGTTTTCTTCTGTTCTGCCCCAACGAGGTTCTCTTGCAAGGTCACATACGGGAGCCCATGCTTCCTGAACACCGCAAGCCCTTGCTTCTCTTGCAATTGCAGCACCCATTTCTTCGCCGAGAGAAGGTTCAAATGTACAACCAAGGGCTAATTGCTGGGGGAAAACGGTTGCACCCTGTTCGGTATAACCGTGGAGTGCTTCTGTACTGAAAAGAATAGGAATACCGAGTCGGGTATTTTCTACAGCGTAGCGCTGAAGTTCATTATAAACTTTTGAATTGCTCTTGCCGATACCGAGAACACCGTAAGGTATATCTCCCATTTCCTTGAGTTTTTCGTAGTCAACAGCTCTGTCACCTGTTTCTCTGTCTTCGCATGTGAGATCAGATGGAGAATATTGGTCGATCTGACGTACTTTTTCTTCAAGTGTCATCTTCGAGAGAAGATCTGCGATTCTCTCTTCGACCGGAAGTGATTTATCTTTATATTTTTCCATGAAAAGTTCTCCTTGTTTTTTTGTTTTAATAATAGCATAATTAAATTGTATTGTCAATATTATTTCAATAAAAAAGCATTTGTACTTTAAAAATACAAATGCTTCAGTTGATTTATTTATTGTCTTTAATTATATTTTTTGCCCAAATTCCGGATATAAGCATAGGTAATCCGATACATATTTTTATAATATCCGAGAACTGAACAATAAAGTAAATTGAAACTATGCCGAGCGATGTGAATCTGCACAATAAAAAGGATATTACAACAGGAACGCACCATGTGTATACACTGTCGAAAAGAAAAGTTATAAATGTTCTTCCTCCGGAACGTATTGTAAAATATGTAACATGTATAAATGAGTGTATTGGCAGAGATGCACCTACGACCATGAGGAATTTTGTTGCAAGATCAAAAACTTCCTGTTCGGTGTTATAAATCAAGGGAATAAACGGCGAGCAAGCTATGAGTAAAAGACCGATAACCGTATTTGCCGTAACGGTAAGGAAAATAAGCTTGTTATCTGTATCTTTTGCATCTTCAATTTCGCCTGCGCCGAGTTTTTGTCCGACAAGTATGCTTACGGCTGTACCCATTGCCATCATGATAATGCTGAATATTTGCCATACTGTTGATGAAATATTGTTTGCAGCGACAACTTCAAGTCCTCTTGTTGAATAATTCTGATTAACGAATGTTGTACCCATTGACCATAAAACTTCGTTCATAAGAAGAGGGGTTCCTGTTTTAACTATTTTTTTAACAAGCGGCATAGGTACTTTGAGCGATGCATAAACACCGTCAATAAATATGTATTTAAATTTGTTTTTGTGAGTATATACTGTTATATAGATCATTTCTATAAATCTTGCGATAACAGTTGCCAAAGCGGCACCTTTTACACCTAAAGCGGGTATTCCGAAAAACCCGAAAATAAGTATGAAGTTGAGTATGAAATTTACAAAAATTGATATGACAGATGCAACCATGGGAGCAACGGTTTCACCTGTTTCTCTCAATGTGCTTGTGTATACTTGTACTATCATAAACGGAATAAGTCCGATTATTGCGATTTTTAAATAATCTATTGCATATCCGAGTGTTACAGTAAGATCTATATCTTTGTTTGCTTCATTGTCAAGAAACAGCATTACAAGCTCATCCCCAAACGGAATAAAGAGAGATAAAGCCAGAATTGTTGTTATAACACAAAATATAAACTTAAATCTGAATGTGTTTCTTAATCCGATATTATCTCCGATCCCGAAGAACTGTGCTCCGAATATTGAAACACCTGATATCCCGCCGAATATGGTGAGGTTGAAAACAAATATTATCTGGTTTACTATAGCAACACCGCTCATGGGTTCTGTGCCAAGTGTTCCGACCATAATGTTATCCAACAGATTAACAACGTTTGTTATACCTTGCTGTATAATTATAGGTATTATCAATGTGATGACTTTTTTATAAAATGATTTGTCTCCAATAAATTTTTTCAGAATTCCCATAAAAGTAAATTTCCCTCTTGATTTTTTTTGTTTCTTGCGATATAATTAAATAAAAGATAATGTTGTTACGATAATTGACTTATTAAATTCGGTGAATGATATGCCTTCAAATAAACGAAAAACAATCGAACATTCCGACCTTTATGCTGTCGGTATTCCTCTGATAGCAATGTATTCAAATTCGTATTCCGCTGAAACTCTTGAAACACATGATCATGGCAGTTTTTTTGAAATATGTTATTTGAAAAGAGGTTCCCAAAAATATTGCATAGGTGATGATGAATACACTATTAACGGCGGCGAGGTTTTTATTACTTTTCCCCGAGAAAAGCATTCTTCAGGGAATGATCCTCAGTCAAGGGGTTGCCTTTATTGGTTTCATCTTGACAGCCGTTGTCCTTCTCTTCTCGGACTTGACAGACAAAGCTCTGAAAAGCTCGTAGATAGCTTATATTCGATTAAAACACGTAACTTTAAACTTCGTGACGATATTGCTGCAAAATTGCTTAAATCCTATTCATTGTTTGATAGGGGCGGAGAACTTGATATTATCGCAGCAAGATCACTTCTTACGGTTTTTCTTTGTGAACTTATATCGTCTGAAAGAAATATCGATAAAGTAAGTATTGTGTCTGATCCGATAAGTCGGGCTAAAGCTTATATGGATGAAAATATAAAAGAGAAGATCAATCTTGAGGAATTGTCTGAAATGATAAACTTCTCGCTTTCTCATTTTAAACTTAAATTTAAAAAAGAGATAGGTGTTCCTCCTGGAGAATATATCATGCAGCGCAAAATATACGATTCTATAGCACTTCTTACAGAGAAATCACTTACATATATTGCCTATGAATATAACTTCTCCTCGCCGCAGCATTACTCTAAAAATTTTAAAGCTGTTACCGGTATGACCCCAAAAGAATACAGAAATAAGATCAAGTCGTCAGCCGTTTCGTAATTATATCATAATCATCTATTATTGTCAATGATATATCTTTGACATATCATACTGACGAGTATCAGAGATTAAATTATTTATAATACAAAATATAAAGACCGTCTGCTTTTTCGCGGACGGTCTTTCTGTTGTTTGAAAGTTTATTTATTTTTATGGTTAAACTTTGATATAATAGCCTTCATTATAAATCTGTTTTATTCTGCCTCAACTACATATTTTTCGATTCTGTTTAAAATATCAAAAGAAGCATCTGTTCTGATTTTCATATGGGTACCGTCTTCCATGCTTTCTGCTGAAATAACCTTTGTTTTCTGATAGAGGACGTTTAAAACTGAACCGTCTGAATAGGGGATAATGAGATCGTATTCCCTTTCTGTATCAAAATGTTTTATTATTGCATTTCTTAATTCTTCTATGCCTTCACCTGATCTTGCCGATACAACAAAAACGTTTTCATGTGTTTTTTTCTGGATTTCAAATCCTATAGGTCCGTTTTCACAAAGATCTGATTTGTTTAAAACAAGGAAAAGAGGCTTTTCAGCTGCGCCAAGTTCACCCAAAAGTGTTTCAACTATTTCAATATGTCTTGGTGCTTCTTCATCCGAACAGTCAACGACGTGTAATAGGATATCTGCACCTAAAGATTCGTCAAGAGTTGATCTGAATGCTTCAACAAGAGTATGCGGAAGTTTTCTGATAAAACCAACAGTGTCAACAAGAAGTATGTCTTTTGCAGGGATCTGGTCTATACTCATTCTTCGAACCGTGGGGTCAAGAGTAGCAAAAAGCTTGTCTTCAGCATAAACATCCGCACCGCACAGAGTGTTCATTAATGTACTTTTACCTGCATTTGTATATCCAACCAAAGCACATACGGGAACTTCGCCTTTAGAACGTCTTCTTCCCGAAACATCACGTCTTTTATCTGCTTCTTTTATTTGTGTCTGAAGTGCGTATATTCTTCTGTTGATATGTCTTTTATCTGTTTCAAGTTTTGTTTCACCCGGACCTCTTGTTGCAATACCGCCTTTGCCGCCGCCACCGATTCTTGAAAGTGATTTGCCGAGTCCTGCAAGTCTCGGAAGTCTGTATTTTAGTTGAGCAAGCTCTACCTGTAAACGACCCTGCGATGATTCAGCACGCATTGCAAAGATATCGAGAATAAGCATTGTTCTGTCTATCACTCTGACATCAGTTCTGTCTTCAAGGTTTTTTGTCTGAGAAGCGGTCAGTTCATCGTCTGCAATAATAAGATCTATTTCGTTTTCTTCGCAAAATGTTCTTATTTCTTCTATCTTACCTTCTCCGAGGTATGTTGCGGGATGTGGTTCTGAACGCTTCTGTAGCATCGATGCAACTGTTTCCGCCTGTGCTGTATCTGCAAGTCTTTCAAGCTCAGCAATCGATCTTTCTGCTTCTGTTGTATCTCCTGTATCGATTCCGATCAAAAGAACTCTTTCTTTGATTGTTTTATTTTCATGTAATTCCATAATAAAAGGCCTTTCAATTAATTTTTTCCGTTGAAACATAACGGATCATATATATTCTTTCATCTTTAGGTTTGTCTGTATCCGGTATATCCGGCATTGTCGGACGCGTATCCGGTCCGGGTGCTTTTCTTTGCGGTTTTGTTCTGAATATAAGTCTTGAAACGTTGTTTATCTTCTGCATATTTCTGAGAACAGCTACTTTTTTATTATCCGCATAAACAGCACAGTCGCAGGTTAAGCAATCCTGTTCAATCGATATGTTATGCCAATCGCTGTCAAAATCACATAGAATGTTTCTTACAGACGTATATCTCCCCGAAAGTTTTCCGTTTGATATAAATAAACGGGAACAGATATGTCCTGAGATATCTGAAAGCTCAATTTCAAAATCCTCGGAATAGTTATCGCATTTAAGCTCTATTTCTGCTTTGAATTTCTTACACGGAGTAAAATTAAGTTCTGCAAGAGCATAATCCAACGGATCTTTGTCGGTTAAGATCATCATTCCGTCTTTGTTTTCAACTGTTGCCCATTTGCCCGAATATGTATTCCACGGTGTGAGATATTTGTTGTTTTCAAAATTTCCGCGGAAATATTCATTTGTATAAGATTTTATAGGTAACGAAATCCTGCTTACCCATATATCTTCTTTATTTACGCTATAAGTTAACCATATTGCATCATCAGGTCTGTTTTTACAGGTTTCACTTATTCCTCTTACATACTGCGGTCCGAAATCTTTAAATAATCCATCGTATCTTCTCGGAGGTGTTTCTCCGAATATAGACATCATATTATCGAAATCAATACCGTTTTCCGAGGTCGTGCAAACAAGAGGATAACGGTGCTCGCTTGATAAACTGTTGATGTAGGCAATTGCAAATTTACCGTCAGATGTCTTTTGCCCCCATGCCTTTGCTCCCGAGGTTGCAAAAGACGGCTCACGTTTTATTGCCCAACTTTTTCCATTGTCTTTAGATATTCCAACAACTGCTTGCTTCCACAGCGCAACTACCGTACTGTCATCTATATGGTAATATGTGAATGCCTGATACGGTTTATTTGCTTTTCCGAATATTTCATTTTGTGTTTTCAGTGAAACATATTCGCAGTCGTTGCCATGCTCCTCCGCCCATTGTTGGGTTTCAAATTTATCTGATAAAAGACTTTCGCATGCTTCTATGAATTGTTTATCTTCTGAATATGTATAGTGGGGGAATGGCAAGTCTGATTCTTTCCATCCCGATGTCTTCATTATATAAATAAAAAATATAGGACCAAAACTTCCGTCGGAGTGAATTTCTCTTACAACTCTTCCGAGTCCGTTCTTTTCCCAGGGTACGGCATGATCAGGGGAATATCCGTAAAATCCTGTCGTCAGGAGTTTTCCGTTTGGCGCAATATAAAAAGCTGTTCGTTGATGCATGACGGCATATTCGTTTTCGGGTATTTTAACGATCGTTCCGTCAAAGCATATGTTTTCTCCTGCGGGTAATAACAGTTTGGGAAAAGAAATTACAGGATTTTCCCAATTTATACCGTCTTTTGATTTAACAATAAATGAAATTCCACCCGGTTCGTGTTCATCTATTTTATTGGATAAATACTGTACCCAGAAAGTTTCATTCCAATATGTCATATCGGGTGCATGATTGTATGTGTATCCAATTCCGTCTGCAAACTCCGGGTGATATCTGTTCGCTCTTAATATTTGAAAATGAGACACTCCAACGGCGTGAGGAAGACCTCCGTCACTTTTTTCTATGTCGGAAAAAAGCTCTCCTGTGTATTTAGGTGTTTCATTTGTTGCTTCAAAATATTTACTCATATGTTTCCCTCAAGAATAATAATAAGTTAATATTCCCGTGATCGTCTGAAAGAGGAATATTGCTGTAAATAAAATGAATGGTACAGAGAATACAACAGTTGCCCCGAAATCCTTTCCGTCAAGCAGTGTGTGATTGTTTTCCGATTTTATTTCTTTTTTGACTTTGTATATAAACAATATTGAGCAGATTATACCGATAAGCAAGGTTGAAATATCGTAAATATTAACAATTACACCGTAAGCTTCTGTTGAGATTGTTTCGTAAAGAAGCATGAATATGCAGCTTATGAAATTATTGATGAAATGAAGAATTATACAAGGAAGCAATGAGTTGAATTTGATGTAAAGGTATGCAAGAAACAGTCCCATCATAAATGAAAACGGTATTTGCTGAACAGTGGAATGAACAAAGCTGAAGGCAATTGATGAAAATATTATTGCTGCTGTTTTATTGTAGCCTTTAAATATTCCGCATATTATTCCCCTGAATATCAATTCTTCGCAAATTGCAGGCATTACAGCTATTGAAATAACGTATAAACAAAATTGAAACGGTGTTTTCGGTGTAGACAGATATTCTGTCAAATCAGGGATCGGAACACCGAGAGATATAATTATTTGAGTTATAAAGTCCGATATGTAGGTTCCTACTGTTCCCATTCCGAGAAAAATTCCGATTGAAAGAAATGTTTCGGTGGCAGGAACATCTTGTATCTTTAAAAGGTTATTTATTCGTTCTCCCGAAAAAGAGATCATAAAGAGGGCAGCGATTAATGTAATGACAGGATATAAAATCTGAGGGATAGCAAAAGTAAAAATATATGACAATATTTCTTTTGTGCTTTCCGAAAAATTAAATATTGCGGAGAATATAGTATAAACATAAGTCGGTATTACAGCAAGTATTGCAAGTATCGGAAATGTTGACAATATTAAAAAAATTCCCGATGAAGCCTTTTTAAGATTTGTTTTATGATATTGGTTTGCGGTGCTGAAATCCATTGTGATAATCATATCTTTCGCATTACGAAAGAATCCTTTCATTAAGATATACGAATTACATTGATGTCTGAAATGATTTTTTTACAATATGTCTTCTTTTTTTATTATTCCTATTCCACTTCCGACAGTAATACCTTTATTGGCCAAGTCTCGAACTTTAATTGCCAATGATGATTTTGTGTTTGATCCAAACTGCTTATCAAAAATTCGTTCCTCAGCTTGTTTGTCATGAGGGTCTATTGCGATTATTTTAAATCTGTTCTGAAATCTGATAATATTGCTGTCTTCGGGTAGTATTTCCTTAAGAACAGGGGAAAGGAGCCATGAATGACATGTGAAATAACTGAAATCGTAATTAAAGTGATTTTTGAAAAAAACAGGAGCATGCTTGAATGATATATTGCATTCAGATGCTAAAAGAGGCTCGTTTTGCGAAATATGAACCTCAAGAATGTTTTCTCCCGCTTTTAACGGAAATTCTGAAAGTTTTTTCCAGTTGTTGTCAATATAAAAAGTTGAAGGCCTGAACTGTAATCTGCCAAGAGCGAACAATTCGAGATTTAAATGATTCATTATCCATCCGAGCTCGTCAATTCCGCAGTTCCCTGTTTTTCGACGGTAATTTTCTGCCCAAACAGTTATATCTGCCATTGTATTATTGAAGATTTTATCTGAAATGTTCTTTTCTTTGTATTTTGTTTTAGTTTCCTCTGCGAGCAATAAAACTGCAGCAAAAACAGATGGACCGTTTGAGGGATCTTCTTTTAAAAGATCGATTACAGACTTTATTTCTCTGTTAGTCAATAATTTTTTTATTTCGATCGAATTCATTTGATCACACTCCATTCTTCATTATATATATTAACAGATTTTCTCATAAAAATCAATAGTCTTGGCTTAACAGAATAATAAGAATTTTCGTGTATAACATACACCTTGAACATAAAAATATAATTTATATTTTTGATTATATACTTGACATTTGGAAATAAAAGATGTATAATACTAAAGAATTATAATCGTAAATCAAATCATAAAGGACATTTCCCAATGAAAACAAAGTACTATACAAAAATGCTTTTTCCGTTGAGTCTTTTTGGTTTTATTTTCCGCGTACTTGAAATTATGTTCGCGATTGAACCCGAAAGCGGTTTCTATTATACTGAAAGCGTAATTCCGCTGCTTTGCAATATATACAATTTCCTTGTTATAGCTTTCTTTATTTCCGAAACCTTTTTAATTAAATCCGAAAATAAAAGCTTAAGAAAAAGATTTGGATCAATATCCGGAGTTGACAAGGTTTTGATGCTTTTTGCCGCAGTATTTATTTTGGCAAACGCATTAAACAACTTCCTCTTTGAGCTGAATATCAATTACAGCTATGGTTCTGTTAACGATATTTTCTCCGCATCCCCTGTGTATGTGTTGATATTTGCAGGCTTATCTTGTATTTTTCTCGTATTTTTCTCGTCTGCTCCCAAAAAATATGCTACAAGTTCATTTATGTCGATTTTGTCGTTGAGCATAACAGTATATTATCTCATCCGTCTTTTTACTCGTTTTCTTGACTTAAATGAAATACTTTCAAAAGCATACGGAACATATACCATTCTTCTTCTTGGATTTATAGTTCTTTCCTGTATGAATTTTTCAAAGATCATAGCAGGTATATTTTCAAAAAAATATTTCATTGCATTTGGCTTGTGTACTGCTTATCTTGCAATCATTCATCTTGCGGAATTTATCATGTCGTTCCTTCCCGATAATCCGTATAACATAAGTGTTGATATTTTTGCATATGCGGCGGATTTCTTTATTGCTGCTGTTATTTTAAGATTTGTGCTTGTTATATCTAAAAAAATCGATAAATCCGAAAAAACTGCAGAATCGGCCGTTCAGAATGATGTTTTAACAGAATCGAATTCGCTGAACGGTTGATCGAAATTAAATTATTAAAAAAATGTCACAATATTCTCTTGCTTTTTTTCTTCATATATAGTATAATCTATATTACAATATTGAAATGGAGGACTTTTAATGTCTCTTTCTAAACTTACCGCAAATCTTGCGATACTTCTTGATTCTACTGTTGATAATGTTGACAGTTATCTTAACGGTACAACAGCCGGTGATGCTGTAGACAGTGTTGTAGAAGGCGGAGCTGCTGCAGAACCCACTCTTTTAACAACTCTTGTCAGCTTCCTTCCGTTTATTCTTATTATCGTTTGTTTTTACTTTTTCCTTATCAGACCTCAGCGTAAACAGGAAAAAGAAACTCAGAAAATGCGTAACAGCATAGAAATCGGTGACCAGATCACTACTATCGGCGGTATCACAGGTGTTGTTCGTCAGATTAAAGATGAAGATACCTATATAATTGAAACCGGTGCTGATAAAAATAGAATTTCCATAAAAAAATGGGCTATTCAGTCCAAAGATACTATTTCCGATTCCTGAGGAATGAATTAATTAAGTCTTTCATATAATCAAACATAAATTATCGGTTTGATCCTATGGAGGTCTTTTATGGAAAAACAGCATAACACTTATTTTTTTACTGATAAACTTATCGGATTTTTAATCGGAGCATCCGGCGGTGCTTTGTGTTCCGTTATTCTTTCGTTGATGTTTGCTTTGCTTTTTACGCTAACATCCTTCAGTGATTCGTTTATCGTGATCATATCTTATGTTGTTTTTGCTTTATCTGCTTTTGTTTCAGGTTTGATTACTGTTTTGAAACTGAAAAAAGCAGGTCTTGTAAACGGATTTATATCCGGAATTTGTTATTTTGTTTTATATGCAGTATTTTCCCTTGTATTCGGTTCGAATTCGATTTTTGCGATTTCAACTCTGTTAATGTTTCTTATAAGTATTATTTTTAATA
>JAEIGA010019776.1_pt1 | contig 10264 bp, 21 predicted proteins | sample 9270691 | NCBI WGS metagenome assembly JAEIGA01 (sample SAMN17057246, study PRJNA624740) | gut metagenome | biome: biome; isolation source: fecal sample | host: Bos grunniens | place: China: Xizang | collected 2019
AATTTACAAAACTGATTCCAATGTTTCTCTTTCATCCACATAATAGCTTTATAAAAGCCTTCTCTATTAGCATTACCACCAGAATCTTTCTTAATTCCTTTAAAGATATTATGCTGTCTTGCAGTAATATCTCCAACAGAGAATACTAGAGAATAAAACATTCTTAGTTTCTCTTTATCGTCTTTTACTTCATTATAACATTTATCTAACAAAGTATCATTTATGCTATTACTATCAATATTTTGTAATAGTGTAAGACAATTTCTTAGTCCATAAAAAGGATTATTGTTACTTTTGTTTAATTTTACTTCTACCATGATAATTTTAAATTTGTTATATTGTAAGTAACTTATATTGTTATGATAAAGAATTTAATTTATCTTCAATTTCTTTTATTTTCTCTTGTGGAGATTTCTGAGATTCTTTAAGATTATCTAGTTCTTTAGTCAATCTCTCTCTTTCTACTCTAATAGATTCTCGTTCATCTAGATATCTCTTATATCCAATAATAAGATTAACTAGCTCTTTATGTTTCTTTAGAGTACCTAGTTTAGCTTGATTTGAATCGGTTGCAATCCATTCATCTTGATTCTCAATAGACTCAATTTTTTTATTTAAGTCCAATCTAATATTATTTAGTGTATTAATAGTTGTAGTATGTAATAGTTCTACAATATTTAATACTGTTCCTAATTTAGAAGTAACTACTTCATTTTTCATCAGCATTTCTACTGATAATAGCATCATTTTATCTAGATGCTCTTTAGTAAAATTAATCTTTGCCATAATATTTAAATTAATGTTAGTGGAGCTGGAGGGATTCGCAATCCCTAAAATTTATTTGTATTTCTCAGATAATTGTATTAATTTTGAATTAAAATCTAAAACTAAATTATTATGTCAGATGAATATATTTCAGGATTCTTTGATGCTGATGGCAGCATCACTATGGGTAAATCTAACAAAAATGATTTGTTTAAAACTATAAAAATAGATTTTTCAAATACAAAATTATCTATTTTATTAGAAATAAAACAATATCTATTAGAAAAATATAAAATAGTTACAGCTATTTCTACAAAACCAGCTAAATCTATAAGACATCAAGTATCTTATACTTTAAGTACATCAAGTAATCAAAGATGTTACGAACTTTGTAGAATTATAAATTCTAGGCATCCAAAAAAGAAGCATAGAATAAATGTAGTATTAAAATACCATAATATTGTAACTAATAGAAATGGTAAATACACACCAAAAGAAATACAAAGAAAACTAGCCTATGAACGACTATTTTTCTGGTCTACTTTTCAGTAGAGATTGGACTATATCATCATCTGTTCTAGATGCTGCTCGCGGTAGGCTTACCTTAGTATCCTTAGTCTCTGAACTTTCCTTATACTTCCATAAGGCTTAGCTGCTGATTAGCATGGGATTTATATCCTTTAGCTTTCCAGCAATTCAAGCAGTTTTTAACTATATATCCCTATATAGTGGGTCCGAACTTAAACCCTCGTCTTTAAAATCTCCAATAAAAGAATTTCACATACTTACCTATTTGAATAGTTGGTTGTCTATTTAGGGATGTCGTTTGACATTATTTCCACCACTCTATTTAATCTAATAGAGAAATCTTTAATACTACTCACATATTGCATCTGATGTTATCTCTGCCCCAGTTATTGTAGTTAATATTTTCACATTTCTGTTCCTAAGTAAGTGAGACTCGGTTCTATAGCTTACGCAGCATTTAGAACAGAAGAATATAATCTATCTGCATTTATCTTTTTGTTGTCTCTCCAACTGTCTCTGCATGTTCTCTTATCAGATAATTATAAATCAAAACCAAAACAGCCCCATTATATTTATTTCTTAAACCATTTGGTCAAGAAAGAGAGATATTTAGAAAGAATTCTTCTTTTTGATTTAACTTCTTTCTCTTGTATTAATTTTATCTTATATAAATTTGTTATTTTTTCTAAAGCATATAATCTAGAAGAAACATCTGATATATCCCACCAATAACCACTCCAACCAACTTTGGTATTGAAAAAGTTAGGATTTAATTCTGGTATTATATATTTTAAATCAAAAGGCTCTGTTATACCTCTATCTCTTAACATTTTTAATGTAGCTAAGTAAAAACAATAACATAAACCTACAAATCCAGCTTGTTTTAAATATATTTTCGAGGCATCTCTACATATTTGTAGTCTTTGCTCTGTAGTAATATCTAACTTCATTTTTAATATTGTTTTAGTATTTTATTTTCTCTAACTAAGCTATTATTACACAATCCTCTTTTTCACAATACATACACCAATCATATTCATAACAAAAAGCATCACATACCATTTTATCCTGTGGCATCTTCTCCAATTCCTTAATAAGTTCTGCTACTGTCATAACTACAATACTTTATGATAAGTGTATATAATTTGTCGTTGTGCTAACTTCAAGTCCTCCCATAAACATTCTATCATTTCCTCGTAAGATACTTCATCTGGAAATTCTTGCGCCATCACAACTTCAACTCTTCTAATTCTCTCGGCAAGATATTTGTTGATAAGCCTGTGCCTCTTTTTAATACTATCAGTCTCTTCTATTTATTTTTTGAGTGACTGACAATATTTTGAATCATATAATTCCATAACTACAAATCTTTACTCATAACTATATAAAATTTTCATTTATAAACCATTTGGGAACAACTCTACAACCCCAACAATTATATATCCTTAATAGTTTGTCATATGGATTAAACTCTACTTCATACTTTGTATTCGGGAAAAATTCTAATCCATCTGCTATACAATATTTGATACATAATTTTTCCATAACTATATCAAATTTTCAATTACATGCTCAATTCCAGCGAGGTCTGCTTGTTCTGGTTTTTGAAACCCTGTTTTATTTACAATTACACATACTAATGCAGGACTAAAACTCCTAATTTCATACTGCCACATTACTCCATCTTCACAAGGATATGGTTTAGTACTAATGTGCAATTTGTTATTTTCTCTCACCCACTTCAAGACTTGAGAGATAGTAGGGGCAACTACACCTTTGTTTTCGTTTTCTATAATGTGTATTGCGCTTATTCTATCTCCAAAATAATCTTCTATCTCTTGTAACTCCCCCTCAAAATATTCTCCTATACAAGAGTTCTTATAATACTCGGTGGGATACCATCCAATACAATGTTGTATATCTTGCGAAAATCCTTTCTCTTTGAGTTTCTTTGCTAATTCAAATGGTACAAAATCTTCCATAACTACCACTTTTTTATTCCTGTTATAAAATCTATTGTTTCCATATCTAAATCAATTTAAGTTCAACCTCTCTTACTATGCAATTATCAAAAAGCCTCATTCTACTCTCTGCTCTTTGCCTAGTCTTGAAGAGAAAAGCTTCATTAAAATCTTGGTGGAACCCGTATATTGATAAGACATCACCTCGCCAATAAAATTCACCTTTACTGTTTTGAATTACATATTTTGTTGTTTTCATAACTAAATCAATTTAATCTCCACCTGTTGCGGACTATTCTCAAAGGTTACTGAGGGGAAATCAATACTAAGAATACTTTGTTGTTTTCCAAACCATCTACCATAGTCATCTTTCATAGGTTTTTCAGCAAAAAGGCTCAAAATGCCTTTGCGACTTCTTGCTATCCAAAGTTTCATAACTATTCTTCTTTAGTTGTTATAAAATAAGAACATTCTGTATATTCTTTCTTATTTCTATTTAAGAATATAACAACGGCTGCAATTAATGGTATTATAATCATTGCAATTTGACAGACATAGTTAGTTATCAATAAAAATTTTTCCATAACTACAAAAGTTCTTTACATGATTCAATGAGGTCCTTAAAATTCTCATAGAAGATGTCTCGCATCTCTTCGGCTGGGAAAGCAAGAATCGCATTTCTATGCGATGTAGCTCTGTTTACAATTTCTCCATTAAATGCGTGAATTGTAAAATAAGTATTATCTACGAGTGTTTTATATTCAGGTTCCCAACTCTTACCCAATCCTATCTCAATACCTGCTATCTTCCAATAAGCATCTCGGCAGATGAGGAGTTGTGTGAATTTATATATTATAGGGGTATAAGATAATGGAAGGTCAATTGTCATACCATATTTAATATCTAATACATCACAACACTCCTCATAAGTCTTCTGATACTTCTTTTTCTTCTTCACAAAACAGAGCTTATCATTCTCAATTTCATATCCATAACCATCTGGTATTACAACCTCTATTTTGCCGTCTATATCAGTTATTTTAATGATAAAATCTGTATTACTTTCATCTTCCACAAGTCCTTCAATCATTTCATCTGTCCAATTCCAAGGAATCTGCTCAAGACGATATGCCGTTTCGCTAACAGCTGTAATAGTAGCAATTTGACCACAATAATCTGACTGATTTGCCACAAATCGCCAATGTGAATTATTCTCAAAAGTTATTTCATTGCGATTATTTTTATTCTCGTTATACCAATCAAGACTTTTAATTCGTACTTTATCACCTACTTTATATTTCATAACTAATAAATATTTAATCCTGTTGCATCAATAGCAAGTCCTTGTGGGATGAGGTCATTAATATCTAAGTGATTCTTATAGCACCAATTTATATATTCGGTAATATCTTTACTAACAACTCCTTTGCTATTGTAAATTATTTTTTGTTGTAACTGACAATACTCTTCTTTTTGTTCCTCAGTCATACTTGAAAGAGGAAAGAGATAGGGTTTATATCTATGTATTGGGTAATTTAACAAATTAGGTGTCAAAGTTTCATTCTCGTGTTTCCAAATTGTACCATCACAACAATAGAACGTAGATTGTACTATTACCTTATATGGCAATCTTGCACAAAGGTCTTTAAGTAGTAGTTCTTTATCCTCCTGTGTCATTTTAATAAAATTTAAATTTTTACAATAGAATCTAAATCTTCTTGTGTAATTAAAGGAATATTAACTTTATATTGTTTATTAACAAACTCAATAGTTTCATTAGCTATTTCGAAACCAATGTGTTGAATAATTTTCAGTCTTAAATATTCACCATTAAAGTCCTCACGATGAATAGTAATAAACAATACATTATCAACATATGTGGCATATATTCTTTGAGAGCCGTCACGTTTTCTATAAATATATTTTAATCCAATCTCAATAATAGCATTAGAATAAAGACTACCAGAAGTAACTTCATATTTTTTCCACATAATTACTAAATATTATTTTTCACTGCAAATTACATTAAAACAAACTGTATCTGCTCTTTTCTTTGAATTTATTATTGAAGTGTCAGGAGAATCTTCACTACTCCAACTTATATCAAATTCCTCTGGTACACCACTTGCATTTACTAACACCTCAGCTTCCATATTAAAATCAAGTAAGTATGCAATTAAATCTTTAACCGTATATTTCTTTTTCATAATTACCAAGTTTTATAGTATTCATCACAATCATTAGTTGTGCCTAATAGGTGTTCATTATTCTCGTAGGGAATGCATTGATTGACATAGTGTCCTATACAATTAAATGGATATATAAGAGTTTTGTCATAAAAACTAAACATATCTACAGTCCATTTTTGTCTGTTATCGTCTCTCACCAGCACCTTATTAAACGCCTTCAAAGTAGTAATATCAAATTTATTAGGGACTAATTCCCAATCATCCTGTTTTTCTATATACTCTATTGCAAGTCGATTACTCCAATATCTACCATTACTAATTTCAGTAATAGTAAAAATGTGGTTATCATTAAGATAATTTATGTAAATATTTTTAGACTTAATCCTATCTCCCACCTTAAACTTCGGCTCAATCAACTTTTCTAAAGTCTTTGTTTCAGCGTTCCATTTGTAACCATTTTCTTTGATAGCTTGGAATAGTTTCTGCTTTTCTTCTTCGGTAGCAAAACGGACTACATAAACTCCAGTAGTTATAGTATGGTCAAATTGTTTAATAAAATTCTTTCTATATGCACAATAACTTGAATCTGCAGTTCGTAATAAATGAATATCACCTCTACTAGAAATTACTATATCCCCATCCTTAAAAGGTCTTTGAAATCCATCCCAGGTTGTTTTGCCTTTTGGAAAAATTACGCATTTGGCATTGGGATGTCTATCATTACAACCATAATGTGTAAACACTAAAGCATTATATCCGCTATTTGTTTTAGTTGAACAATGTATCGGATATCTTGATTCAGGACTTTGTTCAATATAATCAAATTCAACATTCTCATACATTGTACAATCCAACTCCATCCCTTTTGGACAATCTCTAAGTATTTCTGCTATATTTTTCATGTTTAATTCTTATTATAATACTCAAATAACTCTTTATTACAATATCTAAATTCAGTCATAGCTACATATGGTGGTCTATTAATATCTTTTTTATACTTTTGATATTGTATGTATCTATAACATTCTTTATGTTTATCACAAGATGTGTCATCACACATAGTTATATCGTAGCCCATATTTATTTATTTAATTGTTCAACAATATATTCTGCAAATTCATCTTGTATTGCCTTTGCTTTCTTTGGTGGTAAATTATAGCCACCGCCACCAATTAAATGCCCCCAACCTCTTACAAGTAGTAATGGTTGAATATCTCCTTTATTATTTATATAACAAATTTTATCCTCTCTATAAAAGAATTTTTGCTTAAAACTTAAAACTTTATGCTCACCATTTATTTTATTGATAATATCCTTTCTGCGTTCAGAATTTAGATTCACTAACCAATTAAAAGCCATTGCACTATCATAACACATAATATAAGGGTAATTATCATGTAGTGGCATTTTATAATATTTCAAACACTCCATAATATTAAAAGAAACAGTATTTCCTTATACACAGCAGGATTAACTACTAAATACTGTCTATATATTTAAGCATGAAAAAGCCGAACTTGAAATATCTTTGCTATGACTAAGGACCCGTATATAATACTATAAGGTATATTATATAATAGGTTTTATTTAAATAATCTTAATATTTTATTCCAAATAGATAATTTAATTTTTTCAGTATTATCTAAACTGTTAATTCTTACTATTTTTCTATTTATATTTTTAGTTTTAGCACCTATAGTCATGAAACAAGAATTATTAGTTTGTTTAGATAGTACTCTATTCCATCTTATTTTAACACTTATTTCACTCCTAGTTTCTAGTATTCTAGATGCTTTAGTAAATGCTTCTCTAAGATTTTGTGGATTTCTTTTAACACAGTTAATAATTACTTTATCCTCCTCTGGAGTATAATACCTTGATGCTGTGTAATTTCTTTTTGTTTTCATTTTAGTTGTTTTTTATTTTGTTAATAGTTAATTTAATTTGTACCATAGACGAGACTCGAACTCGTACGAACATTTCTGTTCAAAGGATTTTAAGTCCTTCATGTCTACCTATTCCATCACTATGGCATTAAAACAATACTATAATATAATTAGTTATAGTAGGACTCTTTCTACCTACACCCCCGATTGGCAATTAACCTTTGAAAATCTTGCAAGATATTATATTAATTCTTTGCGTGCTTTTGACTCTTCTTTCATAGTCTTCAACGCTCTGAGGTGCTACCTCTGTTCCGTTGTCATAATATAATAATTTTCAAAGGAAATTAGGAGTTTCTCACTAATTTTACAACGCCCTGGACCCAATTTTGGATTGTTATAATTAATTAATTATAGTATTGTGGACCCAGTGTGGCTTGAACACACGACCTTTTGATTTTATTTCCAATGAGATTTTATTCCTCCACATCTCCTTGAACAACAAGGATTAGGTTTAAATGGAAGATTTCTTTTATAAAATAAAAATTCTGTATTACATACAGGACATTTTAATAATACCATTTCTTTTATGTGATGGTCTTTTTGTCTATTATATGTTCCTGTTATAACTTGTAAATTTTCAATTCTATCGTCCATTTTATCTCCATTAATGTGGTCTACGTGATACTCTTTATCTATATCACATTGGTAGTGACTAGTATATAAATATTTAGCATAAGACATACTTGTCATAGTACCATCAGGCTTTCTTAATGTCGCTACTCTACGAGGTTCTGTATTAGTATTTATATATACTACAGAAAAGCCTTTTTTCTTATAAAATTCTGATATTTTTTCTTTCATAGTAGGGGGTAAGGGACTTGAACCCTTAACCTTAAGTGTATAAGACTTCTGCGCTAACCATTGCGCCAACCCCCTATATGAAATAAAATCAATTGCTCTGACCTACTGAGCTATGGGTCCTTAAATAAAAACAATTCCAACCATATTGCAAGTTGGGTATAATATTACACTTTAACAAGATTCGAACTTGTGACCTCCGCTCTATCGGTGCTCTGACCACTGCGCTATAAAGCTGTCTATTATACATCTCAAATATTCAACATCCTGTGCAATCAAGATTCTATGTCAATGCAGCTCCCTCATTGATTAGCTGTTTTTAGCGGGCTTACATAGTGAATATCCTCGAAAATTGTTTTTAAAGTATTAAAAATAATAATTAAAACTACTCCATCTCGACCAATCTATCTTCAGTCTAAAGCCTCTGGATAATTATTTTTTAGTATACATTGATTATTCATTATCAGCAGGAAACATATGGCGTATTATGCGCATTAAGACCTATGTTGCTTATGCTAGTTTTACCTATCTCTAGGATGTGTTTTAATTATTATTAATTATATATTAAATAAATTCTTCTGCTTCTTTAATCAAAGATTCGAAATTCTTTTTAAATTCTTTTGCAACTTCTTCTGATTGAAAAGAAAGAAAATGTTTTGAGAACAATTTAGTAATACCAATTATTTTATCTGTAGAATAAATAGAAACAATAGGATTATTTCTTGTCCAATCAGGTTCCCATCCTTGTCTATAACAATCTCTAAGTTGTTCCAGTTTCCATAGAGCAATATATTTATTAGGAAGACACGGACCAAATATCATTACTGGAACTTTGTGTCCTTTACAATATTCTTCCCAATTTTTAGGAAGTGGATTTAATTCCTCTTTAGTATATGCTTGAGGAGCTATTTCTTTGAGCTCTCCACCTTTATTATACCACTCTTTAGCTTTATCAAGAGTAAGTGTTATATTTCTTTCTTCTTTCATTGGTTGATATAATTTTAATTTTTTTGCTGAATAATGGAAACTTAAATCATCTAATAAATAACAAAGTTCATCTCTATAAAATTCTAATCCAGTTATTGTATAGATAATAGGATTAAAACATGTATCTTTAAATATTACTTTATCTCCAATTTTAAATGGGAATTCTTTTTCAAATTCCTCTAAAGTGTAAATTTTATAATCTGTTGGAGGATAATAAACATTGTATATTTCTCCTTTATCTATATAATAAAAGGCTTTAGCACGGCCATTTAATTCTGTTGTATTTTTACCTCCTAAACTTTTAAGAATTTGAATTACTTCATGACCTCTAGCGGAATGTCCTTGAATTGCTATTTTCATAAGTATATAATTAAATTTAAAATACTCCTCACCTTAATTTAATAAGGTGAAGAGCATTACACAAAATTTAACAACTAAAATACAATATTTAATCAAGCAATATTGTCTATATCTTCAGGTTTGATATTAGTTAGTTTACATATATCTTCTACAGATAAAGTAAAATAACATACTATACCTTGTATTATAATAAGCATACAAGAAATATAGAATAATCCTTTCTCATATAATGAGTCTATACTACATATAAATAATATTACTGATAATATTGTAGTATATAATATTATACCTTTTAAAAATAGTTTCATATTAATATTTATTATTTAGATTAAGTCTAATCATTACTTTATCTTTACTTTGCTGTGAAGCAAACTTAATATTTGTTGTACCTTTATGATTAGATGGCACATTGACTGGATTTGCTTTTAATATCCAATCAAATTTAGATAAATCTGTAAACATAATATATTATTTTATAATATCCCAAATTTTATTTGTTAAATGTTCCTTATCAAATAATATTAAATGAGCATATAGTTTTGCTTTATTATGGTCATATTCTCCTTCTAATACTCTTAATATAATAATATCAGGACAAAGCATACTTTTTAATTGATGATATACTTTTAGTTTCCATTCTTTATTATATCCAGTAAATAATTGTGTTTTACACTCATTTACTATTTCAATACTAATACCACATCCTGTAAGTATTCGTATTCTTTCTGTA
>JAEIGA010019777.1_pt1 | contig 10263 bp, 10 predicted proteins | sample 9270691 | NCBI WGS metagenome assembly JAEIGA01 (sample SAMN17057246, study PRJNA624740) | gut metagenome | biome: biome; isolation source: fecal sample | host: Bos grunniens | place: China: Xizang | collected 2019
CTTTTCGGCTGCCAAGTGTTACGATCTTGAATTGTGGGCTCCAGGTGAGAAACAGTGGCTTGAAGTTTCGTCTTGCTCGTGCTTTACCGATTATCAGGCTCGTCGCTTGAATTGCCGTTTCCGCGATGCTGACGGCAAGACTAAGTTTGTTCATACGCTCAATGGTTCAGGTGTAGCGTTGCCTCGTCTTATGGTCGCGCTTATGGAGCAGTGTCAAAACGCTGATGGGTCTATTACCATTCCCGAGGTTCTGCGCCCCTATATGAACGGATTGGAAAAATTAGAGCCGGTGAAATAAGTGATGCTTAAGTCAATTATTTTTACAACCCTTTGCCTTTGTTCTGCGCTGATTCGTGCAGAAAACGGTGAAGGGTTGTTGGCTTTTGATTTCGGAGCCGATTTGCGTGTAAGGCAGGAAATTATGGATAATGTTCCAGGCCTGCCTGCTGGTGGTGTTGCGATGTCTTCTGTACGCGGCAATTACAGAAATCATATGCGCTTTAGGCCGCGCGTGTGGGGCGAGACGACTATAGGCGAGAACAGTCGTCTTTTCTTACGTCTTGCCGACGAGTTTAGGTGGAATGTGCGCCCGCGTAACAGGGCTACGGAATTCCCAGATGAGCTGATTGTTGATAATTTATTCTTTGAGTCTAAGGAGCTCTTTGATGGGTTTGTTGATTTTTGCATAGGGCGGCAGGACATTACAGGTTTATATGGTCTTGATCATGTCTTTGGCGACGGTACGCCTGGTGATGGTTCTCGCACAGCCTACTCTGATGTGTTTCGCGTTCGCTTTAGATTTGACGAGATTGGAGATTTGGACGTTTTTGCTTTGTACAATGCCGACAAGAATCCTCTGCGCTGGGGTACACATCGTTCTGAATACCGTTCTCTCACTGGGTTCGGTGGCGGAGCTCATCCAGACATGGATGACTGGGGGTATGGTGCAATTTGGTCTTCAGAGCTCGCCGATAATGTTGATATGCAGATTTTTGCAATGCAGAAGCGCACGTCTTCCTTTAAACGTGACGGCGTAAAGCATTCCGCAAAAAGGCGAAGCATGTTTGGCGTAAAACTTGTTCCTCACTTGACGGACGAGGTTTCTCTTCAGTTTGAAGCGATGGGGCAGGTCGGTCGAGACGGAGAGGGTTCGTGGTTAAGCGGATGGAGCGGCTATGCTGGTATTAACTGGAAGGCGGCGGAGTCGGCATGGGCAGTACCTTTTGTATCTGGCGGTCTGCATTTTATGAGCGGCGATAAAAATGCCGCGAATGAGGATGGCGGCGATAAGGCATGGGATCCTATGTGGGCGCGTGCTGTTAACGACAGCGAAATGTTTCTTTACGGGACGCATTACGGTACGGCGTGGTGGAGCAATCTTATGCTCGCAAAGGTAAAGAGCGGGCTTGAGTTTTCTAAGCGTCATGAGTTATGCGCATCGCTTGCTGCCATGTTTGCTCAATGTGACGACGGTCTTGGCGGAGGCGATGGATTGTTTAAAGGCGTGTTAAGTCAGTTGCGATACAGCTTCCCTCTTTATTTTGACGGTGAGGCAGAGGGAAGGCGTTTTGAAGTGTTTGGTCATGTTATAGGTGAAGTATTTAATCCTGGCGATTATTTTGCTACAGACAAGCCTGGGTGGTTTGTCAGGTGGCAAGTTGAATTCAAGTTTTAGTAGTTCAAAGTTGTTTATATAATTCTAAGCAACAAATAAATTAGGAGCGCGGATATGATTTCAATGCAAAGAAGAGAATTTGTCGGCAAGGGGTTTGCCGGTGCGCTTTGCGGGATTATATCTTCGTCAAGTGTTTGGGCCGAGTTGGTTAAACATGAACTAACAGGGGCTGCATTGCCGAAATGGCAAAAAGGTCATTTTCGTATAACAACGTTTTTTACAGGTACATCCGAGTCGACTTATTTAATCTTTCCTGATGGAACGTCTATGCTGATAGATTTGGGAGACTATGTTTCGGATAGCATAGGCTTGTATCTTCCTTCAAAAGAGGCGTCCGCTGGCGAAGTAGTCTCGCGCTATATTCTTTCCGAAAATCCTTTCGGCAAAAAGGTTGATTACTTTCTGTTAACGCATTATCACAGTGATCATGCCGGTGCTGTCGCAGGCGATAGGCGCAAGGGTCCGTTACCGCGCGCTGCAAATGGTCGTTATACATGTAGAGGTATAGGTGCGGCTATAGATATGCTTGATTTTGGTGTTATGATTGACCGTTCGTGGCCTAACATGAACGATCCTGCTCCCCGCGGTGATGGCTTTGACATGTATACTGTGCGGCATATTAGAGAGATTTATACTGAGGTTGCAAAACGTGGTGTAAAGGTTGAGCGTTTTGAGCTTTCTAAAAACTCGCAGCAGATTCGCCTTATGCATGATTCTTCTGCGGCAAAGGCGCCTTTTTCAGTTCATCCTCATTGCGCGCGAGGCGAGATGGTTAAGCGTGACGGCAGCGTCGTTTCGCTTGCTTCGTTTGTTAAAGGAGCGCGTCGTGACAAGTTCGATGAGAATCCGCTCTCAACGGGGCTGACTATAAGGCTTGGCGATTTTGGCTATTTCAATGCGGGCGATTTTTCAGGTTTCGTTAAGGGTGAAGGTGGCTTGAGAGTGCCAATCGAGAGCCTTCTTGCTCCAGAATTGGACAGTGTCGAGGTTATGAAGGCGTCTCACCATGCATGTAACGACGGTATGCCGCAATCGATTTGTTCTGCGCTTTCGCCTCGAGTTCTCGTATGCGGTGTATGGGATATTCATCATCTGCACAAAGATGTTCTGCCTCGTCTTTTAAACACTTCAAGGCCGTGTTTGTTAGCGCCAGGCTTTTTCCCTGTTGTGCGTCAGAAGGCCGAGAAGGATTCCCCGTGGTTTAAGGCTATGGCTCCCGAAACTTTCAAAGGATGTCATAGCGTGATTGATGTCGCTCCAGATGGGAAGACATATCGCCTTATGATGGTTTCAGCAGCTGACGACAGGAAGACCGTGCTTGGGGCTTATGATTTCAAAACGCGTGCCAAAGCAAATAGGGCGGGTTAAAAAAAGAGAATTTTTGTTATAATAACCATAAATAAGCGCAGTTGCGCTGTAATGGAAAATCAGGAGTAAATATGTCGCTTAATATTGTGACCGAAATTGATAACCGTGTGGCTGTAAAAAATGTTCTTATGAGTGTTAGCGATAAGACGGGTTTAGAGACCTTTGTCCCTGCACTTGTAAAGGCCTGCCCTGGGGTGAAGATCTATTCTACGGGCGGTACATATGTTAAGATTAAAGAGATACTTGGTGATACGGCGGAGGGAACACTTGTTGCCGTCTCTGATTATACTGGTCAGCCAGAAATGCAGGGTGGACTTGTTAAGACGTTAGATTTTAAAATCTATCTCGGTATTCTTTCTGAAAAGTATAATGACGCTCACCAGGAAGACATTAAGCGTCTTGATGCCCAAGCGATTGATATGGTAGTTGTCAATCTTTATCCGTTCCGCGAGACGGTGGCTAAGGAAGGCGTTACACCTGAAATGGCTCGTACAAACATTGATATTGGCGGTCCGTGCATGGTTCGAGCCAGCGCCAAGAATTATCTTCGTGTTGCTTCTGTTACCGATCCTCTTGATTACGGCAATCTTGCCGAGGAGCTCGCGACACATGACGGCACAATCGGGCTTGATACGCGTTTTAAACTTATGAAGAAGGCTTTTGCGCATACAGCCGAATACGATACTGCCATTTCAAAATTCTTTACAACCCGCACCTGGGAAGAAGTCAACGCGACATACAATCAGCATTGATAGGTTGACTTGTTAGTTTGGGCATGACTCGTTCATATAAAAAGGCTTTGAGAATTGTTCGCAAACCATTAGAGTGGTTTGGAATATTTCTTGGTTTTTCTATCTTTACGTTTTTGACGCGTAAGGGGATGTTGAGGGTTTGTGATTTTGTCTCTTCTGTAATGTATCGCTTTGATAAACGAGGGCGGCGCTTTGCAGAGGAGAATCTCACAATCATGTACGGCCGACTTCCAAGGCACAGCGATTTAATTGTGCGCCGTAGTTACCGTAATATGGCAAGGACTGTCGGTTATGCGTTTTGGACTTGTATTCGCGGGCGTAAGCGTGCGTCAATTTCAGGCGTGATGAGCGAGCGCGGATGCAAGTTTCTCGCTGATAATAAGCCGGCAGTAACAGTTTCGGGCCATATTGGATGTTGGGAGATTCTTTCGCAATTGGCATATCTTCAAGGTCATTCAATGATGTCGGTGGCGAAGGATATTGGCTCTAAAGGCATGACGGCTCTTCTTATGCGGGCGCGCCGTTCAATTGGGCAAGAGATTGTTCACACTGATGGGGCGTTTCGTTCTTTAATGTCGGCAGTTAAGGCTGGCAAGTCGCTTGGCCTTCTTGTAGACCAACTTGTAATGCCAAAGGATGGTGGTGTATGGGTGCGCTTTTTTGGACGCCCCGTTCCTGTTTCGGCAGCTCCGGCATTTTTTTCAGCCAAGGGCAAGGCTCCTGTTGTGATTGCCTGGTCGCGACCTTTAAAGGATGGTCGCTGGCGTTGCGAGGTCGTTGCTGATTATAAGCCTGAGGATGCAAAAGATATCTGGCGTATGACACAGACTTGTATTGCCCATCTTGAGCGTATTATAAAACGTCATCCGTCGTGCTGGGTTCTTAATTATCGATATTTTCGTATGGTTGCCTCCGACGATGAATTGCGCCAATTGGAACAAAGGGAGTCTAAATGAAAATTTTACAGGTGCTTCCAGCGCTTGAGCAAGGCGGAGTGGAGAGAGGGACGCTTGAGATTGCGTCGGCTCTTGTTCAAGCTGGAATACCTAATGCCGTCGCTTCGGCTGGCGGGCGCATGGTTAAGGATCTTGAGAATCTCGGCGTTGAGCATTTTACATTGCCATTAGATTCTAAAAATCCCTTTGTGATTATGAAAAACGCCACGAAACTTGCTCGCATCGCAAGTTCCGGCGGTTTTACGCTTATGCATGTGCGTTCACGCGCTCCAGCATGGAGTGTGAGAAGTGCGTCAGCAAAAAGCGGTGTTAAATTTATTTCGACATGGCACGGTCTATACGGAGTTAATCCTAAGATTCTCAAATTGCCGTATAATCGGATTATGCTTTCTGGGGAGAAAACGATAGCAGTCTCTAACTGTGTGCGTGAGCATATTCTTTCCGTATATGGAGCCGATCCAGCAAAGGTGTTATGTGTACATCGTGGTGCCGATACGAATATATTTTATCCTGCGGCAGTTTCGGAAACATCAGTTGGCGAGTTTAAAAAGACCTTGGGCTTTCCTAATGACCTTCCCATTATATCGCTTCCTGGGAGATTAACTTATTGGAAAGGGCAGAAGCTTCTTCTTGAAGCGGCCTCATTGATGAAAAGCCGTCCGTTTGGCATTTTGTTTGTAGGCTCCGATCAAGGCAGGCGCGAATATTCAAACGAACTTAAAGCGCTTGCGGGCAAACTTGGTGAAAGCGTTAAAACAGTATTCCTTGAGCACACTTCGCAGATGCCGTTTGTGTATGCTGCAAGCGAGGTCGTTTTGAGTGCGTCATCAGCGCAGCCAGAAGCATTCGGTCGAGTTATACCTGAAGCGCAGGCCATGGGCAGGCTTGTTGTAGCCACGGCGCATGGTGGCGCTTGCGAGACGGTGTCCGATGGTGTGAGCGGTTTTTTAGTGCCTCCCGGCGATGTTGCTGCTATGGCTAAAAAACTTGATGAGGTGTTGGCTTTGCCAGACGAGGTGAAGCAGCGGGTAAAGTCGGCGGCTGTGGAATCTGTGCGCGATAATTTTTCAACACAGAGAATGTGTGAAAAAACGATCGATATCTACAGGGAGCTTCATCATGGATATTGATAAGAGTGCGAAATCGATGTGGTTTTTAGGCCCAATTGTATTTGTCGTGGCGTTATGCTGCTTGTTGATTGCTTGGGCGGTAATGGAACCTGCACATCTTATGAAGAGTTTTGATAATAATGGGCGTTCACCGTTTGAGCTTGCGACGTTGCCGTTCTTTGCTCTAATAGCTCCTGTCGTTTGGTGGAAGTGTCCGTTTGAAGGCTCCAGAATGCGCAGGACTATTCTTTCGCTTATGGTTAGCATTGTTGTCGTTATGTCTATTGTAAAGCAGCTTGATTTGCATAACGCGGCTCTTTCTGTGATATACTCAAGTTATGTCGGTACTGATGGAAATCTCCTGCCTGGGTTGTCGAAGCCAAATGGCGCGCCTCTTACAGGTGTGCCGTTTAAAATGCGTGTTATTACAAATAGTGCCGTTCCATTTGGAATGAAGACTTTGGTTGTTTTTTATTTTGCAGCATTTTTTGGTGTTTTTGCGGCAGGTTTTTTATATTTGTTGCCAAGATGGATTAAGGGCGTATTTAAGTTTGATCCAGCCGCGTGGGCGTTTGGATGCCTTGGTGCAAGCGGTGTTATTGTTCAGATTTTTGACCGTTTGCCTGCGTGGCTGAGACATTCTACGGGTGTATCAATGATAGATGGCGACGGCACGGTCACTGCTATGCGTTCGTTTTGCACTGCTTTTGAGGAAGGTGGTGAGATGATGATTGCTATGTTTGCTGTTATGACTATATTATTCTCTCACCGCGCTATAGCACAGAGGAGCACGAATGAAAACTAAGAGAGTTTTATTTTGGGGGCGTTTTGACCATAGGTATTCACGCAATCGCGTGAATATTGCTTTGTTTCGTGAATTAGGCTGGGAAGTCGATTTTTTTGATGTAAAAATTTCCCCGCGATTTGGAGATGTAGAGGCGTTTTTGCGCGGGTTATGGACGCGCCCTAAACCCGACCTTATTTGGGTGCCAATTTGTCGTCAGCGCGATATTTTAGCGGCATGCCGCTGGGCTCGGATGCATGGCATAAAAATTGTTTTTGACCCAATGATTTCTGCGTGGGACAAAAAGGTGCTTGAGCAAAAGAAATGGAAGGCCTCGGAGAATAGAGCTAAGAAGCTGCACAAGCTTGAGAAGCGCATGATGAATGCTCCGGATTTTGTGACATGGGATACCGTTTGTCATGTTGATTTCTGTGATCGTGAGTTTGGTGTGCCTCGCGAGAAGATGGCTGCGCTATTTACAGGGACGGACGAGGCTGTGTTTAAACCTGCTCCCACTCCGCCGCGTAAGGACGGCGATTTTAGGGTGCTTTATCATGGCGCATATCTTCCTCTGCATGGAATGGAGTATATAGTCGAGGCAGCGCGCATGACACAGGGCAAGGGCATTCATTGGGATCTTCTTGGCTGGGGGGCGTATAAAGCCCCTACCGAGGCGCTCGCAAAGGGGATTTCAAATATAACATTTCTTGATAAGGTGCCGTACGAGAAAGTTCCTGAAGTTATTTATTCGGCCGATGTTGTTCTTGGCGTTTTCGGTACTACAGAGAAGGCTTCTCGTGTAATTGGCAATAAGATTTTTGAAGCTATGGGCTGCGCGCGCCCCGTTATTAACGAGTATTGCTATGGCTATCCTGATGAAGCAAAAGATTGCAAGGCTATCAAATTTGTCCCTCCGGGAGATGCAGCGGCAATCGTTAAAGCGGTAGAAGAATATCGCTCGGATTGGGACAATCGCGAAAGTTATAATAAGGCTGCTTACGAGTTTTTCCAAAAGCATCTTTCGATGGCAGAGGTTAAGAAGCAGTTGATAAATATACTTGAGAGAATGGGGATGGCATGATAGCGCGCCCAAGGATTTTATTCGTCGGAAATTTTCTTCTGAGACATTGGGGGAATGGTCGCACTGGTATTGATATGCGCCTTGCGGCTGGTGCGACGCGATTAAATCTGCCGCATATGGTGTTCTCGGAGCGCGATATTGCAAGAATGCTTGCTCCGCTTGGGTTTATGCGCAACATAGGTGCAAAGATTATGAACGCTCGTCTCGTTGAGACGGCGCGTAATTTTAAGTGCGATGTTATTTTTCTCGCTCATTGCGATTATGTTACTAATGAGGCATTAGAAGAGATTAAATCAGCTTTAGGCAATGTAAAGATAGTTCATATTAACTGCGACCCTATAGCAACAGAGCATTGCTGCCGGCAAATAGACAGGCGTAAATATTCATGTGATGCAATTTTTGTTACGACCGCTGGAGATGTTTTAAAGCGTTGGTGTAACGGTAATAATATCGTAGGATTTTTCCCAAATCCGTCTGACTTAGCTTATGATACTGAAGATAATTCGCAAAAAAGTGCTTTTGAATATGATTTGTTTTTTGCGGGGCGTCCAGCATTGGCCGATGAACGTAAGCGTCTTCTTGATGAACTGTTGCCTCGCATTGACCCATCTGTTAAACTTGGTTTTTTTGGGATGGAGAGAAGTCCACTTGTTGTTGGAAGGGCTTATGAGCAGGCTCTTGCCAACTCAAAGATGGGTTTGTCGATAAATCGTTTTGAAGGCTGGAAGTGGTATTCATCAGATAGAATAACGCACTTGATGGCTAATGGTATTTTGACTTTTCAAAATGCTGGCAATTCTATGCAGGATTTTTTCAGTGATAACGAGACTGTTTATTTTTCAGACGCAGCGGAACTTGCCGATAAGATAAGTTTTTTCAATAGGCACGATTCACTGCGTATGGCCATAGCCTCATCAGGAAGGGCTAAGTATAACGATTTGTTTAATTCTTGTGATGTTTTGTCGTATATGCTTGAGACGGTTCTTGGTGAGAAGTACTCCAAAAATTATATGTGGAGTTCAGAGGTTTATCGTTGAGTTTTCTTGCGCTTTGATGTGCAAAATTTTGCCAACGGACATCCATCGCATTTGGGATGGACAGGGTCGCAACGAGTTTGGCCAAATGAAACAAAGTGGCTATTCCATGTTAACCAATATTTTTCCGGGAGAATTTCGCGGAGTGTCATTTCTGTTTCAAAGGGAGTTTTTGTTTTGACAATCCCGAGGTTGTTGCATATGCGATGAACATGTACATCGACACATATGGCAGGAAGTCCGAATCCGATTGCGACTGTCAGGTTTGCGGTTTTTCGGCCAACTCCTGGAAGTTCGCATAATTCTTCTACAGTTGATGGCAATATGCCGTCAAATTTTTCTCTAAGAACTTTGGGCAAATTTTTTAGATGGATTGCCTTTGTGCGATAAAACCCCACTGGGTATATTAAGTTGCGAATTTCATCCTCAGTAAGGTGTTCAAGATCATCCGGAGTAAAAGCGCCGCTTTTAGATTTTGCGAATAGCCGTTTTACGGCACCAGCAGTGCAAGCGTCCTTGGTTCTTGATGAGAGAATTGTTCCAACTAAGACGCAGAAGGGGTCGTCGGTTTGTGCCTTTATCAATTCGATTATGGGCGCAGAGTGACTTTGAAATTCTTTTTTAAGCGCCTTGTCGATAAAATCTATTTCACGTAATGTCATTGTCGTGAGTTTATCATATTTGAGGATGGCATGAGTAAAGGATTCGCGTTTTTATCTGTTCCTCCTAAAGAGCGGCTTTTATGTAAGACGCGTATTACTGGGCAGTATGGAGGTTATCGAAAGACTTGTTCGTCTGGGCTAATGTGTCTTGTTAATCATGCGACAGCGATATTATGCCGACACAATTTTAATTATAAAAATGATGCTTTAGAAAAAACTGTTGGCAAGATGGTTGGCGTGGCGCGTTCGGTGAGTGAGCCACTTGCCAGAAGGTTAATAATTGAATCAACGATTTAAAATGGCTCCCTCACTTATCGCTTATCGCTCAATTAAAAAAAAAATTTAAATACCCCCTTGCGCGATAAAAATTATTTTGATAAACTATGCACTCGTTCGCCCGAAAGGGTGAGCAAATGATCTTTGAAAGTCGATATTAGAGAAAACAGTAAATGTTTGTGTGAGGAGCTACGAAAGTTCCGCGAGGAACTTTCAAACTAAAAACTTTCTTTTTCTGAGAGTTTGATTCTGGCTCAGAACGAACGCTGGCAGCGTGGATTAGGCATGCAAGTCGAACGGGATCCACAAGGTAGCAATACTGAGTGGTGAGAGTGGCGGATTGGCGAGGAACACGTGAGCAACCTGTCCTTGAGTTGGGGAAAACCGTTGGAAACGACGGCTAATACCGAATGTGGCGCCGGAAGACATCTTTCGAACGCTAAAGGGGGCCGCAAGGCTCTCGCTCTTTGAGGGGCTCGCGCATCATCAGCTAGTTGGCGGGGTAACGGCCCACCAAGGCTTACGATTAGCTGGTCTGAGAGGATGACCAGCCCCACTGGGACTGA
>JAEIGA010019778.1_pt1 | contig 10263 bp, 9 predicted proteins | sample 9270691 | NCBI WGS metagenome assembly JAEIGA01 (sample SAMN17057246, study PRJNA624740) | gut metagenome | biome: biome; isolation source: fecal sample | host: Bos grunniens | place: China: Xizang | collected 2019
ATCATGTCGGGGCGTTATACCCGCGAGGTGTGCACGGCGCTTGACCACGCGCTGACCTATGAGAAGGATGTTGAGGATGCCTTTGCGGCGGGCGACATCAAGGGGCGCAACACCAATATACAGCGCATGAAGCAGGATTTCGGTGACGGGTTGCCCAAAGGGGTGTCGAGCGTGTCGCCGGTGGTCGAGCCAAAGCGCAAACGCAATTCCTTGATTGAGAAGGCTCTCAATGCATAATCTTTGAAACAATAGGACTGTTGACCCAAAGGTGAATGTCATCCCGGTGCGCAGTGAAACTATTTCGACAATGCTTGTAGCAATTAGTCACGCGTCGTGCAGACGTCGTTTGCACCGCGTGGGATGCGAGAAACAAGCATTGTCAAAGGAACTCTTACTACCGCGGAACAGGGATATCTCCCATCTGGTCGATATGACATGAATGGTGGATTTCAATATTCCGGGTCAACTGCCTTACAATCACAAATCTTTTTATTAACCAATAAATGTTTTTTACTATGAAAAAAGTTGTTTCGTTCTTGAGGGAGAACCCTCTCTTTGTAGTCTTCGCCCTGATGGCCGTGGTGCTCTATTTTATTGATGACACTGCGTCGGCGGGCACATTGCTCGCAGCGGTTAACGCGGTGTCGGGCGGCACACCAAAACCATCGAGCGGTATCGGCGGCTTGCCTACACAGGGCATAGGCGAGGCTACCACTGTGTCCAATGCAAGCGAGCTTGGCAGTGACCTCATTGAGGCCGACGTGGATGACCAGATTATAGGCATCGCCAGTGACGAGAGTGTCATCGATACCATCAAACGCAAGATTCGCCGTCAGGTGCGTGTGAACTCGTTCGAGGTCGATCACTATCTCATTGACGACAAGCGCTCGAAGGCGTATACCAATGCCGAGTACAAAGGTATCAACTCGACACGTGCCGAGATTCCTTTCTCTACAACCGGTGAGAGAAAGATTTTCCAGGAGTACTACACTGCCATCTGCAAGGGCGTGAACGGTTATGACCCTACAGGCCAGATTGAGTTGCCTGGTGTTGACCTCATGCTCTTCTTCGTGAGCAAGAACAACACCACCGAGGCACCTATCGCAATGGCGGTGAACGGTCCCAAGGTGAACGCCAGCGATGACTACTGCGTGGTGCCTACAATCCCTGCCGGTACCGAGATTATCCTGCTGTCATCGGCCGCGTACGAGACACAGAAGTTCATCGCGCCTTCTACAATCGTTCCGGTGCCCGAGCGTATGTACTTGCAGAAACAGCTCTGCAACAGTATCGTGAGTGACTATTTCGCCGCACAGAAGAAGCGTATCCAGTTCAGCGAGTCGCAGATTGCCGAGGCTGTGTTGCGCCAGTTCCGTCTCGAGAGTTGCCGCACGGCGTGGGTGGGACAGCCCGGAAAGTTCAAGGTGCAGGCGATGGACAATGCCATGGGCTATCAGTGGGACTACTTCTCAAAGGGTATCCGTTGGCAGTTCAAGCGCCAGTATGACCTCTCGTCAAAGATCACTTTCGCTGATTTGATCAACCTTTCAATGGTGAAGTTCACTGGCTTCAACTGTACAAAGAGAGCCATCTGGTTGCTTGGCAAGCAGTTGCTGAACGATATCCAGAAGATTGACCTCACCTTGCACAAGAACATCAGCGTTAAGGGTGACACGGTGTTCGGCATCGAGTGTACCAAGATCCACACCGTGTTCGGTGACATCGACCTCATCCACGATCCTACTCTCGACGCGCTCGGCTATGCACACTGCGGCGGACTCATCGATGAGAACGGCCTCGTGCGCTACTACATGAAGAATGAGGATGCCAAGACCGAGAACGTGGACGGCGAGGAGGCAAAGCGCGAGGTGGTGATGACCATCGACTGTCTGTGTCTCAAGGGTTATTCACACATCTGGGTGAATGGCTCGGCTGCCGAGAGCGACATCCCTGGCGCATCGCACGTGACAAGTGCCGCGTCGTTGCCATCTAATCCGGAGATCAACGATGTTGTGGTGCTGACTGCCGATGTCAAGCACAATGTGAACGGTGTGGAGAAGCTGTGGTTCCCTGCCGGCAGTGTGGTGACATACAACGGCACAACATGGGTTGAGTACACAGGCGAGATCCTTGTGTGATAGAGTGACTGTTTTCTTGGGGTTGCCTTGCGGGGCATTCTATGCTCCACCGGGCAATCCTTTATTTTTTTGACAATTGATTTTACTATGAAAAAAAGAGTGACATACGAGATTCACGGACAGATTGAGCGCAACAGCTACTTCAGGGTGGGCAAGGCGCTTGTAAGAATTGAATTCACAGGCGGTGCCATCAACTCCACCGGTGTTTATCCGGCGCAGTATACTACCGATAACCCTCTCTTCCAACGTGCCATTGAGAATAGCGACGCGTTCCGCAACGGTGAGATAAAGATGGGACATGTTGAGACCTATGACGACGGTGCGGGGCAGGAGAGTGCCGATGCGCAGGTCGTGGCCGACGGCACCGTGGCAGTGAGTGAGGTGACGAACATGCAGCAGGCACGTGCGGTGCTTATGGCCGAGCCTTATAACTGCCAGTTGGCGCAGTTACAGAACAAGAGTGCCATCAAGGCGATGGCGCAGGAGAAGGGTATCTCATTCCCTAACTGGCTATGATTGCTACCGATGAACTTGTGAGGCGTGTGAGGCGTCTTGTGAACGAGGCCGAGGATGATGCCGCACTTTCGCTGATATCCGAGGATACCCGTTCCATTGACGCGCACATAATGAGGCTGTTGCCACAGGCTGTTGCGCTGGCGCAAAGGAACAAGGGCAATGGTGTGGGGTGCGTGAACCCAAGGGGCGTGGATGCGCAGGATGCTGTCATCGCCGATAATGGCAATGGTGGCGGGGTGCTTGCCTTGCCTGCCGATTATGTGTCGCTTGTCTCCCTGCAGCTTGAAGGGTGGCGCAGACCTTGTGGCGAACTGCTCCCGGCCACCTCGGGCGAGGCTCTTGCCCAGGCTGGCAGGTACACTCGCGCGGGGGTATGCCGCCCTGTGGCTGTAGAGGGTGTGAGCGCCGGCGGAGAAAGGGTGGCATTGCTGTATCCATCGCCCGTGGGCGCAACGCTGAGGCATCTTGTATATGAGGCCACGTTCGATGCCGAGCAGGGGCTTGCCGGTGGCACGGCGGTGCTTGAGGATGCTGTTGCCTACTACTGCGCGGCACTGCTGTACAGTGTGTTCGAGAGGGGCGATATGGCTGCATCCCTGATGTCGGTTGCAACGGTTTTGTGTAACGGTAAAAGTGTAGAAAGGAGTTAGTTATGGTTGTAAGGAGTATCTCTTTTGAGAAGAACGGCGATATGTGGGAGAGTGCCCCGCTTGTGTGCCGTGGTGGTGATATAAGGCTGAGGGTACACAAGTGCGGCCCTTATCCGGTGAACGTGATGGTGAGCATTGACGGTGACGAGGAGTACCTGAAGTACGATGACTTCGGGCTTGATGAACTTAAGTGCGAGGTGACCATTGAGGGTGCCATGCGCGGGCAGCACATACGCCTGGCATCGCGCAGTGAGTTCACCCTGCTGAAATGTATGGAGATGTAGTGTTATGGATAGTTTGCGAGTCATTGTTGCAACGATTGTTGCCAATATTGCGGGTCTGCTGTTCCCAATAAGGAACGAGATATACGGGCTTGTACTGCTGTTCGCGCTTAACTTCGTCATGGGTATGCTTGCCGATGTGTGCAACCGCCGTGAATGGAGCTTCAAGAAGGCCTTGAGGTTCTTCAGGGATGCCGCGGTCTACTTCTGTATGGTGGCATCGATATATCTGCTTGGGCACTTCAAGGGCGAGGAGATGGCTGCGGCGCATTGCGTGTCGTTCATGATCTACGTGGCGATATATTTCTACGGCACAAACATTCTGCGCAACGCGCGCATGATAACCGATGAACGCAGTACGCTTTTTGCCGTGCTTGATTTCCTCTACTATCTGCTAAGCCTGCGTGTGCTTGAACAATGTAGCTCACTGAAAGGGTATTTCGAAAATGGTAAGAACAGGAAAAATATGGTTTAGTCTATTCCTGTCGGTGCTGTGCGGTTGCCGTGCGGTGCCGACAGGGGTTGTTGACGACGAGGAGCGCGTGCATACGGGCTATGTGGGCAGCGTGGTGCGGGACAGTGTGTTCCTGCGCGACAGCATATTCCTGCATGTGAAGGCCGATACGGTGTTCCTTACAAAGTACCGCACGCTCTACAAGGAGCGGGTGGTGCGTGATACCGTCATGGTGTGTGACACGCTCTATCGTGAACGTGTAGTGACAGTGGAGAAACGGGTATGGCCACCGTTCAGATGGTGGATGCTGCTGCCGGTTGTGGCTTTTGTGCTTTGGCTGTTTAAAAGGTGAAAGTTGAAAACTGAAAGGTGAAAGGTTTCGATGACACGAGCTGCAATAGGTCGCAGGTTGCACGGCCTGTGGTCGTACCCGTTACTAAACTGAAAACTGAAAGCCACAGGCTTCGACAACACGAGCAGTAAGGGGGCACGCGTGTTGTTTAAGTGTCAAATAATTTTTGAATATTCAACCATAGATTATTATAATGCATAAGATTTTTTCATTCAAGGGGATTACAAGGAATACCGATGATTTCATCGCCGGTGAGGGGGAGTGCATTGAGGTGATTAATATGCGCATGAAAGATGGCTCGCTGGTGCCTGTAGGGCGTCCGGAGGTGGTTGCCAATCTCGGTCATGCCTATTCTGCCATATACCGTCACGAGGTTGCGGGGTGTTATCTCTGTATAACGGCCGACGGTGGCGCATTGCACATATATGACAATGAGTGGACGTTGTTGAAGGGCGAGGATGGCGCCCCGTTGTTCGGGCAGTTGCGTGGTGTGCGCAACGTGGAGCTGTTGGGGTATATTGTCTGTTGCCTTACCGATGGCGGTATAAACTACATGTTGTTCAATGACGGGCATTATATATGGCTGGGCGAGAGACCGCCGATGCCGTTGCTGGATATATCCATAGAGTCAAAAGTGCAGCGCCTGGTGACCGAGAACGAGTACTACGCATCGGCCAAAGAGGGTATAGAGGTTGCCTGGAACTATAATTCAAAAGGGTTCTTTGATGAGGCTATCTACACGCTCAATAGTCTTGGATACTACATTGACAGGGCGCTCTTCAAGTTCGCGCTCAGGCTCTATGACGGCTCTTACATCTCTATCTCACCAGCCATGTATGTGAGTGACAATAATGAGGTGAACGGTGTGAGGCGTGATGGCGGTAACCTGTTGTCCGAGGCTGCAAGCGGCAATACACCGTCAAAGTACAGCGTGTCGGTACTCGGCTTCAAGCCTAAGTTCGCATTCTCGGGAATAGAGCTCGACAACTGGAAGAACCTTGTGGTGGGCATTGATCTCTTTACCACAGGTTCAATCATGGGAAAGAAGGTGGAGAGCGTGAGGCGCGGGGCAAGCAACCTGGATGACAGGAACAGTGTTGCCGAGTATGACGTGTATACCGATAAAAGCATTGAGGAACTGGGCAGTGACATTTCATCGGCGGCGCATTACTATCGTATTGCCGAGTATGACATTGACGGGCGTCTCATCGATTCCCTTAAGAACGTGTCTCAGGTAAACCTTGTACTGCAGGCGTCGCTTTCCAATGGCGAGTGTTCCTACAGCTCACACGTGCCGGCGTGTAGTTATATGTTCAACAACAGACTGCACATAGGTGCGTTGAAATCATGGTTCATGAAGGGGTACGATGAGCTGTTCCTCAAGAATGCATCAGCCTCAAAGGCAGTGGCCGGGCATATAATAATAAAGACCAGTCTCAAGACGCTGCGTGGCTTGTCGGTGGTGATGCGTGAATACCATGATGTTGAGTTGCCGTACAATAACGGTGTGTTTGAATTGTCGCCGTTGTTGTCGTACCCCGACACGCGTGCATTCGAGATGTGTATAACCATCAATACGGGTACGGCGTATGTGAGCAAGTCGTTTGCGCTCACTCCTCACCGCCATCTTGAGGTGGCGCAATACCTGCATACCGCAATGCTCGGTTTTTCTGTGCGCTACAAGTCTTCGCTTTCCAACGGTAATGCGGTAGCTCCGTTGCGTGATGCCGATGTGGTTGGTATGTTCGCGGGTGTAGTCGGCAATCACGTGATAGTATACTCAAAGAGCCAGGGCACGTGGCTTTACGAAGGGGCGTCTTTCCCCACAGGGGAGTACGCATCGTTGCGTATTGTGAAGAATGAAAGGGATCTTGAGGATGGTGACAGTATCATGTTTACCATTACGGCGGTTGACGATGCTGACAGAGCCGGTGATGTATGCAATATCCCAGTGGATGACAGCTGGGAGGTTGTAGAGGGTGATGTTGACACTTCCGAAGTTGAACCGTATGAGTTGCGCGAGAATGTACTGAAGGTGTCGGCCGTTGAGAACCCGCTCGTGTTCCCGGCTGAGTGTACCTATACACCGACTCAGGGCCGTGTGGTCGCGCTTGCAAGCAACACGGTGGAGCTTTCGCAAGGACAGTTCGGCCAGCATCCGCTCTACGTGTTCTGCAGTGACGGTATATGGGCAATGTCGGTCGATACCTCGGGCTCGCTTGCCTACCTTGGCTGTTATCCGTTGTCGCGCGAGGTGTGCCTGAACCTGGCGTCGGTGTGCTGCATTGACGGCGGTGTCGTCTTTGTTTGCAGTAAGGGGGTGATGGTGATAAGCGGCAGGAGCATGAAGAACCTGTCGGCTTGTATGGATTCCACGTCCGATATGCAGGGCAGGGTACTGGCCGATAAAGTTATAGGGAAAATACTCTCCATGATGAGGCTCCCGTGCGGTGCCGATAATGTTGACTTCCAGGAGTATCTCTCAGGGGCTGTAATCGGGTATCTGCCGTCGCATAATGAACTGCTTGTAACGAACGGACACTATGGCTATAGTTACTTATACTCGTTGCAGAGCGGTAGCTGGAGCTGTGTGGATGTGGTTGCCGATGGTGTTATAAAGGGTAGTTCCCTGCTCGGGTTGTTTGCGTGCAAGTCCGGGGCATGTACTGTAATGCGCTTCGGTGACTTGCGCTCTGGCGACAATAGGGTGTTCATCCTCACACGTCCACAGCTCTGGGGTTCCAAGTTGCCGAAGCGTGTCATGCAGCTGATGTTGCATCTGTACGCACAGCCTGTCGCCGAAAAGAGCGCGGGAGTCCCCTCTGTGGCCTGTTATATGTTCGGCAGTAACGACGGGGTGCATTACGCACTGTTGGCCGGCAGGGAAAGTGAGGTGGAGACACAGGACCTCAAGTTCCCCTATTTCCCGTCGCAGTCCTACAGGTATTATCTCTTTGCCGTGTGCGGTGAGCTCTCGTTGCAGAGCCGGATTACCGGGCTTGAGGTGGAGGTGCAGCCGGCGTGGAATAATAGATTAAGATAAACGTGCTATAAGGAAATAGGGAAAGTGCCGAATTTCGGCACTTTCCCTATTTCTTGTTGCGGTTGCATTCCCGCAGCAGTTGCTTGGCATTCTTCTCTATGTAGATACTGCACCTGAGGAACATGAGGAACGCGAGTACGAAAAGGATTGTGGCAAGGGTGCTCTTCCATACCATTGTACAGCAACCGAGCATTATTATGATTGCTGTCAGCTGTAGTGATACAAGTACTTCTGCTTTCATGGTCTTTCGCTTTTATTGGTTGAACTTCCAGTATATCAGTCTGTTGTCACTGCTTGTGGCCGGGCCTGCAATGAGCAGGGCATGGTCAATGTACCTTCCACGGCAGGTGAGTGTGACGGAGCCTATCTCGTCTTCTTTCTCCGATGAGAAACTGCTGTCAATGGCAATGCGGTATCTGTTGGTATCGGCAATCCTTATCCTTGCCTTGAGAAAATCACTGACATACTCCTTGTTCAAATACTCCAGTTTAAAGGAGTATGTCTCGGTCAGGTTTCCGTACCCTTTGTCCGCTCTCCTGAGTAGGTTGCGCAGTGAAGTGACCAGCTCAAGGCATTTCTCTTCAAGGAACCCGAAGGCGTGTCCCATCTGTCTTAAAATCTTGCTGTCCATAGTAATATTCTGCTTTTTGTTATGTCATATCAGCTCTTTTGCAATAATATTCCCTTAAAGTTTGTTGTTTTCGCCAGAATGTGCTATGTTTGCATAGCGCCAATATTTGGGGCTGTGGCAGTTGTTTCCTTAAGTTGTTCTTATTGGTATAGCTGTTTATGGCTACAAATATAGTGCTAAATATTTGATTCGAGTTGTTGTGTTAGTTTAAAATGGCTAATTTGGAATAACTCTAATCATTAGGGAGAATCAGGATAAACTTAACCAATAAATAAACGATTATGGATAATTGTATTAAGGATAGAGTGGTGGCTGTGCTCAAGCACATAGGTATGAACGTGAACCGTGCAAGCAAGATGCTGGGTATACCACAGCGTACTCTTAACAGACAGGTGAACGAGGGCGGAAACATAAGCATGGATCTTGTATATGCAATCCTTAACAATGTGCCCGAGATTTCACCAGCATGGCTCATTGCAGGTGAAGGACCTATGCTTGTGGGCGAAGAGGCACCGTCAATTGATACAGTTCCTTTCTATGAGGACCTGCCTTTGAGTGCCGGTAACCGCGACGCTTTCAACCCCGCTCAGGAAAAACCGTCGGCATTCTTCTCAATCCCTACATGCCAGGCCGATTTCTACTTCCCGGTTTCGGGCAGTTCAATGGAGCCTGAGTTCAATGACGGTGATGTTGTGGGCGTGAAGAGGATAGAGCGTTCCGAGGGTATCGTACACGGTGCCGTGTATATGATAGTGACAAACGAGAACAGGATGATAAAGCGTTGTTACCATGACAACAACGACCCTAACCTCATATGGTGCGTATCGCCTAACTATCCTTCGTTCCCAATCAACAAGAACGATGTATGCGCGTTGTTCAAGGTTGTGAACAGAATCGAGACTTTCTGATTGAGGGGTAGTCAGTTCACTTGATTCTTATTGTATAATCTTCTCCTTGCGGGTGACATCCCGCAAGGAGAAAGGTATGTCATGACTCCGTTTGCATGTCTAAAAATCCCCTTCTAAATGTCCAAAAGGAAACTGCGTACATTTTATGACCTAAAATGTACGCAGTTTCCTTTTTTGTCTTGATTGCCTTGTCGGCAAAGGATTGCAAATCCGCTGTAATAGGGAAATTCGCCGCGACAAACACATTGTTGCATCTCTAATTGGCTGGTAGGGTACAGGTTACACGGCATCCCTCTCCCTCGTTTGATTCCACGTCAATCTTTCCTCCGTGGTTCACGATAATCTGTTTGCAGAGTGACAGGCCTATTCCGCTTCCGTTTCTCTTTGTCGTGAAGAACGGCACGAAAATCTGTTCCTGCGCGGGAGCTATGATTCCTATTCCGTTGTCCTTTACCTCAATGATGGCCTTGCGGTTCGTTCCTTCGGTGTTCATCCTGAACGTGAGGGTAATCTCTTGTACGTATTCTTCACAGCTCTCATCATTGCATCTTGCCTTCTCACAGCACGCCTCAATCGCATTCTTTATAAGGTTGATGATTACCTGTTCCAGCTGTGTCCTGTCGGCATTGATGGTCGCATTGTCGCATCCCTCTATCCGGAACCTGATGAACGGCTCGGTATATAGCCTCTGCAATTCGTCCACAAACTCCTTTATTGTAAAACAACTCTTTTGTGGGGCTGCCAGGCGTGTGAGTTTCCTGTAGTTCTCTACAAACGATAGAAGGCTGCTGCTGCGCCTGTTGATTATCTCAACTCCCAGGCGTACGCTCTCCAGTTCTTCGTTCCCGTCAAGCACGGTGCTGTTCCTTATGTTGTCGCACAGGGTAGCCGACAGCGAGATAATAGGTGTCATTGAGTTCATGATTTCGTGGGTAAGTACTCTTACCAACTTGTGCCAGGACTCGACCTTGCTCTTTTCGATGGAGTTGTGTATATCCTTCAGCACTACAATATTGCGGTACGAGCCTCCGCTTGTTATGCGCGTGCTGCTCAGGGTGTACTCTGTGCCGTCTATCGTAAGCTCGTATCTGTTCTCCCTTACGGCGTCTGTAATCTCCTTGGGCATCGACTCCCCGTTGCCTATGAGCTTGTCTGAAGCGCGGTTTCGCCACTCTGCAAGGCCGTTGTCTGTGGCTATAATGACAGCGGCATCTACCTTGTCAATCAATTGCTTGTAGAAGTGCAGCTCCATCTCGCTTCCCGTCAATTTCTTCTGTAACTGCCTCTGGC
>JAEIGA010019779.1_pt1 | contig 10263 bp, 8 predicted proteins | sample 9270691 | NCBI WGS metagenome assembly JAEIGA01 (sample SAMN17057246, study PRJNA624740) | gut metagenome | biome: biome; isolation source: fecal sample | host: Bos grunniens | place: China: Xizang | collected 2019
CCTGCGTCTGGTAGATGGTGTAAAGGTCAAGCATAGTCTGACTGGGGTGCTGATTGGCTCCATCGCCTGCATTGACAATAGGAACAGGCGATACCTCGCTTGCATATTGGGCAGCACCTTCCAGATAATGGCGCATAACAATGATGTCAGCATAACTCGACACCATCATAATCGTGTCCTTAAGCGTTTCGCCCTTTGTGCCGCTCGTTACTTTAGGATCTGCAAAGCCAATGACCTTCGCGCCAAGTCGGTTGGCTGCAGTCTCAAAACTGAGACGAGTGCGAGTGCTCGGCTCAAAGAATAATGTAGCGACGATGCGACCTTCAAGCAAACGACGATTCCGATGTTTCTCGAACTCCTGTGCCATTCGGATGAGATATTCAATTCTCTCTCTCGAATGGTTGGCTATGGTTACAAGACTTCTGTTTTCCATTGCATGATTATTTTCCATTGCAAAGATATAAAGAAATGAAGAAATATAAGCCCCTAAGGCGGAATTATTCTTATATTTTCTATTTTCTGAACAACTAATTCCCAACTCTTAATTCTTTTTCGTACCTTTGTAGTCTTAAAATAGTAGTTCTGTATGAGAAAGAAGTTTTTCGTGTTTCTATGGATAAGTTTTATCTCAGGTGCACTCGCCATTGGTGTTACGTTCTATTTTATCTTTACAGGTGCGATTGGTTATATGCCAAACATCCAACAGTTGCAGAACCCTGTTAATAAGTTCGCAACACAGGTTTTTACATCCGATGGCAAACAGATAGGAACATGGAGCTACAGTAGTGCGAATCGTGTGTTTGCGGATTACAATGAACTTCCTCAACCCCTGGTGCAGGCTCTTGTTGCAACGGAGGACATTCGCTTTTATAATCATAGTGGCATAGATTTTCAAGCCTTGCTGCGTGCCATCGTGAAGCGTGGAATACTGAGGCAGAAGAGTGCGGGTGGTGGTAGTACTATTACGCAACAGTTGGCCAAGCAGCTTTATTCTGCAAAGGCTGCCAATACGAAGGAACGTCTTTTGCAGAAACCTATTGAGTGGGTTATTGCGCTTAAGTTGGAGCGTTTTTATACAAAGGAAGAAATCATTTGTATGTATTTCAATTACTTTGATTTCTTACACAATGCTGTAGGTATCAAGACTGCTTCGCAAACTTATTTCGGTAAGGAGCCGATGGCGTTGGATACTTGCCAGTGTGCTTTGCTTGTGGGTATGTGTAAGAATCCGAGTTTGTACAATCCTGTCCGTTATCCGGAGCGTTGCATTGAACGGCGTAACATTGTTTTGTTGCAGATGGCTAAGGCGGGATATATTACGGAAGAGCAGCGTGAAGAATTCAGAACACGTCCGTTGGGTTTGAACTTCCATCGTGTTAATCATAAGGAGGGTCATGCGACTTATCTGCGCGACCATTTGCGTCGGATTTTGATGGCTAAGAAGCCTGTTCGCAGTGACTATGCATCTTGGCAGAATCAGCAGTATTACGAGGATTCGCTTTCTTGGGTGAATGATCCGGTTTATGGCTGGTGTAATAAGAATTTGAATCGTGATGGTCGTCCTTATAATATATATACGGATGGTCTCAAGGTTTACACGACTCTCGACAGCCGCATGCAGGAGTATGCGGAGCAAGCGGTTGCCAAACATGTGACGGGCGAGTTGCAGCCTCTCTTTGATAAGGAGCAGAAGAACAATAAGAATGCTCCTTATGCTTCGGCTATCTCTGCCACCAGGGCAAGGGCTAATCTGGCTCGTGCGAAGCGTCAGAGTTCGCGTTATATTGAGATGAAGAAGGCTGGTTTTAGTGATGCTGAAATTGACGAGGCGTTCTTGAAGCCTGTAGAGATGACGGTTTATTCGCTTACGGGCGACAAGGATACGGTGATGACTCCTCTTGACAGTATCCGATACTACAAGTCGTTCCTCCGTACTGGTTTTATGTGTATGGATGCCGAAACTGGGCATGTGAAGGCTTACGTGGGTGGTGTTAACTACAGTTATTTCCAGTATGATATGTGTACTCAGGGCAAGAATCAGGTTGGTTCTACTATTAAACCATTCCTTTATTCGCTGGCTATGGAGAATGGTTGGTCGCCCTGTGATGAGGCTCCAAACGTTCAGCAGACTTATGTTGTGGCTGGCAAACAGTTGTGGACGCCTCGCAATGGCAGCCGTTCCCGCTATGGTGAGCAGGTGACTTTGAAGTGGGGGTTGGCTACGAGTAACAACTGGATTTCTGCTTATCTGCTTAATCAACTCAGTCCGGACTTGTTTGTCAGGCTTTTACATGACTTTGGGGCTAAGAATCAGGATATACATCCTTCGTTGGCTCTTTGCCTTGGTCCGTGCAATCTTTCTGTGGCCGAGATGGTGGGTGCTTATTCTGCTTTTCCGCAGAAGGGTGTCCGTCGTACGCCTCTCTATGTGACTCGCATCGAGGATAGTGATGGTAATGTGCTGTCTCAGTTCCAGCCGAGTGTGAAGGAGGTTATCTCTGAGGAGGCTGCCTACAAGATGGTTGTTATGATGCGTGGTGTTATTGACGGTGGAACGGGCTCCCGTATGCGCAATCGTTACCATATTACTGCGCCTATGGGTGGTAAGACGGGTACGACCAACGACAATAGCGACGGCTGGTTTATTGGTTATACGCCGCGTCTTTGCTTTGGTGCGTGGGTTGGTGGCGACGAGCATGATGTTCATTTTGCCAGCATGGCGTATGGACAGGGTGCAAACTCTGCTCTTCCCATTAACGCTTATTTCTTGCAGAAGGTTTTTGCTGACGAGCAGCTTGGCTACAGCCAGTCGGAGGAGTTCGATATGCCGTCGGGTTTTGACCCTTGTGCCGGCGATTTGTCTGAGGACGAATTTGGCGATGAGGAGTTTGTGGAAGAGATGGGTTTCGACTCGGAAACCTATCAGTAGCGGCTTTCTCTTTATAGACAAAATGTCATTGATTTATGTCAATATCATATCAGAGTGTTGACATAAATCAACAAAATCTGTATTATTTTTGCTTTTCTATTTGTTTTGCTTGCAAATAGATATAATTGTCGTACCTTTGCAATGTCAAAAGAAACACAGATAATAGAAAAACAGAAATAGTTGCTTTAGTGTTAAGGTGAAAAGATTTATTTGAAGGTTAATAGTTGTTAGTTTTAGTTTTTTCAGGAGAAGCAATCCGTGAGGACCGCTTCTTTTTTTGTCCTTATGCGTAGCCGTCGGCGATTTCTGCTTTGCTTTTGTGTCGTTATCGAGTAGGTAAACATTTAATTTCGGGTAGTTGTTCCGTCGGGTTGGACAATGGTTATTTTTCTCCTCCTTTGCAGTGTTGCTGAAAAAGGTTAACCTATTTGCTCAATTCGACGTGCCTTTCTGCTCAATTAGGTAAACCTTTTTGCCCGAAAAGGTTAACCTGTTTCGAACGAATCTTCTTGCTTTGTCATTTCTTTGAAACTAAGGAAGTTATCATGGCTACTTTTTTTGTGTGCGAAACTTTAGTGTCGCAGGGGTGGGGAAGCGTTGTACGAGGGAGAAATATATAGTGGGTTTCTCGGCAAGAAGTTGGTAGGTTATGTGCTTTTCGAGCAGACGATTTCTGTTTCCCGGTGTTCCCCAGTGTGCCAGATGCTGTGTTGCTCAAAACCAAATGGCGTGATAAGCGAACATTTTTGCGCGGTTATGCCCTATAATTAAAAATAATGTAGTAAATTTGCACGCGAATATGTTTATATAAAGTCGCTATGGAAACTCAGCAACAGTTTGAGAAGGTGATGGAGGAATGTCGTGCCTTGTTTGTCAAGAAGTTACACGACTATGGCGCAGCATGGCGCATACTCCGCCCCTCTTCGCTAACCGACCAGATATACATCAAAGCCAATCGCATCCGCAGCATCGAGACGAAAGGCGTTTCTTTCATCGACGAAGGTGTACGACCGGAGTTCATTGGCATTGTGAATTACGCCATTATCGGCCTCATACAGTTGGAGAAAGGCTATTCCGAGAAGCCCGACGACATGACGAAGGACGAGGCCATTGCGGCTTACGACAAGCATGCTCAGCAAACTCTGCAGTTGATGCTTCGCAAAAACCATGACTACGACGAGGCTTGGCGAGGCATGCGCATCAGCAGTTACACCGACCTTATCCTGATGAAGGTGTTCCGCACGAAGCAAATCGAACAACTCGAAGGCAACACATTGGTGTCGGAAGGCGTCGATGCAAACTACATGGACATGTTGAATTATGCCGTCTTCGGCTTGATAAAGTTAACCTTCGGTGAAGACAACGCTGAAGCATAAACTCGCGGTTGCGATGGTGAATGTGGCACGTCTGCTGCTAAGCGTGACGTTCCTCTTTTCCGGAGTGGTAAAACTCATCGACCCGCGTGGCACGCAATACAAGATAGAAGACTACGGAGCCGCTTTCGGCATGGCAGCTTTCCTGCCAGACGGAATGCCACTTACCTTGTCCTGCACCCTCGCCGTTACAGAATTCTTGGTGGGCATCTATCTGCTCTATGGCATTCGTCGCCGTATGGCAGCAAGCTTGGCACTGTGTTTCATGCTCGTCATGACACCCCTCACACTCTATCTGGCAATAGCCAATCCGGTGACCGACTGCGGCTGCTTTGGCGATGCCCTCGTGCTCACCAACTGGCAAACCTTTCAGAAAAACGTCGTTCTGCTCGCCTGTTCCATCATCGTTCTGCGCTACAACTCCCTGATACTGCGATTTGTGACGCGAAGAAACCAGTGGATGGTTGCACTCTACTCACTCGTTTTCGCCTGCATCTTTATGGCCTATAATCTGTGGCAACTGCCCGTCATCGACTTCCGCCCCTATCACGTTGGTGCCGATGTACGACAGGCTTGGCAAGACGACAGGCACAACTCCGGCCAGTTCGTCACAACATTCATCCTCGAAAAAGACGGCATACAAAAAGAATTCACACTGGAAAACTACCCGGACAGCACCTGGACCTTTGTCGATTCACACACCGTTCAACACCAAACCGCCAGGCAAAGCGGAGTGGGCGACCTGCTTATACAAGACGCACAAAGCGGCGAAGACATCACAGAACAGATACTCAACGACACAACATACAACTTCCTTCTCGTTGCCCCCTACCTGGAGAAAGCCGACGATGGCGTCATGGGCGAACTCCTTTCGCTCTACGATTACAGTCAGGAGAACGGCTATGGCTTCTACTGCCTCACCTCAAGCAGCGAACAAGCCATCGAGAACTGGAAGGAAATGACCGGAGCAGAATACCCCTTCTGCCTTGCCGATGCAGTAGTGCTCAAGACGATTGTACGCTCCAATCCCGGCCTAATACTCCTTCACGATGGTAAAATCGTCGGGAAATGGGCCTCGGCCGCACTGCCCGAGCCGGCAGAACTCAATACCCTTTCCACGCAAAACGTCAACAGCCAAAGCCGTCGCATAGCCGGCATCCTCGGCTGGTACATCCTCCCCCTGCTTGTCTTCCTGCTCATCGATGCAGTAAGCGTAGCACGAAACAAGAAGAAACACTCTAAAAAATAAACACATTTATCAACAAAAAACAAAAGACATGAGAAAGAAAATCGTAGCAGGTAACTGGAAAATGAACAAGAACCTGCAGGAAGGCGTAGCACTCGCCACAGAACTCAAAGACATGTTGGCTGCAGAAAAGCCCAATTGCGAAGTAGTAATCGGCACACCCTTCATCCACCTCGCCACCGTTAGCGAACTCCTGAAGGACAGCGTCATCGCTGTTAGTGCAGAAAACTGTGCCAACAAAGAAAGCGGCGCATACACAGGCGAAGTTAGCGCAGAAATGGTAAAGAGCACAGGTGCAGAGTACGTTATCCTCGGCCATAGCGAACGTCGCGAGTACTACAACGAGACTCCCGAAATCCTGAAGGAGAAAGTAGACCTCGCCCTCGCAAACGGCTTGAAGGTTATTTTCTGCATCGGCGAAAGCCTTGAACAGCGCGAAGCAAATCAGCAGGAAGCAGTTTGCAAAGCAGAACTCGAAGGCAGCGTATTCCATCTCTCTGCAGAACAGTGGAAGAATATCGTAATCGCCTACGAACCAATCTGGGCTATCGGCACAGGTAAGACTGCAACCGCAGAGCAGGCAGAAGAAATCCACGCCTTCATCCGTCAGTGCGTAGCCGAAGTTTATGGCGCAGAAGCAGCCGACGAAACTTCCATCCTCTATGGCGGTTCTTGCAAGGCAAGCAATGCACCCGAACTCTTTGGCAAGCCCGACATCGACGGCGGCCTCATCGGTGGCGCAAGCCTCAAGGCAGCCGACTTCAAGGGCATCATCGACGCTTGGAACTAATAACACAATCCTCCAATATCTCCTCCCCAAAGCAAGGGGAGGAGATAAATCAACAAACAATACAAACGTTAATTCGCAAATGAAGTACACCTTTGCCCTCATCTTCTGCCTTTTGACAGTTCAAATGAATGCTCAGCAGGCATTTACCGAAAGGATACAGCAAGTGGTTGGCTCCATGGGAAGAATCATTCTTCATCAAGACAAAACCATTACAGACCTCGTGAATGGTCCAAAGAGATCTGTCATATCGCCAAATCAGAAGGGACAGCAATACGGAACAGCACAATATCCAGATTCCCTGGCAGCCGACAGCCTTTCCCAAGGCCCCACAATCAGGATTAATGGCTATCGCATCCAAGTGTACTTCGGCGACAATTCACGTAAAGGAAAGACCGAAGCACGAGCAGCAGGCTTGCGCTTCAGGAATTACTTTCCCAATCAACCTGTCTATGTCAGCTTCGCATCCCCTCATTGGCTCTGCAGAGCCGGCGATTTCCGTACAATCGAAGAGGCAAGCGAAATACTAAGACAGATTCGCGAGATGGGCATCTTCCGTGAAGCCGTTCTCGTGAAAAGCAAAATTAAAGTTAGATTATAAGAATGGAACAGCAGCAGAAGCACGAACAGACCACCGCTCAGCAACAGATAGAAGAACATATCCACGCCATACTAAATCTTTTGGGCGAGGATACAAATCGCGAGGGATTGCTCAAGACACCTATGCGAGTAGCTAAGGCAATGAAGAATCTTACATGCGGCTACGAACAAGATCCTGTAGCAATTCTTAACTCCGCAAAGTTCAATGAGGATTATCGTCAGATGGTGATTGTTCGTGACATTAACTTCTATTCTCTTTGCGAACACCACATGTTACCTTTTTATGGGAAGGTGCATGTCGCATACATCCCTGATGGACAAGTTACAGGCTTGAGTAAGATTGCCCGTGTGGTGGATTGTTTCTCCCATCGTCTCCAGATTCAGGAACGTATGACGAAGCAAATACGAGAATGTATACAGGAGGCTCTGTCGCCTTTAGGTGTAATGGTTGTTGTTGAGGCTCAGCACATGTGTATGCAAATGCGTGGAGTAGAAAAACAAGGAAGCATTACAACAACCAGCGACTTCTGCGGCGCGTTCAATCAAGCAAAGACCCGAGAGGAATTTCTACAGTTAATTAGAGCATAACTTTAGAAGTCTTCCGGAATATATCCCGATTATCCATAACAATAAATATGAAGAAACTTCTTTTAGGTGACGAGGCTATAGCCTTGGGTGCAATCAATGCCGGACTGAGTGGTGTATATGCCTATCCAGGGACGCCAAGCACGGAGATAACAGAATACATACAAAACGATCCTCTCGCCAAGGAACGTGGCATACACTCTCGTTGGTGTACGAACGAGAAAACAGCGATGGAAGCTGCTTTGGGTATGTCGTATGCAGGCAAGAGGGCATTGGTGTGTATGAAACACGTTGGCATGAATGTTTGTGCCGATGCCTTTGTCAATAGTGCCATTACTGGTGTGAAGGGTGGTCTTATCGTTCTTGCTGCTGATGATCCGTCGATGCATTCTTCTCAGAATGAACAAGACTCTCGTTTTTATGCCAAATTTGCTTTGGTTCCATGCCTTGAACCTTCTAATCAGCAAGAGGCTTATGATATGATGGCTTATGGCTTCGATTTGTCTGAGAAATTGGGAGAACCGGTTGTACTTCGTGTTGTTACCCGATTGGCACATTCCCGTGCTGCGGTAGAAGTGACGGAGCCTATGGCGGAGAATTCTTTCTCTCCTGCTACGGATGCTTGGGTTCTCTTGCCTGGCATTGCGAGGAAGAAGTATGCAGTTCTTCTGGAAAAGCAGGAGACAATGATGCAGGCTTCGGAGAACAGTATATACAATAAGGTTGAGACGTCGTCTTCTAAGACTGGCATATTGGCTTGTGGCATTGCATATAACTATGTTAAGGAGGCTATTGGCGACGATGCCAATCTTGTAAAGGTGTCGCAATATCCTTTGCCCGAAGATAAGATTAAGGCTTTGGCTGCCGGATGTGACGAATTGCTTGTTGTTGAAGATGGCCAGCCTGTTGTTGAGGAACTTGTGAAGGGCCTTTTAGGTGCGGACTATCCGGTGAAGGGACGTTTGACGGGCGATTTGCCACGTACTGGCGAACTGACTCCCGATAATGTTGCAAAGGCATTAGGAAAGAAGACGGGTGCAGTGTTTGCTCCTGCCCAGAACATGGCTGCACGTCCGCCTCAGTTGTGTCAGGGTTGTGGCCACAGAGATGTTTATACTGCATTGAATCAGGTTTTGGCTGAATATCCCGAACATCGTGTGTTTGGAGATATAGGTTGTTATACACTTGGTGCTTTGCCTCCTTTCCAGAGTCTTTCTTCTTGTGTTGATATGGGGGCAAGCATTACAATGGCTAAGGGTGCGGCAGATGCCGGACTGTTCCCTGCTGTTGCAGTTATTGGCGACTCTACTTTTACTCATAGTGGTATGACCGGCCTTTTGGATGCCGTGAACGATAAGTCCAACATCACCGTGATTATTTCCGACAATCTCACGACGGGAATGACCGGAGGCCAGGATTCTGCCGGCACGAACAAGTTTGAGGCTATTTGTCTTGGCCTTGGTGTTGAGCCGGAGCATGTTCGTGTTGTAGTGCCTTTGCCAAAGAATATGCCGGAGATTACGCAGGTTATTAAGGAAGAGATAGAATACAAGGGCGTTTCAGTCATCATTCCTCGCAGAGAGTGCATCCAGACATTTGCACGCCATGCAAGAGAAAGAAAACAAGGAAAATGAAGAAGGATATCATCATATGCGGTGTGGGTGGACAAGGCATTCTCTCCATCGCAACTATCATAGGCGAAGCAGCTACAAGGGCGGGCCTTTATTTGAAACAGGCAGAGGTGCATGGCATGAGCCAGCGTGGCGGAGATGTGCAGTCGAATCTGCGTCTATCTACGGAACCTATCTGGAGCGACCTCATTTCGGAGGCAGGCGCAGAACTTATTATTTCCATGGAACCCATGGAGTCGATGCGCTATTTGTCTTATTTGAGCAAGGACGGAAAGGTAGTGACCAACTCGAAGCCATTTGTCAATATCCCCAACTATCCTGCAGAAGATGCTTTGCAGAAGGAACTGGACGCATTGCCAAGTGTTAAACTCGACATCGAGGAAGTTGCCAAGGACTGCGGCAACCCCAGAGGTGCCAATATGGTTTTGCTTGGCATGGCGGCTCCTGCGATTGGGATTCTCTCTGTAGAAGACTTAAGAAACGCCATTGCTACGGTGTTTGCCCGTAAGGGAGAGCAAGTTGTGGAGGCTAATCTCAAGGCCTTCGATGCAGGCGTGAAGGCTGCAACGGAATAGCCATGCATGGCAATTTAGCCAACAGACAATAATGCAACGGCTGCAGGAAAGTACCTGTGGCCGTTGTTGTTTTTGGTATCGTGTAGGACTGAAAATGTAAAATTATTTGCAGAACATAAGTGCTGCGAGAGGCGATTATTTTCGACGACGAGTGTCGCCTGCTGAAATGAATGGCATTTTTTGTGCCATTATGATGCCCTGAATGTCAATAGGTTATGTTCTGTTCGGTGTAAAAGCCTACGTGAAATCGTGTAAAAGCATAGGTTTTTTGCTCCATTGTATCGTGTAAAAATCGAAGACAAGGCGTGTTAAGTCGGCAAACTTAACCAGTCAGGTTGCCGGACTCGACACAGCTTTTCCCTCGACGCAGCATTTCGAAGCCTGAAAACTGGCCTTTCGGAAAATTTTTTACAACATTTTTGTCCTTAACTCGGTGCCTTTCATGTGGCATTTTGTAATGTATTTTTCTACTTGTACGGACACTCATGGCATAAGGATACGGGTGGGTAACTTTGTGTTTTTATATTAATAGTGTCG
>JAEIGA010019780.1_pt1 | contig 10263 bp, 9 predicted proteins | sample 9270691 | NCBI WGS metagenome assembly JAEIGA01 (sample SAMN17057246, study PRJNA624740) | gut metagenome | biome: biome; isolation source: fecal sample | host: Bos grunniens | place: China: Xizang | collected 2019
ATCCCGGCTCAAGGATGATGGTGTTGATTTCGACGTGGCTATACAGGGCGGAACCCTTGTGTATGTGGCAAGGGATAAACTGGCATACAAAGCTATAGATGAAGGCTACACGCACGTGCTGTGGCTTGATGCGGACATGGTGTTTACAGATAGCGTACTTGACGACCTGCTATTTGCAGGTAAGTCGTTTGTATCTGCTATCTATCATGGTCGCCGTGCACCGCACATATCATGCGTGTTTTCGTCCATTTATCCTGAAATCGAACGCTTTACGGACTATCCGACTGATACGTTTGAGATTCAGGGGTGTGGGTTCGGCTGTGTGCTGATAGCGGTGGACGTATTAAAGGCTGTGCGCTTGAAGTACGGCACCTGCTTTTTTCCTACACGTGAATTGGGCGAAGACCTTGCCTTCTGTCAGCGTGTTGCGGAATGTGGATATCACATGTACGCAGAGCCGGTCAAACTGGGGCATATCGGTCACATAAAAATTTACCCGGAATATAGAGATCTATATACGGACTCGATACAAGGTTTTGATGAGGTAGCACAAAATGCTCGATAAGGTAAAGCTTGCACTCGCACTGAGTGTGGACACATTCAATACGGAAATAGAGGAGCTGATACAGGCAGCCGTCGCGGATCTGCAGATTGCAGAAGTCAACAACGTGGATGTTGTAAAGACTGAGCCGTCAGACGCGCTCGTATCACGCGCAATCATATCGTATTGCGTGTACCACTTCGAACTTGAACACGGTTCAGGCGACAAGGCAGAGCGATACAAGGCAGCCTATGATGAGCAAAAGGCACAGCTCAGCATGGCATCAGGGTACACGGTATGGTTAGCACAGTAACACTCATTGGATATGGTGAAGAACGGACCGACGATATCGGTCAGATCATACAGGAAGAAGTGCACACGGACGTACTTGCGGACGTGGTGAGCGTATCACGCTCTGAGTTCATGAGTGGTGGGCAAATGGGTCTGAAGCCTGATCTTGTCTTTCGTGTATGGCGCACTGAGTACAACGGTGAGCGTTTAGTGGACTATGACGGCACGCGCTATAGCGTATACCGCACATATGAAGCAAATGACGGACGCACGGAGCTTTACGCTGAGGAGCGTGTGGGTAATGAGCAGGAAAGTTAAAGTTGACCAACTGGACAACATGATGATGGACATACTCGAAGAGTATAGGAACGCGTGCCTTGCAACTGCAGAAGAAGCCACAAATCTGACTGCAAAGGAAGCTGCACAGGAACTACGCGCCGCGCATCCGCCCGGAAGTGGAAAATACGGCCCGTGGACCGCATATAACAAAGGGTGGACGGTCATGCAGACTTCGCGCGATAAGCGTGAGCACAAAAGCGCAACAGTCCACAACAAAGACCATTATCAGCTCACCCACCTGCTTGAGCATGGGCACGCTATGCAACAGGGTGGACGTTCAAAGGCATATGTGCATATCGCACCCGTAGCTGAGAAGTGCGAAGACAAACTGATGCAAAGGATGATACACGGACTATGACACAGGATGAACTATATACAATCTTAAAATCCATACCCGGATTCGAGAAGAAGGTGGCGTATCGTGCATTCCCTAAAAATAAAGCACCGGCATTGCCTTTTATTTGCTACCTATGCACCAATACGAGTAATTTCGATGCGGATAATCATGTGTATCACGTCATACAAGGCGTGGATATCGAATTATACACACGCCGCAAAGATTCAACATCAGAAGCGGCGGTAGAAGCCGCACTTAACGCAAACAACATCATCTGGGAGAAGCACGAAGACTACATAGATGATGAAGAAATGTACATGATTACATATGAAGTGGAGGTTTGAAAACTATGGATAAGGTAAAATTCGGTATCAGCAATGTACACATTTTTCCTATAACAGCAATGAACGCAGGTGTCCCTACCTACGGATCAGCGATAGCAGTGCCCGGTGCGGTATCTCTCTCATTGGATCAGCAGGGCGACATCAACAAGTTCTACGCTGACAACATTGTGTACTATCAGTCAGCATCTAACAACGGCTACGAAGGTGATCTTGAGGTCGCACGTATTCCTGATGAGGTGCTTGAAAAGATATTCAAGTACACAAAGGATGCAAACGGCGTGTTCACTGAGGATGCTTCGGTGGAGTTCGCTGCATTCGCTATGACGTTCGAAGAGAAGGGCGACGAAAAGGGTACAAAGTTCGTGCTTTACAATTGCACCGCAACAAGACCTTCAAAGTCACTTTCCACCATACAGGATAGCAAGGAGCCTGTTACACAGACACTCAATGTGTCAGCCGCACCGCTCACAGGTGGAAGTGTTCTTGCTATGACAAGCGATACCACGCCACAGGCTACAATGGATGCATGGCATCAGACGGTATATCTTGCAACAGGTGTGCTTGATTTCCTTGTAGAGTTTAATAGCATGGGTGGCTCACCTGTACAGTCTCAGAGCATCGCTTCCGGCGGAAAAGTCGTAGAGCCTGAAGATCCCACAAAGGAAGGATATACATTCGGTGGATGGTTCAGCGATCTTGCACTCACTGATGAGTGGGATTTTGCTACCGATACGGTATCGTCAAACATCATGCTCTATGCTAAGTGGACAGAGATCTGATTTTATTCTTTGAGGAGAGAATAGATGGATAGAATAATAGAGATTGACGGTAAGAACGTGAAGTTCCGGGCAACAGCTCGGACTCCACGGCTCTACCGTGGTATTTTGGGTCGCGATATGATTCAGGACATGAACAAGCTGAGTAAAGCATATCGAAAAGCGACCACGGTTAAAGAGGATGCAACAGAAGAAGAAAAGCTTGAGGCGCAGATGTCAGCAGCGGATCTTGAGATATTCGAGAATGCCGCGTATATCATGGCAAGGCACGCCACGCCTGATAACATACCTGACAATCCTGACGACTGGCTTGATAGTTTTCATATGTTTTCTATATATCAGGTATTGCCAAAGCTATTGGAGTTGTGGGCATTGAATAACGCCACGACATCAACGGCAAAAAAAAAGTAGCGCCACGGGACAGAGAGCCTAACGGCGCTATATTCATGTTGCGATGCGCTCAGCTCCACCTATCATCAGAGGATCTGGACGAAATGACTATGGGTATGGTCTATGACATGGTAACAGAGCAAGCAAACGACCACGAGAAGTACACAATTAAGGCGCCGACAGGAAGCCTTGCGGCGTTCTTTAGGGGAGATTATAAGCCGGAGTAAAAGCTATGGCATCAACAAAAGTACGCGGAATTACAATAGAATTAAATGCAGATGCAACCGGCATCACCAAAGCGCTAAAAAGCGTTAATTCTGAAATCAACTCCACTCAGAAGCAGCTCAAGGACGTGGACCGTCTTCTGAAGTTGGACCCCACGAATACACAGCTACTTGAGCAGAAGCAGCGCTTACTCAAGGATGCAGTGGGTGAGACGAAGGACAAGCTTGAAACGCTCAAACAGGCTCAGGAAGAAGTGGGCAAAACGCTCAAGGAGACTGGCGAAGGACAGGCGCAGTACGATGCGCTGACACGTGAAATTATTTCATGTGAAAAAGAGCTTGAAAACCTTGAGAAACAGGCAAGTCAGAGCAACATTGCACTCCAAAAGATAGGTGCTGTCGGCGAAAAGATGAAAGATGTCGGCGGTAAGATCAGCGGAGCCGGTGAGAAGCTTATGCCACTAACAGTGGGCATAGCAGGAGTGGGCGCAGCGGTCGTCAAAACTACGGCTGACTTCGATAGCTCTATGTCGAAAGTTGCAGCAGTTTCGGGTGCAACGGGCGATGAATTCGACGCACTCCGCGCTAAAGCGCGTGAAATGGGCGAGACCACGAAGTTCACCGCCGCAGACTCTGCAGAAGCTATGAACTACATGGCAATGGCAGGATGGAAGACGGAGCAGATGCTTGGCGGTATCAGCGGTGTCATGAACCTTGCAGCGGCATCCGGCGAAGACCTTGCGACTACATCGGATATCGTGACAGATGCGCTGACTGCATTCGGCATGAAGGCAGAGGATTCGAGCCATTTCGCTGATATACTCGCATCGGCATCATCCAATGCCAACACCAACGTGTCTATGATGGGCGAATCATTCAAGTACGCGGCACCTGTAGCAGGAGCGCTTGGATATTCAGCAGAAGACGTGGCGGTCGCACTCGGTTTAATGGCTAATAGTGGTATCAAGGCATCACAGGCCGGTACATCGCTTCGCAATATATTCAACCGCATGGCAAAGCCTACAAAGGAATCACAGGCAGCTATGGACAGGCTCGGCATATCGCTCTCGGATGGTGCAGGAAATATGTATTCCTTCCGTCAGATCATGGAGCAGATGCGCAAATCTATGGGCAATATTAACATGCCTATAGAGAAGTTTCAGGAAGAGGTCGCAGAGCTTGACGACGCACTGGATAACGGAGAGATAACCGAAAAGGCATACACCAGTGCAATGGAAGAGCTTGCACGCGAAGCATACGGCGCGGAAGGCGCGGAAAAGGCGCGCGCAGCCGCAATGCTCGGCGGAACACGTGCTATGTCTGGACTGCTTGCCATAACGAACGCATCAGAAGAAGACTACAACAAGTTGACACAGGCTATAGATAACTCATCACAGGCATTTGCACGCACAAAGGACGGAGTGGTTCCGCTCAATGAAGCACTTGCGTCCGGCGCGGAGATCTTGGAGACATACGAAGGTACTGCAGCATCTATGGCAGCTACAATGCAGGACAATGCCGCCGGACAGTTCGAGATCCTAAAATCTCAGATCATGGAGCTTGCTATATCATTCGGTGATTTGCTTATGCCTGTTATCCGCGACTTCATAAGCTACGCACAGGGCATCATGGACAAGCTGAATGGAATGGACGACGACACGCGCAAGCTGATTATCACAGTGCTCGCTATGGTCGCTGCAGCAGGACCGCTTCTTATTATAATAGGTAAGGTTATCAGCGGAGTGGGCACGCTCATGACGGTAATAGGCGGACTATCCGCGCCAATACTGGCTATTGTAGCCGTGATCGCTGTGCTTGTAGCCGCATTCGTCAATCTTTGGAAAACCAACGACGAATTTCGCAATAAGATCTTGACCACATGGGGCGAACTGAAGCAGAAGTTCGACGAATTCGGTCAGGGCATAGTTGACCGCCTGAATGAAATGGGTTTTGAATTCAAGGATTTCAGCGAAGTGGTCAAGGCAGTATGGAATAGTTTGTGCGATTTCCTCGGACCCGTTTTTACTAATACATTTGATGCAATCGCGGCGGTTTTGGAAGGTGTGCTTGATGTCATGATGGGCACATTCGACTTTTGGGTCGGACTCTTTACGGGCGACTGGGATAAAATGTGGCGCGGTGTCAAAGAGACATTTGAGGGTATATGGACGGCAATATCAGGCATCTTTAAGTCAAAGATGAATATTATATCCAACGGCATAAATACTGTAATCAAAGGTATCAATGCGGTCGGACGTAATAACGGCGTAAGCATTCCACTCATTCCGATGCTTGCTGATGGCGGTGTGCTCTCAGCCGGATCGGCAATAGTGGGAGAAGCAGGTCCTGAGTTGCTTACCATGTCAGGTGGACGCGCTATAGTTCAGCCGCTCACCAACAATACGACAAACCATTACGCAGGTGCAACAAATAACTTCTATATACAAAGTTCAGACCCGGAACGGGTGGCGGAGGAAGTTAGCACCATACTTAACAATCAAATGCAGAGGTTACAGGGCGCATGGGCATAATCAACTACTTAATGTTCAATAATAAATCGAGCTTGGACTTTGGTGTGTGCATATCAGGTGAAGCTACATATCAGAGTCCAGAGCGCGATGTGGAAACGGTGGCTATACCGGGCAGAAATGGCACGCTGTCACTTGATAACGGACGTTTCGCAAACCTGATAATACCGTACAACGCATTCATCACGGATGATTTTGAACGTAATTTTGGTGCTTTCAAAGCGTTTTTAATGTCTGTTAAAGGATATGCGAAGCTTGCAGACACGTATCATCCTGACTATTTCAGGCTTGCGCGGTTCATATCGGCTATTCAGCCGGAAATGACACAGCACAATCGTCATGGGCAGTTCGTGCTGAATTTTGACTGTGATCCGCGGTGTTTCCTGAAAAGCGGTGACAGGCTCCACGCGATAATATCAGGCGAAAGCATCAGGAATGCTACGCCTTTTGAAGCAAAACCGCTTATCAGGGTATACGGCACAGGCGCTATTGCAGTGGGCAACCGCACCGTGCAAGTGACCGAAGCGGACGTATACACAGATATCGACTCTGAGATACAGGAAGCATATCAGGGCACGACGAACTGTAACAACAACATTGTGCTTGTGCAAGGCGAATTCCCCACGCTCGTACCGGGCGTGAATGAAATCACCTTCACAGGATTTACAGAAGCATACATAATGCCACGGTGGTGGACAATATGACACCTATACTTTTTGCAGAAAATTCCACAACATTTACTACGAATGGCATAGGCCGTCTATCTGATGCGCTTGCGTGCATAGTCACGGAGGAGCGCAACGGGCAGTACGAGCTTGCTATGGAATATCCCATAAGCGGACAGCACTACGAGGATATCGGCATCCGCAAGATAATTGTAGCAAAGCCATCAGTGGGTGGAGATCTGCAGCCATTTAGGATCTACAAGATAACAAAGCCGATAGCAGGACGTGTGGGCATATATGCACAGCATATCAGCTATGATCTGAGCAAAAACGTGGTAATGCCGTTTAGCGTGGAAGCATCAGCGAACGCTTGCGCGGAAACGCTTGCCGGTCTGAAGACAAACGCGGTGGAGCCGTGCCTGTTTACTCTGTCCACGGACGTTACGCGGATAGCAAGTTACAATCAGGCCGCGCCCATGTCGTTTAGATCACGGCTTGGTGGATCTGAGGGCAGTGTGCTTGACCAATTCCACGGTGAATATGAATTCGACGTGTACGACATCACGCTCCATTCAAAGCGTGGGCATGATAACGGCGTAGTGCTTCGCTATGGCAAGAATATTACCGATCTGGTACAGGAAGAGAACATCACAAACACGATCACGGGCGTAGTGCCGTACTGGACTGATATGAATAATACAGAAACGGTTGTACTTCCTGAGAAGGTGGTGTACTCGCAGTATGCAGATAGATACTCCACTAAGCTGACTGTACCGCTCGACCTGTCTGAGCAGTGGGATGAGGCGCCCACGGTAGAGTCGTTACGCGCGGCTGCACAGGCATACGTTTCGGATCATAATCTTGGCGTGCCGGACGTATCCATCAGCGTGTCGTTCATCAACTTACGCGATACTGCTGAATATGCGGATATAGCAGACCTTGAAACTGTCAATCTATGCGACGATGTGCACGTACAGTTTGAACCGCTCGGCATCGACACAACCGCTGAGGTGGTAAAGTGCGTGTGGAATGTTTTAGCGGAGCGGTACAACGAAATATCCGTTGGATCGTTGAAGTCGTCTCTGACATCCACGCTTAATAAGCAGAATAGTCAGAATGTCGCAGCCATCGAAAAGACGAAGGTGCAAGCAGGTAACGCTATCAACAAGGCAACCGCATGGCTATCATCAGGAGACGGCTATATCGTAGCGATTAAAGGTAACGATGGTGAGTGGAAAGAACTGCTTGCTATGGACACCAACGACATAGAAACCGCTCAGAAGGTTATGCGCCTGAACGAGAACGGCTTAGGTGGATCTACGCACGGTGTAGATGGACCATATAACGCCGCTATTCTCGTAGATGGCACAATAGTGGCTGATGCGGTAAAAACGGGCATACTGACAGACCTGAACGATAAGTTCTATCTGAATATGGAAACAGGCGAACTTTATATGAAAGACGGAACGTTTTCAGGACTGATAAAAGGTTCTGTAATACGTTTTGGTGACGATACAGGCGATAATTACGCAACGATGGACTGGCATAGAGAGGCAGGAGTAGTAGATACTCTCTCGATATCCGCGAACGGTGGGCGACCTATAGAGATTGAAAGTCAGACAAGCAATTCCGTCTATTCAAGATTAGTTTTGAGCAGTGGAAGTGCAGTTCTAATAGGAAAGAATACCGCCGGAATAAGTTCACCGATTATAACAATGGACGGAAACGTCACCATTGAACCGCTTGACGGATCAGGTGGAAATTTAGGCGTGACGGGCAATGCGACTGTAAATGGCAACATATACAGCAATGGCTATCAGGTCCCGTACTCATTCACAGCAGGTGTGAATATATCCACCTTCACAAGCAATGGTGAAAATTATCTTGGAATATATCACGGATCATCACTCTTTGGGTACGTGAAACTTACATCATCATAAGGAGGCAACAATGGCAATTACACAGGAATTCGACTTAAACCTTATACCCTCCAGTGCGCCGGTAGTGGTCCATGTGGATCAGTACGACCACGGCATAGGTAGGCTTGTTGCATCGCTCTATAACGGCGAAACACCGTATAGTCCGTCAAGCGCAAGCGTATACGTACAGGGCACGAAGCCTGACGGCAAGTTTTTCGTGTCGTCCACTGGTGTAACGCTCAGTGGCAATGTCGTAACTGCAGATTTGACGGAAGTAATGACACAGGTATCAGGTCGCACGCGCATACAGTTCGTAGTGACTGAGCAGAGCGGACGTACCGGCACATTCGTCTTTTTCCTTGAGGTACAGGCATCTGCACTTCCGAACGACAGCGAACTGTCACAGTCCGATTTCTCAATGGTGGAAGAGGCCATTGAAATGATACAGCAGTCCGTATCTGATGCAGCCGAAAGTGCGCAGGAGTCAGCCGGATCAGCACAGGCATCATCCGACAGCGCGGAGGACTCAGAAGCGTGGGCAAAAGGTACACGCGACGGCGAACCCGTGGAGTCTACCGACGAAACTTACCATAACAACGCAAAATACTGGGCAGAGCAAGCTGCATCATCAGCTTCACATGGCGGACATACCATAGAAGATGAAAACGGCACGCAAATGACCGCACGCACATATCTGCAGTTCACCAACGCGGATGTAGTGGACGATCCGACGAATAACCGCACAGTCGTCACACCGCGTGGCGGTACGGGTGGATCTACGATCATAGTGTCCACAACCGAAACGTCACTCTACAATAAGAATGTGACGATATCCGACGGTGTAAATACTGTTACAGAGCAGTTCTCGGCTTCAGGCGTGGCTACATTTGCAGGTGTAACGCTCACCGGCGCGCTTACCATCACAAGCACGGACGGAACGAGTACCGCACGTGCTACGCTTGATGTGCCTTATTATGGCAACTATAGCAAAGCTATAACATTTTTCAGTGCTACGATCCACGTCACAGGCGATAATGCCATATTCGTGGGCAAGACTGTCAAAGCGGTCAAAAACGGCGTAGTTATTGCATCTGCTACATTTACAAGCGCAACATCAGGCGCAGAGGCTGACATAGTGGTCGGTGAGTCCGGCACGTATACTGTGGAGTGTCAGGTGGAGTGGCGGAACGTCCAGAGTGCATCTATCAATGTATCGAGTGAAACAACGTACAACGCAAGCTTGTCATGTATAGCAACGACCTGCTTCCTTGTAACATCAGATGCTGCATTTGCCAACGCTGACATAGTGGTCACGCTTGATGGTGAGCCGTCCGCAACGGAAACGATACAATTCGTAAATAGCGAGGCTACGTACGTAGCAGTAAAGGCAGGTACATACACCTTTACCGTGACATATCAGGGCACGCCGTATGCCGTGACACAGGTAATAGGGGATAGTGCGCCTATCACCATCATACTGCAGAGGTGGAGTGCTACGCTTAATATCACCACTACATCATCCACTCTGTACGGTCAGAGCATATCTATCTACAAGGGATCTGATTTGGTGGGCACGACTGCATTTGACAATAGCGGATCTGCATCATTTACCGTGCATTCATCAGGAACGTACAAGGCTGTGTGTACATATGACGGCTATCCGTTCAGCACCGGCGACATAGCAGTCACGCAGGAAACCGCATATAGTGCGACTATCACCTACTTTGCCGCTACACTCGCAATTACAACAACTTCATCTGACCTCTATAGTCAGACCATAACCATAACCAAAGGCGGTGCTACAGTCGGAACTACGGCATTTAGCGCACAGGGTAGTGCAAGCTATACCGTACATGAGACAGGCACATATACGCTTGATTGCGAGGGTTATACGGCTACACAGGCAGTA
>JAEIGA010019781.1_pt1 | contig 10262 bp, 6 predicted proteins | sample 9270691 | NCBI WGS metagenome assembly JAEIGA01 (sample SAMN17057246, study PRJNA624740) | gut metagenome | biome: biome; isolation source: fecal sample | host: Bos grunniens | place: China: Xizang | collected 2019
TCCTGCATATTGCCGTTAATATATGGAGATACTGCAGGCTGCAGATAAAAGTAGTCTATATAATATTCCGGCACCTCGCCGTTGAATGTCCTGTCATCATCTTCCAGAGCATATCTTACAGGTTCCCCCTTTTTAAAAGTGAAAGTGTACTCCTCCTGGAATTCAGTATGGGAATCTGTATAGGTATTGCCCTTGTATACAAAACCGTAATCAAAAAACAGCTCTCCATTCGGGAACAGCAGAGACTTTGGGTGGGAGAGCCATTTTGCTACAACCTCATTGCTGTATTTCCACCTTAACGGACTCGCAGAAATTCTCTCCTTGCCCATTGTCTTGGAGACTCCAACAAGATAGATTGTCTCATACACTGAAATGTCACAATACTTTACCGCATCCACATGCAGCTGTTCAACATTTCCGTACCCGTCATCTCCAATCACTTTTGCCCTGAGCCTGTATACACCGTTGGCCGCATTGGGAACAGGGAATGATATATTGCCGTTCTTGCTGTCTATTGTAATGTTGCTGCCCGGATCACCATAAATTGAGACGCCGTCATTGGGAGCCCAGCTGAAATCCACCTGTGCCCTTGGTGCACATTGGAGTCCCAGCCCCTTTACCATTGTACTGCTGCCCATATTTGCATTCACAATAAGCTTGGGCAGCATCTCAAGCATAGGCTTCACCTTAATGGAGACATCTGCCTTCACATCACTTCTTGCATCCAATGAAAGGGTTATCTTCTCATCTATGGGGAAGAGAGCATCTGCTGCATATTGGGGTATCACCCTGTTGGGCATATTCCGGTATCCAGTAACCACATTTGCAGTACTGGAAGAGACCGATACTGCCATACCTGAAGCATGTGCCGGAAATATAGCATACTCTATATCCTCATAGAAATGATTATATAATGTTACAGTGGGGTATTCGGGCTCTATCCTCAACTTCTCAACCGCTATGCTGCACGTTGCCTGGCCTGTACCCAGCCTTGCAGTAACTGATGCCGTTCCAGGCTTGAGGGCCCTCACTTCAACACCATTCCTGCCATAACCGAGCACTTGCACCACAGAGGGATCTGAACTTGTAACTTCCAGTTCCCCTTTTCCTTCCATTTTATGGAACCGGAGAGTGGATTCTTCAAGGTCATACATTATCCGCGAGTTCTCCTCAAATTCAATATCAGGAGGGACAACGCTCTCAAGGTCTGACACATCTACTCTCCATCCATTCTCATCAACTCCACCTTTCTCTTTAAAATATACAGTGACATTATATTGGGAATTCCTGTATACATCAAAATCAGACACGGCATCCCCACCCAAATAGAAGCGGTAAACCACATCACCTTCCTTCTCGCTTGAACTGTATGCAGCCTGAATCTCAACATAACTGCAGACAGATTCATAAATGCTTCCTTGTGGAAACACCTTGCCCGATGGTATTGTATTGAGCGGAAGCAGCCTCCCCTGAAGATTTTCCATCTGATACAGCTCTACACCATTAATGAACGCCCATAAAGATGAAACATAAACAGGAAGGCCGTCCTCCGCATCACTTGAAAAGTCAACTTTATTCTCATTGAACACATGACTCTTTCTGGGCACATTCCTCAACCGCACACTCTTCACATCTATGTACACATCATTGTCAAGCTGTGAAAAGTCTCCTTTTACTACAACCTTTGCCACCATTCTTGCAAGGGGAACAGTAACAGTCTCACCATCTTCAAGCAGTTCCGGCCCATATAATCCTGACATAGGCACACATCCTGCAACTGAAGACCAGCCCCCATGCTCCAGAGACAATATATCCTCCACATTTTTTACATTTGCAGCTTTCCCCACATTTGCCAGCACATACATAGTATATGTCTGCCCGGCATAAAATCCTATCTCTATATTTCCTGGGTTCTCCAGATAATGATGAGAATGCACATATCCCCTGCTGTCAACAAGATAAATGTTCACATTATCAATCAGGTCATCATCAATTGCCTTTGTACACTCAAGGCCCTGCAGTGCAAACTCAATCTTGACACTACGCACATCCTGTACAGGATCACCCACCCTGCAGCATCCTGCCAAAATTACGGCAGCAAATAAAAAAAGCATACAACTCCTCATAACACAAAAAAACAGGAAGGAAAGGAAGTGAAAGAAAAAATTAGAAAATACAAGCAAAATAAATGAACTGTTCCTCACCTTCCCGTTGCTGCAAAAGTATAGAGCAGAACCGGGAAGCTATGCCAAAAAAAGAAAAAGAAACTCCTTCAACAGAAGAAATTTCTTTTTCCTAAAAAAATTTACGCTATTTACCCCTTAAAAGCTGAATATCTTCATGAATATTACAGAATCTTTAAAATAAAGGACAACGCATGCAGCAGCTGCAATTAGAAGAAGGGCAAATAAAACCCATAGTATCTTGCCTCCCGCACTCATTCCTTTCTTCTTATATGGATCCTTCAATTTAATAAGAGGATATTTTGCACTGTCAGTAAGCGTTTCGCCAAATGGAATGCTGATCTTTGAAGATGCATTTATCGCCCAGCCGTTTGCATTCAATAGAGGTGCGATATTTCTTCGCCTCAACTTCATCCACGCCATTACCATGGCAGGTCCGGAAATGATTAGAAGAATTGCAATCAGCGAAAGTACAAGCTGCCACCATTTAAGTGCAAAGATACCTTCAGCCAGGCTCGCAAGTGCTGTACCTATCATACCTACAGCCATACCTATGGCAGCAAAAATACCGGCAAATTTTGCTATGTCGAATGGTGGTGCTGCTGCAGCCTGCTTGCCGTCACCTCCAGCAGGTGCTGCCGGCAATGATGCAGGTGCCGCATTAATCTTTGCAGTTGCATCTGCCATCAACTTGGCATCCTTTTCAGCCGCACTCTTGTTTATAAGATTTTCAACAACTGCAGCCATTCTGCGGTAAGGGCTCCAGAATGCCTGTTTCACGCTGATAGGGTTATCCACAATCTTGGTGATTACTGCATCCCACTCAACTTCTTTTGTATCGTAGTAGATTGCATTCTTTCCAACAGAAAGGTTGCCAACCTCTCCAACTGTTACAGCTGCAACTATCTGAAGCTTGGCAGCACTCTGTTTGGTAGTACAGTCACAGTATAAAAGGTACATTCCGCTTGAAGCAGCTGTAGCATTGTGTTTGCCCATATCTGCAACATTCATACAGAATCTGCACTCCCTCTGGTCTACGATAAGCCTTCCGTTCTGGAAGATTGCATTTATCTTCTTGTCCTTACAATAGAAATCCTCAAAAGTGATGAAGTTTCTCAACAGCCTGTAGAAATCCCTGTATATATGAAGGAACTTCACAACCATATCTATGTTGTTTGCCTCCTCCGCCAATTCTGCATCACTGGCAACAAGGGCCAAAAGGGCATCTTTCTTATTCTCTGACAGGAACTGCTTCACGGCATCGTATCCCAATGCCTCAACCTCTGCTCCTGCCTTTGCCCCTTTCCATGAAACATAGGCATTTATCTTTGAAGCAACAGACGCCCAATCTTGCTCTGTAATGGTTTTGCTCTCTGGCAAAGCAGCCTTTACTACAGTATTGAACTGCGCTGCCCATGCCGGATTGACAGGCTCTGAAAGGTCAATCTCTGCCTTTCCGGTAACCCTTGCAATAGGATACTGCGCAATCTCCTCACCTTTATCTGCAAGATTGCCTGCACTGATTGCCTCAATCTGTGAAGTCTGAACATCAAGCTTTTCAGTGCTGGCCGGAGAGAAAGCAGCAAGCTTGCTTCTCATAAAGAAGTCCTTCACCTTTGCATCAAGAGCATTGTATGCTGCTATTACACCATCTGTATCAGCCCCAAACGGTGCTTCAACTGCAGCTTTCTGCCAAGCATCATATGCCTGCAAAGATGCATAAAACGCCTCTATCTGCGCAGCATTCACACCTGGAGCTCCGCTACGGTCTGCAGTTCCGCCAGTTACAGCAACAGCCGCTGCAATTGCACACTTCTCCATTGGATCTTCAGCGGTATTCTCTGTGATTACACCGTCTCCGTTAAAACGGGTCTGTGCAAAGATTTTTGAAACATCAGATGTCTCTGCCAAAGAAACAGTCTGCTCCTGCTTTCCAAGATTCTCAAGAATTTGCTTTGAAGAGCTGAAAATCTTGTATCCCACCTCTGTTGAGGTATTGAACTCCTTGATGTCAATATGATCCTCGCCCTTAAGTATAAGGTCTTTGTTTACTAGGGCATCAGTAATCCATTTTGCAGTAGTAAGGATATCTGTCACCCTTATCTTTCCGTCTCCGTTTGAATCAATAAAAGCCAGGCTCTTATCATCAATTTCCAGACCCTGAACCGGACATGAAAGCACTGTCCACAGCTTGGTGTCAAGATTGCAAAGGTTGGCAATGTCTTCACCGTTCCTTATTTTGATTCTGGGAGTTCCACCTATATTCTCAAACTCCCAATTATAACTTTTTGATTTGCCTAATAAAGCCATATCTATATCTTATTATATTATTTACTAAAATGTCCATTTGGCACCAATAGCCGGCATAACCTTGAACCCTTTCTCAACAAAGTTTGATGAAATCTCAAGTTCACCGCCTACACTCAAATTTATTTTTTCCCAACCGTCAGCCTTATTCAGATTAACCCAAAACTGCGGTTCTGCCATAAATATGTACTCTGTATCCTGCCAAGGCCTTGCCTCTTTCCAGAAATCTGCAAATCCGCTGAATGAGCACCATCCTTCTGCAAATGAAATACCCCAAACACCTGTAATCTGGAAATTTGCCTCCTGCTTGCTGCCATTCAGGCCATATGTATCAGGAATGTGCTTGTACATGGCAGACAAAGACCAGGTTTTGCTGAAATCTGAAGAATGGCCGGAATATGTAAGGCCTGCCAGCCATGCATTATTGAACGATCCAGCAGCCGAATTCATACCTCCGTTGTACTCTACATGAACCGAAAGCCATTTCATATCTGTATCCTGCCACCAGCACAACTCTCTGGCAATCTCCCAATACGCTCCGCTCACCTTTGGAGAATAGTCAAAATCTGCAAAGAAGAATGTGCTGCCAAATGAATCCGGCTTGAACATTTCAATAGTTGTAGTCTTGCACTCCCTCTCTGTATCATAGAAAAGCTGTACATTCTGGGCGCTTGCCCTATTACCTGCAAAAACTGACATTGCAATTATTGCAGTACATGATAGAAATACCTTTTTCATCAACATAGTCTTGAGTTATTTTCTTACAAAGTCTCCAATAGGGTCCTTGATGTCAAATGTAAATGACTGTGCACGGCTGCCTTTAACCTTGAATGTCAAATCATATGTGCCAGAACCAGGCTGGAAGAATTTGAATACGTTTCCGTTCTTGTGCTCAAGTTTTGCATCTACATCTTTAAGCTTGAAGTAAAGGTTGCCATCTTTCTCGTATATAGTTGCTGTACCAAATACATCAAGATAATATGTTCCTGTATAAGCCTTGTTGGCCAATGCTGCAACCGGAGTCTCCTCTACAGCAGGCTTTTCCTCATCTTTTGCAAACAGGTCCTCTTTATAATCTTCAAAGTACTCATCAAAATGTGTGGTTCTATTTGTACCTCTGTAAAGTTCAATAAGGTCGCGGCCAAGACCGGACTGCGGATCTGAAGTGCTTCCGTTATTGGTAAGGAATACAAATCCAAGGTCTAGGTCAGGAACAAGGCCTACCAATGCAGTATAACCATAAGCAAGACCTGTATGGCGGATATAGCGGCCCTGCTGGCCATACTCAACAGTCCAGCCCTGTGCGTAGTTAGTAAGACGTGTTGAATCGCTGCCTGTAATGGTCTGCGGATAGAACAGCATATTATGGTTTTTGCGCGAAATAACCTCTTTACCGTTGAAGGTACCGTGAGCAAGATGCATTTTCACCCAATTGGCCATATCCTCTGCTGTTGAAATTACAAAACCTGCAGGTGCAACAGCTGAAAGCCATGCAAATGCGTGATCCTTGTCTGTACGTGGAACAACAGTAATCTCATCCTTGTCCTCTGCTTTTCTCATCCTGTAGCCTTGTGCAAGATTCTCTGCAGTATAGAAAGACTTGTTTCCTGTTGTACTGTTCTTCATCTCAAGCGGAGCAAAGATGCGCTCTGCCAAAGCATCATCCCAGCTCTTGCCGGTATATTTCTCAATAATCTTTGCAGCAATGGTGTACATGCTGTTATTGTAAGCATATTTTGTACGGAAGCTGAAAGACGGTCTAACTGTTGCATAGATGCGGTAAAGGTCATCGCGGCTATAGCCCCAAGTTGGAAGGTCATCAAGGGCATAGCTGTGGAAACCGCTGTGGTGAGACATAATCTCCCTCACCTGGAAGTTCTCGGTAACCCATGGGTCATAAAGCTTGAAATCCGGAAGATAGTTTTTCACAGGTGCATCCCATTTGATCTCCGGATACTCATCCATGACATTTGCCAAAAGGCCTGAAGTGAAAGCCTTTGATGTTGATGCAATCACAAACTGTGTCTGTGGAGTTACAGGCACTGGAGCCATAGTTGAATCTCCCAAATGAGCATTGCCGAATCCTTTCAGGAACACTACTTCGCCATCCTTTACAACGGCTACAGCCATACCTGGAACTTTCCACTCGTCAATTGCACGCTGGCACATTGCGTCAAATTCTGCAGGAATGGATTTGTAATACTTCTCAGCAGGATTGCTGCTGCAGGCTGTAAGGGCAAGAATTGCCATCAAGGCACCAGCCTTGAACAAATTTTTCAAGAATTTCATAGTTATATTGTCATTAGATTTTTCAGATACTCCAAAGATATTGAAAAAATGTGAAAAAGGCCACAGAAAATAAATTCTGCAGCCTTTTTCTTTATGTAGGTAGTAGGTTTATTCTTTAATTCTGTTCCAGTACAAGGTAACTCCAATACCCAGAACGGTACCTTCAAGACGAAGTTTGTCGGGTGTTTCAAACTGCGCCTCCACGTTAACTTTTATTCCTTTTGATGGGTCATAGATTTTTGTACCGCCCCATGACTTGTCAGAAGCGTTGTATTTAAGGCCGTTTACAAGCACAACTTTGTCAATGTCTACATTACGTAGTGATTTATCGGGATTCTTTACATCCTTTCTCTTATTGCCGTCTGCACCTAATGCATTCTCCACCCAGAAAACTTGGGCAGTATAGGTGCCGTTTGCATTTTTTGTAACCCTTACCTTGCTCTTCTTGCCTCCCCTGTCGGTTGAATACTCCCCAATAATACTGTCGGGATTAGAATTGATATCCTGCGCAACTGTAGGCAGTGCCATAAAGATGGCGGCAACTGTCATAAAAATAAATTTTCTCATATTTGTGTAGATTTAGGAGTGCAAATATGGGAATATTTTTACACTTTACAATACATAAATATTGTAATTCATTATAAATTAAGTAGAAATTATTATATTTTTGCACTCTATTTTAAGACAAGGGAAATTATAGAATATGAAGAAAATAAAGAATCCATACGCTGGAACCGCTGAAAATCTGGGATATAATTGTTTTGCATGTGCTCCGGAAAACCCATGCGGACTTAAGATGGAATTTTTTGAGGACGGTGATGAAGTTGTATGCTTCTGGGAACCGAACCTGAATTTTCAGGGATGGCTGGATACACTGCACGGCGGAATACAGGCAACGCTGATTGATGAGACCGGCGGCTGGTTCATTTCACGCAAGTACCAGACTACTGCAATGACAACAAATCTGAACATAAAATACAAGGCGCCGGTTCCCATTGATTCAAAAGTGGAAATCAGGGCCCGCCTGAAAGAGCAGAAAAGAAGCTTTGTCTTTATGGATATAACCCTTACTGCAAACGGAAATCTGTGTTCAACAGCAGAAGCAACCTTCTACTGCTTCCCAAGAGAGAAGGCAGAGAAGGATTTCCACTTTATGCCGTATGAACTTGAGGAGTAATTTCTTCCCGACAAAAGGCTCCCCTACTCTGTATCATTGCTTACCAGCACTTCGCGCTTAACATCCTTCTTCTTTGGAGGATATGCGATACGTGCATGGTAAATCTCCTGAAGATGCTTCTTGAAGACAGCCTTCACTACATTTATCTCCTTGATAGAGATGTCTGCCATAGCCAGCTGTGAATCTGAAATGCGCTGGCTGGTAATGCCGTCTACAAGTTTTGATATGCTCTCTGCAGAGTAGTCCTTGAGGGTTCTGGAAGCTGCCTCAACTGCATCAGCCATCATTACAACTACCTGCTCCTTTGCTGTAGGGAGTGTTCCCTGGTATGTGAAGTCATCCCTGTTGGCAGGGTCACCGCCATTGTTGCAGTATTGTGTATAGAAATATGCAGTCTGCGATTTGCCATGGTGTGATGTTATGAAATCTATCACAACCTGCGGAAGATTGTTTTTCTTGGCAATCTCCACACCATCTGCCACATGCTTTATGATCTCCTTTGCACTCTCGTGTGGAGAAAGGCCTTTATGATAGTCAACTCCCGGAGCCTGGTTCTCAATAAAACACTGTGGGTTGTTGATCTTTCCAATGTCATGGTACATTGCACCTACCTTTACAAGGCGTGAATTGCCTCTGATTGCAAGTACGGCCCTTTCAGCCAGGTTAGCAACCTGCAACGAGTGCTGGAATGTACCTGGAGCCTTGCGGGCAAGTTCCTGAAGCAGCCTGTTGTTTGTGTCTGAAAGGTCCTTCAATGTAGCAACTGAAACAAGCGAGAATATCTTTTCAAGAAGGAATACAAGCGGATATGCAGCCACTACAAAGAACGCGTTTCCAAAAATCATCGCAACAGATATATATCCTCCCGAAGCGAATGAAGCGCCGCCCATCATGATGAATGCCGAATGAATGACAAACATTCCCACAAATATTATCAATGAGTTCAGGAACTGCAGCCATCCCTTGTAAAGGAATGAGAATGACACCAGCGCAATGCCGCCAGAGACTACATTTAGCAGATACAGCTCCACGCCATTCTCTGATATTACAAGCAGCGGGAGCAGCATGATCATATATATAGGGAAAACCAGCCTGTTGCGGAAGAATGCCTCCATATACAGGGCAAATACAGCGTATGGCACCATATACATGAAATGCGGAGGGAATCTCCTTGCAAACACAGTAATAAGGAAAGACAACAGCACCACAAGCAGAATAAAGTTGAAGCGGTTGCTCTCCCTTAAAATACTGAAGTTTACAAAGTAGATGGTTATGTATACAAGCATAAGCACCATAATGGCAAATATCATGTGCGCCATACGCAGCGTCCATATATTGCCTGTATAGCCATAGCTTAACTCATACTCTGCCTTATATGAATCCAGAAGCTGCTCAATCTCTGCAGTAATGGTCTCGCCTTCAGTTACCAGAAGCTGTCCGGAATACACCATTCCCTTGGTTGGAGATATATAGTTCACAGCCTCCTTATGCAGCAGGTCTGTATTCTGCTGGCTGAAGATAAGGTTTGGCTGTACAAGGTTCTTTATACCATATGCCTTGAACAGCGAGTCTGAATTGAACTCCGGAGAATTGATGGCCAGGTCATTCTTTATATACTGCACTGCAGATGACACTGTAAACAATGACTGCACAAGTTCCTCCTCTGCCCTCTTGTCCCTCTGCACCATAACATAGCTTGTGCGGGAAACAGACTTCTCTGAATTGTCGGGAATAATACCCTTTTCATACACATGGGCAAGGGCTGCAGACACCTCATTCTCAAACTCTGCAGGAATAGAGTACCTTATCTGCAGATGGGCAAGGGCAGACTGCTGTGCCGGAGCAACATTCTCGTCACATATATAGTACGGGATTACCTTTGATGCCGCCTCATCCCTCTCCGCATAGAGTTCCGCCTCTGTCTTGAGAATAGGGAAATCTATTGGTGCAATGAGAGTCTCATAAACCCAGGGACGTCCCTTGTGGTATTCATATTTGAACTTTCCCTCCGCAGGAAAGAAAAAAACCATTACCAGAAATGCCAGCGCAAGGCTTACATACACAGACCTCTTCTTTAAGATGGCCTTATTTTTATTTACATTTATAATATCCATATCGCAAATTTAGTGTAATTTTGCACACTATAACTAAAAAATGACTTTTAATATTATGAAACGCTTAACTGCCGTATTGCTGGCGCTGATTCTTTTTGCATTCAATGCCAACTCACAGGAACTTGTTGTAATAGAGAGCAAAAACCTTAAATGCAATGACTCAATTCTTATCTTTACCCCTAAAAATGTAAA
>JAEIGA010019782.1_pt1 | contig 10262 bp, 6 predicted proteins | sample 9270691 | NCBI WGS metagenome assembly JAEIGA01 (sample SAMN17057246, study PRJNA624740) | gut metagenome | biome: biome; isolation source: fecal sample | host: Bos grunniens | place: China: Xizang | collected 2019
TGAAATTGTTATACCAATCGCTGCGGGCTTTGGGGCTAGAGAGCATCCCCAATCCCCTGGTACGTGCTGTGTTTGAATGCAAGGTGCTGACTGTGAACGGTGAATTTCCGGGTGTACCTACAGATATGGAATTACATCCGTCTACCAGATATACCCTGGAATACATAATGGGAAGCAGTGTAGAAAAATTGTATACTTTTACGGTGACTGAAGAGGTTCTGCAGCAGCTTCAGAGGATTTCTGAAAGATATATGAAGTATATCGTAGGAAAAGAGTTCAAAAGTCTGGAAGTTTTGAAAAGTCTATAGTAATTTGGTAAATATATCAACTCTTAGTTGAAAAAATACAGTTTGTTTGGTACACTAGGTGAATGAAAAATAAATTTAAAATGATATTTAATTTCAGATGGCTGAATTTGCTTTTCGTATTTGTCCTTTTTATCGGTGGATGTGGAACAACCGGCGATATACAGGAAACCACTTTGACCATTCGTAAAAATGGACAGGTGACACACCGTATGGTAGACTATCTTGATAAGGATTACTACGATTACAATGAATTATTAGAGATGGTTCAACGGGAAGTGGAGTCCTTTGAACAGGGGGGAGTTTCTTTTAAAGACTCCCATTGGTCTGCAGATGGAAGTAATCGTGTTATGATTCAGCTTTCTTTTTCGGATTGTGATGTTTATTCTGCTTTTTCTCAAGAATTGCTTTTTTATGGAACAGTAGCAGAAGCATTGGACAGAAAAATCATAGGAAATGTGATGTTCACTCATGGGGAGGATGGAACAAGCCTATCCGAGACTGACCTACTTCAAATGAGTAACAGTAAAATTTTGATTACGGATGTTAAGGCACTGATTGAATGCCCTGGAAATCCGAATTATTATAGCCCGGGAATTGTGGTGAGGGAAGATGGTATTGTAGACACCTCCAATTCTGAGGGAAGGATGTATGCGGTTTATTAAACCGATGAATATAAACATACAAGAAAGAGGTTATAAAATGGAAAAGACAATGGAAAAAATCGTTGCTTTGGCAAAAGCCAGAGGATTCGTGTATCCCGGCTCCGAGATTTACGGAGGACTTGCGAATACTTGGGATTACGGTAACTTGGGCGTGGAACTGAAGAATAACGTAAAGCGCGCATGGTGGCAGAAGTTCGTACAGGAGAATCCTTACAATGTAGGTGTGGACTGTGCGATTCTGATGAATCCCCAGACCTGGGTGGCGAGTGGTCACTTGGGTGGCTTCTCTGATCCTTTGATGGATTGTAAGGAGTGTAAGGAGCGTTTCCGTGCAGATAAATTGATTGAGGATTTCTGTGCTGACAACGGCATCGAATTGAACGAAAGCGTAGACGGCTGGAGCCAGGAGCAGATGAAGGCATTTGTAGAGGAGAAGAATATCCCCTGTCCTTCCTGTGGCAAGCATAATTTCACCGATATCCGTCAGTTCAACCTTATGTTCAAGACCTTCCAGGGTGTTACTGAAGATGCGAAGAATACCGTATATCTTCGTCCTGAGACTGCACAGGGTATCTTTGTAAACTTTAAGAATGTACAGAGAACCTCCCGTAAGAAAATTCCTTTTGGTATTGCACAGATTGGTAAGTCTTTCCGTAATGAGATCACTCCCGGTAACTTTACCTTCCGTACCAGAGAGTTCGAGCAGATGGAATTGGAATTCTTCTGTGAGCCCGGTACCGATATGGATTGGTTCCATTATTGGAGAGCATTCTGTCGTGATTGGTTGTTGTCCTTAGGTATGAAGGAAGAGGAGATGAGACTCCGTGATCACAGTCCTGAAGAACTGTCCTTCTACAGCAAGGGTACCACTGACATCGAGTTCCTGTTCCCCTTCGGTTGGGGCGAACTTTGGGGCATCGCTGATAGAACTGACTACGACTTGACACAGCATCAGAATGTATCCAAAGAGGATATGAGCTATTTTGATGATGAGAAGAAAGAAAAATATGTACCTTATGTAGTAGAGCCTTCTTTGGGTGCAGACCGTGTGGTTTTAGCTTTCTTGTGTGCAGCTTATGATGAGGAAGAATTGGAAGGTGGCGATGTGCGTACCGTCCTTCGTTTCCATCCTGCATTGGCGCCTGTAAAGATTGGTGTGCTTCCTCTTTCCAAGAAGTTAAATGAGGGCGCAGAGAAGATTTATATGGACCTTTGCAAGAAGTACAACTGCGAGTTCGACGACAGAGGTAATATCGGTAAGAGATATCGTCGTCAGGACGAAATCGGTACTCCTTTCTGTATCACTTACGACTTCGAATCTGAGACAGATGGTTGTGTCACCATTCGGTTCCGTGATTCCATGGAGCAGGAGAGAGTGGCAATTGCAGATTTGGACGCATATTTTGCAGATAAATTCACATTCTAAAAAGGATAGACTTTTGTGAAGTAATTTCTAGTAGAAAATGTAAATTACATCTTGAAATCTACGGAAATATTATGTAAAATAGGGATGCTGATAAAATTTTGACAATCTGATAGCTTGTGAGGAGAAAATTCAGTTTGGCAAAACAATATAAAAATTAAATTTTAGGAGGAAACTAAAATGGCAGTAAGAGTAGCAATTAATGGTTTTGGCCGTATTGGTCGTCTTGCATTCAGACAGATGTTTGATGCAGAAGGTTATGAGGTAGTAGCAATCAACGATTTGACCAGCCCCAGCATGTTGGCACATCTGTTGAAGTATGACTCTTCTCAGGGTAAGTACAAATATGCAAGCACAGTAGAAGCTGGCGAGGACAGCATCACTGTTAACGGCAAGACCATCACAATTTATAAAGAAGCAGACGCTTCCAAGCTTCCTTGGGGCGAGTTGAAGGTAGATGTAGTTCTTGAGTGTACCGGTTTCTATACTTCTAAGGACAAGGCAAGCGCTCATATCACCGCTGGTGCTCGTAAGGTAGTTATCTCTGCACCCGCTGGTAATGACCTTCCTACCATCGTATACAATGTTAACCACAAGACCTTGAAGCCCGAAGATACCGTTATCTCCGCAGCTTCTTGTACAACCAACTGCTTGGCACCTATGGCTAAGGCATTGAACGATTTCGCACCTATCCAGGCTGGTATCATGACCACTGTTCACGCATATACAGGTGACCAGATGATCCTTGATGGTCCTCAGAGAAAGGGCGACCTCAGAAGAAGCCGTGCAGGCGCTTGCAACATCGTTCCTAACTCTACAGGTGCTGCAAAGGCAATCGGCCTTGTTATCCCTGAATTGAACGGCAAGTTGATCGGTTCTGCTCAGCGTGTTCCTACCCCTACAGGTTCTACCACTATCTTGGTTGCAACTGTAAAGGGCGAGGTTACCAAGGAAGGTATCAACGCTGCAATGAAGGCTGCTGCAACAGAGTCCTTCGAGTACAACACTGACGAAATCGTATCTTCCGATATCATCGGTAGCACCGCTGGTTCCATCTTTGATGCAACTCAGACCATGGTTACCAAGATGGAAGATGGCAACTCTTTGGTACAGGTTGTTTCTTGGTATGACAACGAGAACAGCTACACCTCTCAGATGGTTCGTACTATTAAGTACTTCAGCGAGTTGGCATAAGCTTAAACAAAAAATATTATGATGTGACCTATTGGGTCCGGTCTTAGGGCCGGACCCTTTAGACTATATCAAAAGGAGATAGAAAATGGGATTGAATAAGAAGTCCGTTGATGATATCAACGCAAAGGGAAAAAGAGTTTTAGTTAGATGTGATTTTAACGTGCCTTTAAAGAATGGTGAAATTACGGATGAGACCAGAATTGTTGCTGCACTTCCTACCATCAAGAAATTGATTGCAGATGGCGGTAAAGTAATTCTTTGCTCTCACTTAGGAAAAGTAAAAGAAGGTCCCAATGAGGGAGAATCTTTGGCTGCAGTGGCAGTAAGACTTTCTGAGAAACTTGGTCAGGAAGTGGTATTTGTATCCGATTACAATGTGACCGGTGAAGCTGCAACCAAGGCAGTGGCTGAAATGAAGGAAGGAGATGTAGTGCTTCTTCAGAATACCCGTTTCCGTGGCAAAGAAGAGACCAAGAACGGCGAAGAATTCAGCAAGGAATTGGCTGATTTGGCAGATATGTATGTATGCGACGCATTCGGTTCTTCCCACAGAGCTCATGCTTCTGTAGAGGGCGTAACTAAGTTCATCAGCGCGAAGGGCGGCGAGAATGTGGTTGGATATCTGATGCAGAAGGAAATTGATTTCCTTGGCAACGCAGTGGAGAATCCTGTAAGACCTTTTGTGGCAATCCTTGGTGGTGCTAAGGTTGCTGATAAGTTGAATGTTATTTCTAACCTGTTGGAGAAATGTGATACCCTTATCATCGGTGGTGGTATGGCATATACCTTCCTGAAGGCACAGGGCTATGAAATCGGTACTTCTTTGGTAGATATGGAGAAACTTGATTATTGTAAGGAAATGCTGGAAAAAGCTGAGAAGCTTGGCAAGAAGTTGTTGCTTCCTGTAGATGCAGCAACCATCGCAGAATTCCCCAATCCTATCGATGCTCCCGTAGAGGTAATTGTGAAGGGCTCTGAGGAAATTCCTGCAGACAGAATGGGTTGCGATATCGGTCCTAAGACCGCTGAACTTTACGCAGAAGCTGTAAAGAGCGCTAAAACCGTTGTTTGGAACGGACCTATGGGTGTGTTTGAGAATCCTATCTTGGCAAAGGGTACCATTGCAGTAGCAAAGGCTTTGTCCGAGACAGATGCAATCACTATCATTGGTGGTGGTGACTCTGCAGCAGCTGTAAATCAGCTTGGTTTTGCTGACAAGATGAGCCACATCTCTACAGGTGGCGGTGCTTCCCTGGAATTCCTTGAGGGCAAGGTACTTCCCGGTGTGGCTGCAGCTGACGACAAGTAATTCGGCGACGGATTAAGCAAACGAATCTAAGAAAAGAGGACATAAAAATGGCAAGAAAGAAAATCATTGCCGGTAACTGGAAGATGAATATGACTCCCAGTCAGGCGGTAGAATTGGTTAATACATTAAAGCCCCTTGTAGTAAATGACGAAGTAGACGTAGTATTCTGCGTACCTGCCATCGACATCATCCCTGCGATGGAAGCAGCAAAGGGTTCCAATATCAATATTGGTGCAGAGAATATGTATTTTGAGGAGAAGGGTGCTTACACCGGTGAAATTTCTCCTGAAATGCTTGTAGATGCAGGTGTGAAGTATGTAATCATCGGTCACTCAGAGAGACGCGAGTACTTCGCAGAGACAGATGAGACTGTCAATAAGAAGGTTTTGAAAGCAATTGAGCACAGTATTACCCCCATCATCTGCTGTGGTGAGACATTGACTCAGAGAGAGCAGGGCGTTACCATCGATTTCATCCGCCAGCAGATTAAGATTGCATTCTTGAATGTGGCTGCAGCAGATGCAGCAAATACCGTTATTGCATACGAACCTATCTGGGCAATCGGTACCGGTAAGGTGGCTACCACAGAGCAGGCACAGGAAGTATGTAAGGCAATCCGTGATTGCATCGCAGAGATCTATGATGATGCTACTGCAGCAGCAATCCGCATCCAGTACGGCGGCTCTGTTTCCGCATCCAGCGCACCTGAGTTGTTTGCACAGGCAGACATCGACGGTGGTCTGGTAGGTGGTGCGTCCCTGAAGCCTGATTTTGGCAAGATTGTGAACTATAAATAACTTCGTCATTTATAGTCAAGAACAATACACAATATAATATTTTGATTTCAGTAATAAAAAGACAAAAGGTTTTGGCCTTTTGTCTTTTTTGCATGTATTGATGAAAATAATGCAAGAGATGTATCGTTAGTACAAGGTTTTGTATTTATTTATCAACAAAATTTTTTCCTGAAATGTTATAATAAGTATTGTAACTATTATGCTATTGAATTTATAAAATATGAATCATCGGAGGGTGGAATAGACGTATGCTTACATTCATTCATGGTTATGAACCACGTTACATGCAGGGACTTTTGCAGCTTGGTATGTTTCAAAAAAAAGACGGATTGAAAGTGACACAGCATTATTTAACACCGGAGCATATGCGGTTTAATGTGTTGGCGGCAAAAGGTGGAGATTTATATCATTATGTGAAAGAGATGGCCGGCGCATTTTATATTGATCGTTTGCAAGGGGGAACTTTTATCTCAAAGTATCCTTTCGACATGGCGTTGGTAGAAGAATATGACAGAATAACCAATGGTAATTTCCTTGGATTTCAAATTCATGAAACAGGTGGAACACGTGCCTATGACTGGGGCAGAATCAAGAAACAGATGAAGGAAACCAATTTGCCTTGGACATTAGAAAATATTATTTATGCAGTGACATTAGTATCTCATGATAAACAGTACCCTCATTTTTCTAACGGTCATCCGGAGGAGTATGCCGCATTGACGCCACCGGAGGATTTGTTTGAATATATGGAAGATGTCAAGAATATGTGGGCGTCCCGCCAGGAAATGTTAAGAGGTAGATCTTTAAACTGCGATTGTGTTCAGATGCTTTGCGGTATCGAGTATGAAACGGATATGGAGATATCATTTATAGAGGTCGGAGCGCAGGGGGGATTCATTCGTAATCAGTTTGCGTTTCGCCGTGGTATCTCTCGCGCGAGAGGAAAGAAATGGGGTGTTTATACAGAACCCTGGTCCAGAAATCCATGTAATGCTTATATTTTTATGCGTGACAATAGCAACGAGTGGAACATTGATGTGTCCAATTTCCTCTATAAGGCGACCGGTGAAAATGGCGGGAGTTCCATGTCAATGGCACGTCGCCTGTTGTATTACAGTCTGTTTGCAGGAGCGGATTATTTATCTGAGGAATGGGGTCGTACCAATACTTTCTATGAGTGGGATACCTTCGAATTGAGTCCCTATGGAAAAATCAAAAAAGAGTTTTTGGAATTGAGCAGAAAGTTTCAAAATGTTAAGCCCATTGTGCCCATCGCGTTTGTCCTGCCGAAGGAATATAAGTATTTTGCAGTGAATGGATGGACGCCATTCAAAGAAAATCCTGAGTGTATCAGAATGGTGGAATTGGCTAACACTATCCAGAGTTATTTTGGAGATGACAAAATGATTGGCATGGAGGATTATATTTTCACCTGTGGTCGTTTTGGAAGTTTGTTTGATATTATTTATGAAAATACCTATGAGTCTCCGGAGAAAGAATACGAACTTCTCATCGATTTATCCGGAAATTTAAAGGGTGAGCGTTGCGTAAATGGCTTCGATAAGGAAGTGACGGATGCAGCCATTGCGCGGATTGTGGGAACTTTGCCTTTCGACCTGCAGGATGGAGGTGCGCTTGATTATCAGTTGTTTGAAAATGATGGGGAGAAGTATCTTGCACTGTATAACCACAAGGGTATTTCCAAGTCCCAAGAAGAAGGAGAAAGAGTACACCCTGAAGCGGCAACTTCGTTTCGTTTGAGTCTGCCAGAGGGCCGTGTTCCTTGCGTGACTGAGCTTGCGGACTGTACCTACCAGATTACAGAAGGTCGATTAGATTGCACTTTATCCGGAGGAAGTTTGATGTTGTTAAAAATATAGGTTCGTGGTATAATAAGTCGTTAATAGACATACGGAGGAAAATCATGAAACCTTACGGCGTAAACGAACTTAGAAAAATGTATCTCGATTTCTTCGAGAGTAAAGACCATTTAAAATTAGAGAGTTTTTCGTTGGTACCCCACAACGATAACAGTTTATTAATTATCAATTCCGGTATGGCACCTATGAAGCCTTATTTTACCGGTCAGGAGATACCGCCCAGAAAGCGCGTAACAACCTGCCAGAAATGTGTCAGAACCGGTGATATTGAGAATGTAGGAAAGACTGCACGTCATCTTACCTTCTTTGAGATGCTTGGAAACTTTTCCTTTGGGGATTACTTTAAGCATGAAGCCATCGCTTGGAGCTGGGAGTTTTTGACCAAGGTTGTTGGTATGGATCCCGATAGATTGTATCCGTCCATCTACTGTGAAGATGAGGAAGCATTTGAGATTTGGACCAAAGAAATCGGCGTTCCTGCAGAGAAGATTACCCGTTTCTATAGAGATGAAAACGGCGCCTGTGATAACTTCTGGGAACATGGCGCAGGCCCTTGTGGTCCCTGTTCTGAAATATATTATGACCGTGGCGAGAAGTATGGTTGTGGTAGCCCTGACTGTAAAGTGGGCTGCGAGTGTGACCGCTTCATGGAAGTGTGGAACAACGTTTTTACACAGTTTGAGAGTGACGGAAAAGGCAACTATACCGAACTGGAACAGAAAAACATTGATACCGGTATGGGCTTGGAGCGTCTGGCTGTTGTAGTACAGGATGTGACCAGTGTATTTGATGTGGACACCATGAAAGCCATTCGTGATAAGATTTGCGAAATTGCAGGTGTGGAATATCAGAAAAATGATGCTACGGATGTATCCATCCGCTTGATTACGGATCATATCCGTTCTACCACATTTATGATCAGTGATGGTATTATGCCTTCCAATGAAGGCCGCGGATATGTGCTTCGCCGTTTGATTCGCCGTGCTGCAAGACATGGCAGACTTCTTGGTATAGACGGCAAGTTTATGGCCAAATTAAGTGAAACTGTGATTGCAGAATGTAAGGACGGATATCCTGAGTTGGATGCAAAGAAGGAATTCATCTTAAATGTATTGACACAGGAAGAAGATAAATTTGATAAGACCATTGACCAGGGACTTTCTATTCTCGCACAGATGGAAGAGGAGATAGAGGCAACCGGTCAGAAAGAGCTATCCGGTGAGAATGCCTTCAAGTTGTATGATACCTATGGCTTCCCGGTGGATCTGACAGAAGAAATTCTGGCGGAAAAGGGATTTGGAATTGACCATGCAGGATTTGGCGTGTGCATGCAACAGCAGAAGGAAATGGCTCGAAAAGCGCGTAAGGTAACCAACTATATGGGTGCTGATGTGACGGTATATGAATCCATCGATCCTTCTATTACGACTACGTTTGTTGGATATGACAGATTAGAGCATGCATCTAAAATCACGGTGCTTACCACCGAGAGTGAATTGGTGGAAGCGCTGACAGATGGTCAGGTGGGTACGGTTATTGTAGAGGAAACTCCTTTCTATGCTACCATGGGCGGCCAGAATGCAGACTTAGGTATCATCTCAACCGAAAGCGGTTTGTTTGAAGTGAAAGATACCATCAAATTGATGGGCGGTAAGGTAGGACATGTGGGACAGGTAGTCAGCGGTATGTTAAAAGTTGGCGATATCGCTACTTTGAAAGTGGATGCAACCAATCGTTCCAATACCTGCAAAAATCACAGTGCAACCCATTTGTTGCAGAAAGCATTGCGTGAAGTACTTGGCGGACATGTGGAGCAGTCCGGATCTTTCGTGGACGGGGACAGACTCCGTTTTGACTTCAGTCATTTCTCTGCTATGACGAAGGAAGAGATACAAAAAGTAGAAGATATGGTAAACGCACAGATTTCCGCGAATATTCCTGTGGTTACTCAAGAAATGAGCATCGAGGATGCAAAGAAGACCGGTGCTATGGCGCTGTTTGGCGAGAAGTATGGAGAAACTGTACGTGTTGTCAAGATGGGAGATTTCTCTGTTGAACTTTGCGGCGGTACCCATGTGGAGAATACCGGTAGCATTTCTGCCTTTAAGATTCTCTCTGAAAATGGCGTAGCGGCAGGCGTACGCAGAATTGAAGCACTTACCGGCAATGGCCTGTTTGCATATTATAAGGGATTAGAGAAAACAATCGAAACAGCAAGCCAAATCGTAAAGGCAACCCCTGCCACCTTGGTGGAGAAATGTGAGCATTTGATGGCTGATATGAAGGCTCTTGCATCAGAACTTGAATCCATGAAGAGCAAGGCGGCAAAGGATGCTCTCGGAGATGTAATGAACCAGGTTGTGGAAATTAAGGGAATGAAAATGCTGGCAACAAGTGTTGACGGTGTAGATATGAATGGCTTGCGCGACTTGGGTGACCAGTTGAAGAATAAGATTGGCGAAGGTGTTGTAGTGCTTCTGTCCAACCAGGACGGTAAGGTCAACATGGTTGCTATGGCAACTGATGCTGCAGTTGCTGCAGGCGCTCATGCAGGTAACCTGATTAAGGGAATTGCTGCACTTGTAGGTGGTGGTGGCGGTGGACGCCCCAATATGGCTCAGGCAGGTGGCAAGAATCCGGCAGGTATTGCTGATGCAATTGCAGAGGCTGCAAAAGTACTTGAAGGACA
>JAEIGA010019783.1_pt1 | contig 10261 bp, 6 predicted proteins | sample 9270691 | NCBI WGS metagenome assembly JAEIGA01 (sample SAMN17057246, study PRJNA624740) | gut metagenome | biome: biome; isolation source: fecal sample | host: Bos grunniens | place: China: Xizang | collected 2019
ACTTCCTCGACGTCTTTTCCAACTTCTACTAAAACAATAAATCCTGAAATTTCATCAGTCATTGATTCTGCTTCAGCGTATTGGATAGTTGTCATTATATTTAAATGATTTCCTGTATGAAGCAAATTAACCGCTGCTACAACATCACTTGGATGGCATGGTTTAAATGCTAATGCTAATGAATTGTTTTTAAAGAAATCTTTGTTATATTTTTCTTTTTTAATTTTGTCTTTATAATTCATTGAAGTATCTTCAACTTTATAATCTATAAAATTTTCATATTCTTCAAAACTATCTAAAACAATACTTTCAAAATCTGATACATATCCACTTTCAATTACTTTATATGTATATTTTTGAGCATCAACTGCTTTAATACCATAATAAACTGAAATAGATAATATTAATATAACACCAATCCATTTAAACATTTTAGCCATGGTCGTCACCTCACACATTTATTAGATATAAATATTCTATAATTAAGTATAATAATTGTCAATTTATTTCATAAAAAAAAGACAGGTATAAACCTGTCTTGGTGCCCGAGGCGGGACTCGAACCCGCATGGTTTCCCGCACGATTTTGAGTCGTGTGCGTCTGCCAATTCCGCCACTTGGGCATTCATAATACGTTAATTATCTTAACACATAATTTTATGATTGTCTATATAAAAAATCAAAAAAGTAGAAAGAAAATATCTTTCTACTTTTCATTATTTACTATAAAATTTCGTTTTTAAAACTTGTTCCGTTTTCAAGTTTTTCCATATCAAATATATCAAGTATTGTTGCAGAAATATCAGCAAATGTATCTCTTGTTCCGATATTAACATTTGATTTTAAATTTCTACCATATGCAATAATTGGAATATATTCTCTTGAATGATCTGTACTTGGTGTGCTTGGATCATTACCGTGATCAGCTGTTAATATTAAAATATCATCATCTCTTAACGCTGACATAATTTCAGGTAATTTTTTATCAAATTCTTCTAACGCTTTAGCATAACCTTCGATATTATTTCTATGTCCATATAACATATCAAAATCAACCAAGTTAGTAAATATCATATCCTCTTCAGCATTCTTAATAGCATCAATTGTTTTTTCAATTCCATCAGCATTTCCATTTGTATGGATTGCTCTATTAATTCCTCTTCCAGAGAATAAATCTTCTATTTTACCAATAGCTAAAACTTTTTTACCATAATCTTGGAAAGAATCAAGCATTGTTTTACCAAAGTCTTCTGCTTCCCAGTCTTTTCTATCATAAGTTCTTGTAAAATCACTTCCACAAGTACCAACGAATGGTCTTGCAATAACAGTACCAATACCATATCCAAGTTCATCTATAGTTTCTCTTGCAATTCTACATAAATTATGTAATACAGGAACAGGCATCATATCTGTATGAGCTGCAATTTGGAATACACTATCAGCAGATGTGTATACAATTGGTTTTCCTGTTTTTATAGATTCTTCACCGTATTTTTCTAAAAAGTATGTACCAGATCCTTTTTCATTACAGATAAATCCTGGTATATTTCCTCTTTTTGCGATTTCATCTAAAAGTTCTTGTGGGAAACCTTCATAGTATGTTTTAAATGGTTCATCTTTAATGAATCCAGCAATTTCCCAATGACCAACAGGGCTATTTTTACCTTTTGTTTTCTCTGCTGCTTTTCCAAAAATTCCTATTGGCATTTCTTCTCTTTCATCAATATGAAGTCCATCAATATTATATAATCCTAATTTTCTTAAATTTGGAAGATTCATTGTAGTATTATTATAAATACCTTCTATTGTGTTACTTCCTACATCTCCATATTCAGCAGCATCTGGTGCTTCTCCAACACCAAAACTATCTAAAACAATAATAACAGCTCTTTTAATCATAACTTTTATCCCTCGTAAATAAATTTAGGTTTTTAAAAAGATCCTATAACTTAATTTTCTATTGTTTTAACATCAACATCATATTCATAAACAAATATATCTTTTGTTTTTGGTAATATTAAATTATTACTTTCTGCAAAATAATTATTTGTTTTAAATTTGTTTTTAGAAACTAGATTGAATTCTAATCTCTTAGTATCTATTAAAACTGTAGTAGCTTCATCCATACCTATAGGTAATGTTTGATTTGAATTATCATAAAACATTATATTTGAATAGTATAAAAGTGGTAATTCTTCTTTATAATTTAATTTGATTAAATTTAAAGCTCCTTCTCCACCATCTTGGTACTTCTCTAAAGCTTTTTCAACATCTAAGTTGTATACTTCAAAAGCATTTTCTTCAACTTTTTCAGTTATTTGACATACTTTATAAAGTGAGAAATCATATTCTGATTTAGCTTTAGGAATAGCACCTTCTATAAATGTAATAATACTTTGTAATTTTTCTGTAAAATCAAATACATCAATTTTTTTATTAACATTAAGTATTTTAAATTTAGATCTATTATTTTCTCTATGACCTCTACTACCGATATATTTTAATTTTGTACTATCATCAGCAACATTACCAAATATATCGAATGTTTCTTCTTCAATTAGAAGTCTATTTTCATTGAATTCATCTTTCAATCTTAATAAGCAATCTTCTAGTGCTTTTTTATTTAAGTCGTTTGCTCTTAACATATTAAGAAGTGGTAATACTTCTGTACTTGCTATGTACACACTATCTAATTCTTCTCTTGATAATTTCTTTCTTTGAAGAGTATCTACTTTAGCTCCTAGATCTTCTAAATCTGTTTCTAAATCAAATGCTTTTTTAAGTGATTTTTTGTTATCTTCTCTATCACCATCATCACCCATTTCTAGGCTTAATTTCTCATCTTTATTAGAGAACTTCCAGAAATCAAATATACTCTTTTTATGTTTATCAATTTCTTCTATATATAGATTTGCATTTTTAACTTTTGAAATAATATTTTCTAGTTTTAATCTTTGAGCTTTTAAGTCTTGATTTAAGTTCTTATAATTTCTAATTCCTTTTTCAAGCATAGCATAGATTGTAACTAAATCTTCAATTGTATAGAATTTTTTATCCTTTAAAGATGTTTGAAGTGGTGCAGTATTAACAGCTTGTGAAACAATTGGTTCGTTTCCTTCTTCACTACGACGTTTTCTTCTAGCTGATTGAGTATCAGTAACAATCTTCTTGTTAATCTTTGTTGATTTAAAGAAGTATTTCATTTTACCAATGAATGTCTTTTTATATTCTAGGTATGTTGAAATTTCTCTTTGTTTAATTAAATACTCATCTTCTTTTGCTTTAACAGCAAATTTGATGTTAGCTAATTCTTCTTCAATTTCTCTAATCTTTTCATTTTGAACTAAAATCTCATCTTCAGCTATTTTAAATTCATCTTTGATAAAATCAGTTAACATCTCAAATGTTAATCTTGTTTCATCTCTATAAAGTTCTAATCCATTATTGCTATCTATTTTTGTTGTGAAATTAAAATGATTTTTAATTTCTGTTTGCATAATGAATAAAGCTTTTAATAGTTTATAGAATTTTAAAGCTTCTTCACGATTTGTTAGTTTTATTTTATAACTACTTTTTACATTATCATATACTACAGTTTCACCTGTAATTTGAAGTGATAATGAATTTGTTTTACTATATACTTCAAAAGACATAGCCCAATTTTTAGTAAATAGCCATAAATAGTTTTCTAAATCTGCTATTTCTGTTCTATTTAAATACTCTTCTGAGTAATTCATTGCATTAATTGGAACGTACACTCTTGGTACAGTCTTACCACCATTTTCAATATAATCAATTTTAGCTTTCAAAAGATAGAAAAACTCTGCAAAAGTTTTCTCTTTTGAGCACACAAGCATAAAATATCTTCCAGTAGATTCTGAATAGTATATTTGCCACATACTATCTTTAGGGTATACTACTTTAAATGGTTCTTTCTTCTCTAATTCCTTTTGAATACTTGCTACATTTTCTATTTCTGGAATAGTTACAGTTTCAAGCATTTTTAAGAATGTTGTATATCTTTCGATATCTTCTTCTTTTTTAGCTGGAAATATGTACTTAAATAATGGCAACGCATTTGAATATTTGTCCTTTAATGAATCTGTACGTAGACATGGTGAAATTAATATATCAATTTTGTCGATTGGTACAAAGCGAAAAATTCTATGATCTTTATCGTTATTCAATCTAGATACATTGAAATTAAGTGGTTGATAGTCTACTATTTCATTTGGAACATTATCTAAGTCTAAATTCAAATATTGCAATTTCTTTTGTAATTCGCCTTTTGTAATATTCTCCACCTTACTTTCCCCTCTTCTTTAAAATATATGCACAGTATATCACAGAAATTTTGAATTATCAATTACTTGAGTCGATTTTATTTATCAAATTTTACAATTTTTTTACAAAAAAAGCAAAGCCGTTACAATTACGTAAACAACCTTGCTTTTTAATAATTTTTACTTCATTAATTCTGATATTTTTCCTGTATAAAATACGTCTAATTTACTCATCGCTCTTGTTATTGCAACATATAAAAGTTTGATATCTAATACAGTATTTTGATACTTATCATCATTTACATTAAATAGCATTACACTATCAAATTCTAGTCCCTTTGCCAGATACGATGGCACTATTGATATACCAGCATTATATTCAGAATCTTTACTTTGAATTAACTTAACATTTTTATTATATTTTTCTATTTTCTTTTTAATGAATTTACATTCATCTATATCTTTACCAATTATCGCAATCGACTTAAATCCTAATGCTAAATATTCTTCTATTTTATTTGCTATAGATTTTACTATTTCTTCTTCAGAATCTTTTGATTCTATATTAATTGAATTAGGTCTATTGATAACCGGCTCACCTTTTAGAATATATTGTTTTTCATAATCAGGAAGCTTATCAATAACATCATTTGCTTTATACATTATATCTTTAGTTGTTCTATATGTTTTCTCTAAAGTAGTATATATTGCATCGCCTTCTGGAAATTCTACATCCATAAATTTCTTCCAATTTTCTATTCCTCTATATGAGTGAACACCTTGTGCGATATCTCCTAGAATTGTCATCGAATTACTCTTTAAAATCGTTTTTAACACACTAAATTGGAACTCTCCATAATCTTGTGCCTCATCAACAATAACATGTCTTAAAGCCTTTTTGACTTTAGTTCCATATACTTTATAGTGTATGTAAATAATTGGTGCTAAATCTTCAAAAGTTATCTCATTATTCGTTAAATTTTTCATTGTGTTTCTTACTAAATAACTACCTATTATCTCATTATCTACGTGATCAAATACATAGTTTTCAATAAAGTCTTTATATAATTCTACACAATCTTTTTTTATTATTTTATTGAAATAGAAGTTTACAATATTCATATTGTCTTTATCTAATTTCTTTAAAACATCTTCTGATTCTTCAAATATTTCTATTCTCTTTTGTCTTTTCTCTTCTTCTGTTAAAGAGTCATCCTTTAACATTTTATTTATCTTAAAACTTCTTTTACTAATAATTGTTTTTTCAATTACATCTTTATTATTTTTTATCTTTGAAAAGATATGTTTTTTTACTTCATTTATTCTTCTTTCAAAATCCAAATCTTTGTATGTTTCAGTAAATAATTTTTGGATATTTTCATATCTCATTATTCTTACATTCTCTAATATGAAATCTTCTTTTGGTAAATAGTTTTCTTCAAGCATTTTTAAATAACCATCTACTACATTTTTAAATTCAATAGATGATTTTAATTTCGATTCAGCTATAATAGTATCAACATCTCCGTGATTAATATCATCAAATTCTTTATTAACTATTGTTACTAGTTTTTCATTACTATCAGATATTTTTAATTTTTTACCTATTATTTCATACGCTAAATCTTCGAATGTATACTGTTTAACATTTTCTACTCCTAAATCAGGAAGTACATTGGAAATATAATTTAGAAAGAATTTATTGGGAGCAATAATCATAAAATTATCTGGATCAAATTCCTTATCCCAATTATAGATTAGATACGCTATTCTATGTAGTGCTATAGTTGTTTTACCACTACCTGCTACTCCTTGTACTATTAAAGCTTTATTCATATCTGCTCTAATAATATTGTTTTGCTCTCCTTGAATTGTTGCTACGATATTTTTAAGTCTATCGTCTGCTTTTTCTTCTAAGGCAACTTGTAATAGCTGATCGTTTGTTTTTAAATCAATATCAGAATATTTTTCTAATTCTTGATTTTCAATAAAATATTGTCGTTTAAGTGAAATTTCACCTTCAACGTTTCCGCCAGGTGATTTGTAATGTGACCTTCCTATACGGCCATCATAATATAGATTTGAAATTGGAGCTCTCCAGTCAATTATTATTGGTTTTTGTTCTTTACTATCTAATATAGATAGCTTACCAATATAAAGCTGTTCTTTTTCTTCACCATCGGCTTTAAAATCGATTCTTGCAAAATACGGCTTTGATTTAATCTTTCTTAAATCCATGATTTTCTTGTGTCCTAAATAAACCAGGTGAGCTCTTACATATGAGTCTTTCTCATAAGATGAATCAGTTTTTGCTAGATTATTTTCTAGCTCTTTTTCTTCAGTATCAAGCTGTTTGCAAACTTGCTTCAGCTTTTCTTTTTCTCTTAAAAATTCTTTTTCGTCCATTTTTTATAACCTCCCAAAAACAACTTAAAAAAACTTCCAGTTAGAAAATATAATGTAATTAATTACACGCAAAAAAGCAACAGACTTTTAATTTTATAGGGTTATTGTTAAAACTAAAAGTCTGCTTAAAATCAATATAAAAGAGCACCTATTTTTTTGTCAATAGATGCCCTGCCTCTTTGAATGTATTTAAGATTATAACATAAAAATTTTTAATTGCAAGTATTATTTTAAATTTTATCATAACAATTTACAAAACATCATTTTAGTGATTTAATTTATTTATAAATAAATTTTTCTTTGGAGAAAACTATGAAGAAACTTAATAAAATTATAAAAATAATAATTCTTGTCTTAATAATAACTTTTGTAATTTTCGCAGGATATAAATATTATATTAATTCTCAATATCCATTACATGAAATATCTAAACTATTATTATCAGCAAAGCTTCCTGATACATTTAGTTTAAATTCAAAATCCGGAAGTGACTATGGACATACAAATATAATAGAAGTTTATTATAAAGATAATTCATATAATAAATACGAATCTTATATAAATCAATCAGACTCTTTATCTAATTCAAATACTATTTCTATTGTAAAAGATCATACCCATTTTTATATTAACGAAAAAGATAAAGATATTTATATAAGTACAGATTATAATTTAACTTCAAATGAAACAAAAGAAGAATTTTTATACGGGAACAATATTTTTTTATATATGATTCAAGAACATGGAATCAAACTATCTGACGGTGAAGAATTTATTAAGTATAACTATATCGGGAAAAAGACTATCAATAACAAAGAATGTCTAGTATTAGAATTACACCTTAACTACGATGATTCCAATATTTATTACTATATGGATATAGAAACAAATTTAATCATAAGAATAGAAAATTACGACAATAATAACAAACTTCATTCTTATACAGATTATAATTATCAATTTAAAGAATTCGATAAACCTTTAATCGAAGAAGTAAACCCCAAAGATTACCCAGAATATAATTATCATATAAATTAAAAAAGCAGGATAGCATTATTTTTAAAATGCTATCCTGTTTTATTTTAAAATTCTATTTTAAATTTAAACTCACCTAAATAATCAAAAGGCTTTTTAGAAACACTATTAACAGATTGATAAATCAAATCTATAAACTCTACATATAAATAATCCTTTATTTCATATCCTTCACCTAAATTAAGTATTATTTCTAATTCTTTGCGGTCTTGTTTTTTTACAAGCTCTCCAGTTTTTTCATCTTTTTCTTCAACATAAAACACAAAAAACTTTTCATCAAAATCAATATCATCAATAATATAATCTTTTGTTGATAGCATTGAATATAAAGGATAATCATAAATAAAATAATCAATATCATCAACATATAGACTATTATCCGCTGTTGCTTTATTATAGAATATCTTACTATCATCGCGAACTCTAATCATAGTATTTAAACCAGAGATTATTTCACCTTTTACATTTTCAAACTCAAAAAACAATCTTAATTTTCCAGTTTGTTGATCATAAGCTTTTTCCTTTAAGCTAACCTTTATATCATTTTTTATCAATTCATTTGAGCCATCTATATTTTCTAATATCTCTCTGTTTTTATAAAAATTTCTATATAAAATTTTTTCTCTAATACCTTTTACACCATCTAACATAAAAAAATCATAAGATAAATTAACTATAAAAAAAGCGACAACTATTACTAAAAGTATTATAAGTATTTTCTTTTTCATAAAAACCTCATTTATTGAAATAATGTTATATCATCAACTTTTACTGCAAAATATGGATTGTCTTTTCCATCTTCTACTAAAAACATTACAAACTCATCATCACAATAAAAATATCTTGGTTTTGGCATATCTTCTGGTTTCATAATAGCAGAAGTAAATGTAACATCCATTACAGCTTCACTTTTAATTGATCCACCTTTTTCATCAATATTAAATTTAATTGTTTGCATAGCTGCATTTATAATACCATCTGCTTTTGGTGCTGTAAATTTAGCACCTGTTAATTCTTCATAATTTCTTAAAACGTCAATTTCTAAATTTGGCATTTTAAATTCATCTACCGCTTCGAACGCTGTTGATCCTTCATATGAATCTGCTTTTGATTTTACTGATTTATATATATCATTAAAGTTTGTTTCAAAAGCATCTTTTCTAACAAGTACTATTTTGTCATCATTTTTTGTTTCTATTTCTATCGCAAAATTATCTTCATTTTCATAGTATAAAACATCTAATTGTTTATCAACTGATTTATTTGTTAGACTATCTATTCCAAAATATTTTACATTATCAGTATCTTTAAATTTTCCATTCTCTAATACAGTAAATTCTTGTGGATATTCAAAATCTCTTTTTAACATAGCATAAAATATAAATCTATCTAATCCTTCTACATTTGGATCAAGTGCACCTTCAGACCAATCTAATAAATCTAAAACATCACTTGTCTCATTAAACTTATCTTTAATACCTTTTTCTATTTCTTTCTTTAATGCTAAAGTTTTTGCACCAAACTTTTTGTAATAATATTCCTCAGATAAATCTTCTGCAGAAAATGTCTTTTTATTTAAGTTTTCTGCAAATACATTTTCTTCTAAAAATTTAGGTGTGCCTCCTGCAACATCCATAAAATCATTCCATACTAATTGCATTGTTCCACACCATGCTGAATTAGTTGTTAATTTATCAGCTAAAGTAGGTAATACATTTATCTTTTCAGATACTTCTTCTTTATCTACGACTTCAACTTCAGTATTATCTTCATTTGGAACTACTTCATCAACAACTTGATTAACTTCTTCTGTTTTGTCTTCTACATTTTCTACATCTGCTTTTATAGTAAAATAAATCCATCCATATATAACAGCAGCTGTAAAAGCAATTATTAAAAATGCTTTCCCTAATAATTTTAACATATTTAGCACCTCTCTTTTTCTTAATGTATATTTAAATTATATATATAATTTAATATTTAAGCAATAAAAAGAAGGTATATTTCTATACCTTCTCAAAAGCTTATTATCTTACAAAGTTTTCAACTTCTTCTTTAATTTTTGCTACAAAATCATCGATTGGCATTGCACCAATATCTCCTTCTTTTCTAGCTCTTACACCAACAGCTCCTGCTTCTACTTCTTTTTCTCCAAGTATTAACATATATGGAACTTTAGAAAGTTGTGCTTCTCTAATTTTGTATCCAATTTTTTCTTGTCTATCATCTAGCTCTACTCTGAATCCTTCTTTAGCAAGTCTTGCTACTACTTCTTCAGCATATGCTTTTTGATTATCAGAAATTGGAAGTACTTTTACTTGAACTGGTGCTAACCACACTGGGAATGCTCCAGCAAAGTGTTCTGTAATAATTCCAATAAATCTTTCGAATGATCCGAATAATGCTCTATGGATAAGAATTGGAACTTTTTTATCTCCATTAGAATCAATGTAAGATAAGTTAAATCTTAATGGTAATTGGAAGTCAACTTGTACTGTACCCATTTGCCATTCTCTTCCTAAACAGTCTTTCATCTTA
>JAEIGA010019784.1_pt1 | contig 10260 bp, 8 predicted proteins | sample 9270691 | NCBI WGS metagenome assembly JAEIGA01 (sample SAMN17057246, study PRJNA624740) | gut metagenome | biome: biome; isolation source: fecal sample | host: Bos grunniens | place: China: Xizang | collected 2019
GGTCCAAGCTGCCAGCCGAATCCCCATTTCATGGCCTGGTCAATCGCCACGATATCATCGGCAATCTCCCCAAGTAATTCTGCGGAATAAACAAGCGTTGGGCTAATAACATTCCATAGCAATTCGCCAACACGATCATTCGCATAAACAAGTGCCCCCAATTTACGGGCAGCGCCTTTTTCCTGCTTAGCCGCCTCAAGTGATGGCGCTTTCAATTTCTTGCGCTCTGTATATTCAAGCGTGGATGGGTCCAGCTCCAGGATGTCTCTTCCCTTCTTCAGGTAGAAGCCTTGGCCTGTCTTGCTTCCCAGCCAGCCATTATCAAGCATTTTGGTCATAAACTCTGGGACTTCGAATACTTTCTTCTCTGCCTCATTGTCTACATTGTCATAGACATTCTTCGCTACATGCGCAAATGTGTCTAACCCAACAACATCAAGCGTTCTGAAGGTAGCACTCTTAGGGCGGCCAATCAATGGACCTGTGACAGAGTCAACTTCCCCCACGCTGTAGCCCCTTTCAATCATTTCACGAACAGTGACGAGTAACCCATACGTGCCAATCCGGTTGCCGATGAAGTTTGGAGTATCTTTCGCTTCAACAACTCCCTTGCCAAGAACATCTTCACCAAATAATTTCATGGCACTCAGTACCTCAGGGTCTGTATCCTCAGTCGGAACGATTTCCAATAATTTCAGGTAGCGCGGCGGGTTGAAGAAGTGGGTTCCAAGGAAGTGTTTCCTGAAATCTTCAGACCGCCCTTCAGCCATTGCCTCGATGGAGATACCAGACGTATTGGAACTGACAATGGTGCCAGGCTTTCTATATTCATCAATTTGCGCGAATACGCTTTGTTTAATCTCAAGTCTTTCGACAACAACCTCTATGATCCAGTCACAGTCGCCTATTTTCGGCAGATCGTCTTCAAAATTTCCTGCTTCAATTAACGATAAATTTTTCTTGGATGTCAGCGGTGCAGGTTTTTGCTTTAATAATTTTTGAATCGCAGTTTGGGCTAATCGATTACGGACTTGCTTGTCTTCAATAGTCAGGCCTTTCTTTTTCTCATCTCCGGTAAGTTCTCTTGGAACGATATCTAATAGCTTAACCGGAATCCCGATATTGGCTAAATGTGCCGCGATTCCCGAACCCATAACTCCGGAGCCTAATACGGCTACTTTTTTAATTTGAAGGTTCAACGTTAATCCCCCTTTAATTTGAATGAATGCTCATTCATTTTTGACCCAAAAAAATTTGAAACATCCTATATTTATAAATATAAGAGATATTTGTAAATTCTGCAACGAAAAAACCATAAATAGGGTATTTTTGTTTTTCTGCCTTTGGTGAATGCTAAAAAAAGGAGGTGATTCATTAATGGCCAGATTAAAGAAAGATCCGTCAAAGGCAGGCGTAAGCGCCGCTAGTGTGAAGGGCAATGCCGGTCCGCATGTGGAAAAACACCACGGAAAGGTAAACAGCCAGAATAATCAGTTCAAAAAATAAAAAGGGATTTGTCCCATAAGTCCCTAATAAATGGTACAGGTGGAGAAAATATTTTCGCTGCCTGATTTATAGTTAATGGTTCAATATCATGGTGCCTTGATGATTATCGTAAGGGATAAAAGACAGATTGGTATATTTGATGGAAGAAAGAATTAGGTCGATTTATGGTTGTGATGACTGTATTTAATCAAAAAGGCGGTTTGTACTCTTTTGCCAGGCTTTTTTGAAAATAGCTCTGTTTAAGTGGAAAGTTGAAATTTCCACACCGTTGATTGAAGTGGAAGGTGGCTGACTCCTGCGGGATTAGCGGACAGGGGAGACCCCGCAGGCTCTGAAAGCGTGGAGGAGGCTCCCCGACCGCCCCGCGGAAAGCAGCCAACCTGTAATGAAAATCAACATCTACCTTTAACAGGAGCTAAAAACATGCAAAAGGGGCTGTCCCTGAAAGTCAATCTTTATTGACTTATGGGACAGCCCCTTCAAGTAATGTCTTTCACCTAATCAGATAGAGTACATTTTATTATATTCCATAGAGACTCTTGTACCTGCTTTTCCTTCAAGGGCTTCTACCACTTGATCAAGGGAGGTGATGATGGTTGTTCTGCCTTCCCTTGATTCTGCGAATTGGATGGCCGCTTCAACCTTCGGAAGCATGCTTCCAGGTGCAAATTGTCCTTCCTCCGCATATCCTTTCAAATCCTTTGTGCCAACCTTATCAAGCAATTGCTGGTTCGGTTTGTTGTAATTGATGTAAATATTATCAACAGCCGTAAGGATAAGAAGCACATCCGCATCAACGAGCTCAGCTAGCTTCTCTGAGGCAAAATCTTTATCGATTACAGCCTCTACACCCACTAACTCTCCATCCTTAACAACGACCGGGATTCCGCCGCCTCCTGTTGAGATGACGATTTTGCCATCTTCCACAAGAGTATTGATGCTTCTATGTTCTTGAATGCTGATTGGTTTTGGTGAAGGAACTACTTTTCTCCATCCGCGGCCAGCGTCCTCTTTCACAGAAGCGCCTGTCTCAGACATCATTTTTTCGGCCTCTTCTTTTGTATAGAAAGGACCAATCGGCTTTGTTGGATTTATGAAGGCAGGGTCATTTTCATCCACGACTACGCGTGTCACAATACCAACAACCTCTTTATCAATCTTCCTTTTGGCTAATGCCTTATCCATTGCATTTTCAAGCCAATAACCAATCATCCCTTGGGACATCGCTCCGCATGTATCAAGAGGCATTGCAGGATTCTTCTCACTGTCAGCTGCCTTTTGCTGCAGAAGAATATTGCCGACTTGCGGCCCATTTCCATGTGAAATAATGATATCATTTCCGCTTTCGACAAGACCGACAAGCTGTTCAGCTGTCTTCTCAAGCGCCTTTTGCTGTGCTTTCGCGCTCGCATCTCCAGACTGGATAGCGTTGCCTCCAAGAGCAATGACAATCTTTTGCCTTTTCATCAAAGTATTCCTCCTACCGTGTCAAGTGTTTCAAGAGAATAAGATTAAATTGTGATGCTTCCAGTGGCCAATCCATAAATGGCCGCAACCGCAAAGATGATAAGTGCGGCAGATATCGCTAAATCTGTTTTGGAGAATATTTGTTTCACATTCGCTTCTTTTTGAACGAAGTAATAAATAATGATGCCTGGTGCGTATAGCAGCATAGTTAATAACAAGTAACCAACACCGGCTGCATAGACCATCCAAATAGCATATACGCTCGCCACAATCCCGACAACGAGATTTTTTGTGCGATCAGCTGCTTTGTCTTGAATGGAATATTTCAATTGATAAAATGCTGTAAAGGCATATGGAATTAAAATAGCTGATGACGCTAAAGAAAAGGCAAAATTATACGCTTGTTCAGAAACAAGGAATGTTAATAAGAACACTTGGATTAATCCATTTGTTAGCCACAATGAGTTTGCTGGTGCTCCATTCTTATTTACTCGAGCAAACCAAGAAGGGAATAGCTTTTCTTTACCAGCTAAATATGGGATCTCAGAGGCTAGCAACGTCCAGCCCAGCCATGCACCAAGTACAGAGATAATTAAGCCAAGGTTGATGAATGTTGCTCCCCAAGGTCCAACAATCGCCTCAAAAATATACGCCATTGACGGGTTAGCTAATCCAGCCACATCTGCTCTATGCATAACCCCCATGGACATGAAGGAGATTAAAACATAGATAGCAAGTGTTCCGATCAAACCAATAACAGTAGCTTTACCAACGTCTTTTTTGTCTTTTGCACGAGAAGATAAGACAACCGCACCCTCAATACCAATGAATACCCAAAGAGTTACAAGCATTGTGCTTTTTGTTTGAGCCATGACATCAGAGAACTGGAAACCGGCTCCTGTGCCCCAGAAGTCATCAAGGAAGATATCAGCATGGAACGCAAAAATCCCGATAATAATGAATAAGAAAATCGGAACGAGCTTAGCAATAGTTGTCACGATATTAACGAGTGCCGCTGAATGCACGCCTCTTAATACGAGACCATGGACAACCCATAATAAGACACTGGCACCAATGATAGCCGCAATATTTTGTCCGCCCTCAAAGATTGGGAAAAAGTAACCGATGGATGAGAATACGAGTGTCGCATAGGCTACGTTTCCAAGCCAGGCAGAAATCCAATATCCCCAAGCACTGTTGAATCCTAAGAATTTACCGAATCCGGCAGTGGCATAACTGAATACGCCGCCTTCAAGATCTGGTCTCTTTTCATTTAAGTTTTGGAATGAGAAAGCCAGGGCAATCATACCGATACCTGTGATAACCCAACCAATAATGCTTGCACCCGGTGAAGCAGCGCCTGCCATATCGGAGGCTAAGTTAAATGCTCCTCCGCCAATCATGGACCCTACAACAATCGCGATTAACGATACCAGTCCAAGTTTTTTATTTCCTTCCATCAAGAATCACCTCTTAAGTAAATGTGGAGGCAGGGAATCCCCTGCCCCATTTTAGTTATTATTCAATATTTCCTAGTGTTAAAGCCATTACCGCTTTGATTGTGTGCATACGGTTTTCAGCTTGGTCAAACACTTTGGAATGCTTGCTGCGGAATACTTCGTCTGTAACTTCCATTTCACTCAATCCGTGTTTTTCAAACACACTGCGTCCATAGGAAGTTTCAAGATCATGGAATGCTGGCAAGCAGTGTAAGAAGATTACATCCTCATTGCCTGTTTTGCTGATCATGTCCATGTTAACTTGGTATGGAGAAAGCAAGGCAATACGCTCTGCGAATTTATCTTCTTCACCCATGGATACCCAAACATCTGTATAAATAACATCTGCGCCTTTTACTGCTTCATCGACATCAGCTGTGATGGTTACACGTCCACCAGATTTCTCAGCCATTTCCTTAGCCATTTCAACGATAGAGCTTTCAGGGAATAAGGATTCAGGAGAGCAAATTCTCACATCCATACCGACAAGTGCTCCGCCAATGAGCAAGCTGTTTGCCACATTATTGCGGCCATCGCCAACATAAACGAATGTCACGCCTTCTAAGTGACCGATGTTTTCTTGAACAGTCAAGAAGTCTGCTAATGTTTGTGTTGGATGCCACATATCTGTTAAACCGTTCCATACTGGAACACCAGAGTGCTCAGCAAGCATTTCAACTTTGGAATGCTCGAAGCCGCGGAACTCAATTCCATCAAACATTCTGCCTAGTACCTTAGCAGTATCTTCAATAGACTCTTTTTTACCAAGCTGGATATCATCTTTACCCAAGTATTCAGGGTGTGCGCCTAAATCAGTGCAAGCAACTGTGAAGGCACAGCGAGTTCTTGTTGATGGTTTTTCAAAAAGAAGCGCAATGTTTTTGCCAGCCATATAACGGTGCGGAATGCCTTGTTTTTTCATATCCTTCAATTTGGCGGCAAATTCAATCATATCAACAAATTCTTCTTTTGAAAAATCCTTTTCACACAAGAAACTTTTTCCTCTGAAATCTGGTCTAGTAACAAGCATCTAGTAATTCCCCTTCCATTATTGATCAATATTTTTAGATATCTTCACGGACAAGCGGCATGCTCATGCAGCGTGGGCCCCCACGGCCGCGAGATAATTCCGAGCTTTTAATTTCGATAACCTTAATGCCATGCTCACGCAAGCATTGGTTGGATACATAATTTCGGTCATATGTAACAACAACACCTGGAGCAATTGCCAGCGTGTTTGAACCGTCATTCCATTGTTCACGGGCTGCTGCAATTTCATCTCCGTTACCGCATAGGATTAAATCCAGTTCAGTCAGATTCAATACTTCTTTCAATGCCTCTTGCAGGTCTGTGCGGTGTGTGACATTTACATGATGCTCATCTTGTCCTTTTTCAAGGATATAAATGTTCATTTTACCGCCTGGTCCTTGAATCATTGGATGCATCGTAAAGCTATTACGGTCGACCATCGTAAAGACGGTGTCTAAGTGCATGAATGCGCGGCAGCTTGGGATTTCAATGGCTACGACTTTTTTCACCTTGTCTTGTTTTTGGAATAGGTTTAAAGCCAATCGCTCAATTGCTTTAGCAGAAGTACGTGCTGATACACCAATTGCAACGACTTCTTCACTCAAGACAAGCTCATCGCCGCCTTCGATTGGATTATGATAATTACGGTCAAGCCATACAGGTATATCATGTCCAGCGAATCTTGGGTGATGTTTGATCACATATTCCATGAACATGGATTCACGACGACGTGCCGGCTCTCTCATATTATTGATTGTTAGACCATTGCCAATCGCAGCTGCAGGGTCACGAGTGAAATACAGGTTTGGCATTGGATCTGTGTAGAATGGATAGTGGTCTTCCATCATTTCATACAGATGCTTTCTTTTCTCAATATCAAGCTCATTCTTGCGAATACCTGCCATGATTTTATTAACCATGTCCAGGTTAGAGAAGGACAATAAGTATTCTTTTAGATTTTCATATGTACGCGGGTCTGTCGCATTGCTTTCTTTAAGCATCCGCCCGACGAATTCCTCTTTGACTTCCGGGTTAGTTAATGATTCAGCTACAAGGTTTTCAAGATATAAAACCTCTACTCCCTCATTCTGCAATGTTTTTGCAAAATAATCATGCTCTTCTTGGATTATCGGTAAATACGGGATATCATCAAAAAGCAATCTTTCTAGATATTCCGGAGTTAGGTTTTCAACTTCATATCCTGGACGTTTAAGCATGACAGTTTTTAGTTTCCCAATTTCCGAAGTTACATGAATAGGCTTGCTCAATATACTTACCTCCTGCACTTGATTTATCTTACAAGTTCATTATAAGAGGACGTGTTATAATAATTTGTGAAAAAAATCACATGACTTTTGTGTAAAATTCCACAAAATTCTTAATAATTAACGAAAATCCCGAATGAATATTACCGTTACGTTAAAGAAAACGCTTTCCCACTCATAAAATTGCATAAAAGGCTGTATAATACACAAATTCTATTCATAATTTTTTTCTTAATTGCTTAATGTTTTCAGTCGATTTTCAACTACTTTTGCCTGTTCCTTTGTCTTACAGATGATCAAAGATGTATCATTTCCGCAAATTGTTCCAGCCTTCTCTTCCCAATCCAGCTCATCCAAGACAGCACCAATCGTTTGGGCATGGCCAGGCAATGTTTTTAAAATGACGAAATATTCAACTCTTTCTATACTGACCAGTGCATCCTCAAGCTTTTTGCGTAATTTGATTGTATCCAAATACTTATAATCTGACACAAAGCCATATCGTGTCCCTCCTGATTTAGCGGGATACTTTGCCAGGTTCAACTCCCGTATATCGCGCGAGATGGTTGCCTGGGTTATTTCAAGTCCGTTCTTCGCTAATTCTTCCACAAGCTGTTCTTGAGTTTTGATTTCATTTTGCGTAATCACTTTCTTGATTAAAGCATGCCGCTCTTTCTTATTCATCATCTTCATCCTTTCTCATTAAATCATCGTTAAACCGCATAAGAGGCCTATCCCCATTTAAATGGGCATAGACCTCTCAATTAGCTTTCTATTTGAAAAATTGGTATCTCGTCAGGGCTCTTCAGCTCTCCAGGAGAGAAAGATACCTTTATGACTTTCTTTTCACGCTTTTGCAAATAGGCTGTTGTGACCTTCTCTCTAATTAACCCATTCTCTGGAAATACCAGATTAATTTGCTGTGAGTTATGCTGGATGTTCCTGAGAACAATCGAACATTCCACGATTTCCTTATCAGTCCATTCCGTGCACGAGCTTTCTTCCTGAATATATTGCACCGCATCGGCACCCGACTGGCCTGAATAAGCATATACATCTTCCCCCATTTTGAATAGGTTGTTCACAGCAATAGACGGTACAATCACGGCAGCCATCAGGATTACTGGCTCGACGTAGCGGAATTTCTTCCTGAAGGCCGGATATTCGCCAGTAAACCATTTGAGCAGCAGCAATACGCCAATAAATTGGATTCCCGCTGCCACAAACCATATATTTGAGAGATCAAAAGGTCCTTCTGATGGCCACGAATACGCCTCGAACAATTGACTTCCGACCATTGACTGCTGACCAGGAAACTTAAGCACTAAAGTCAATCCAGCCAGATAGACTACGCTCCCTAGTACGTTATAGGACACTTTAATCATTGTAGCACTTCCATTCTAGTCAAATATTATTAGTCCTATAATACTGGTTTCAATTGTCCACTTTCAAATACATTGCCTCTATATTTCTATATAACTAATTTTTCAAAGAATTGAGGTTCGTGAATATACATCATTTTTCCCTTTATGGTCAATTTCTTTTCCCGTTTTAGTTTATTTATGACCATGCTGGCAGTCTCTCTTGAGGTCCCTGATATAGTAGATAATTTCGCTGTAGTAAGCGGGATATCAATTCGAATGTAATTTGGATACTGCACACCAAGGTCCGTCATCAGATAGGAAATGGAATTCATCACCCTTTCTTGCGCGTTAGGAATAATGCCTTGCTGAATCCGTCTTTCTTGCCCTTCTAAGATTTTTCCGTACTCCTTAATTATTCTTTGAAGAAGCCGATTATGCTTTGCCACAAACCTTTCAAAGACTTCTGTCGATACATACAGGACACGGACATCTGTTTCAGCGATAGCAGAATGGCTATATTCTTTGCTTTCTGAGAGTAAACCATTATAGGGAAATATCGTATCTTTCTTTATGTATTGACTGTATTGCAGGCTCCCTTGTTTATTTGACTTTTCGAGGGTGATATACCCATCCAGCAAATAATAAACTCTAAGCCTAGGATCTCCCTGCCAAAATAAATACTGTCCTTTTTTCAGCTTTCTTTCATATATAAATGGTTCTAATACGCTTAAGTCTTGCTGGCTCAAATCGGAGAAGAACTCTTTCTCCTTTAAACAATCAATTATTTCACCGTTCATAAATGTACACCCGCTTCATCCTATTTTGTGCCTGCTTCCTTCTTTCTGCAATGCCCATTGGCAGACGGATTTGTACTTCTTTTTTTGCTGCATGAAAAAGAGATATACCTGCTAATTCCCACCTCTATTATTATATCAAAATAGTAAAAATAATAAAAATAGTATACAGAAAGTTTCCTGCATACTATTTTTATACAAATCCTGCTTGATTGAACGTGCTACACGAGGCAGCAACTTCACCACAAGACAAAGAAAAAAAAGAAGGGATTTCCCCCTCCTTTTTCATGAAGAAAACATATATTTTCTATGGTGGTATCGTATGCTGAAAATAAGTCCGAGCGCCATCATATTACCGAGGAGTGAACTCCCTCCATAACTAAGGAATGGCAGCGGAATACCCGTAATTGGCAAAAGGCCAATCGTCATCCCAATATTTTCGAACACATGGAATGTCAGCATGCAAATGACACCAACACAAATATACGTGTTATATTCATTTTTTGTCTCAAGCCCGATCTTTGTCATATTATAGATGAGCATGAAAAAGAGAATAATCACGGCGCTTGCACCAAGGAAACCATATTCCTCGCCAATGACCGCAAAAATAAAGTCCGTATGTCCCTCAGGCAAATATACTTCTTTGTTTCCAAATCCTTTCCCTGAGGTTGTCCCAGAACCAATAGCCAGCAAGGATTTGATTAATTGGTATCCCTCTGCTGAGGTATGACTATACGGATCAAGCCAGGCATATATTCGCCCAAATTGGTATTGTTTCACGTGGAAGTATTTTTCCATAATATTTGGATGCCAGACGACTAAATAGAAAATCGTTCCCACCAGCAGTAATCCGCCGCCGAACATCGGCAGCAAGATTCTCCATGTTATCCCAGAAACAAAAATCATGCCAATCATGATGGCAATCATGACGAGTGAAGTTCCAAGGTCAGGCTGCTGCATAACAAGCATTAATGGCGCACCAGTTGTTAAGCCTATTTTCATCAACAGGATGAAATCTGTTTGCATGGTTCTGATTCGATGCTTCGCATGATGATTTTGGATAAGGGCAGACAAGGCCATAATCAAGAAGACCTTCATCATCTCTGAAGGCTGTATAGAACCCAGCCCCGGCAGTTTATACCAGCTTTTCGCACCATTTATAACCGGAGCCAAGCCTTCTGGTGCAACAATCAAACCAAGCAAGAGAAGAAGGCCAAGCCCATATAAATACCATGACATTTTCTTTAGCTGGTCGGCATCCAATGTCATGATTAAAAAAGCAATTGTCAAACCAACCGCATACCACACAATTTGTTTAACGACAAAATTCTCTCCA
>JAEIGA010019785.1_pt1 | contig 10260 bp, 20 predicted proteins | sample 9270691 | NCBI WGS metagenome assembly JAEIGA01 (sample SAMN17057246, study PRJNA624740) | gut metagenome | biome: biome; isolation source: fecal sample | host: Bos grunniens | place: China: Xizang | collected 2019
CTGCATGTCGTAGCCCATGTTGATCGCCTGCCGCCGGAAGTCCTCCGTCGCGGCGGATACGCAGGATTTGAGGTCGACGATGATGCGCTTGTCCCCAATGCGCTTGATGATGTCTGGCCGCACCTTGCATTCGATGCCGGTTAGATCGTCCTTGTAGTAGATGCTCGTCTCGATCTCACCGTCGGTGGTAAGGAAGTGCGCCAGCGGATAGGCGCGAACCGATTCCGCCATATCGAACACCTGCTTGAACATCCACTCCATGAGCACGGTCTTTTCGCCCGCATCGGTCTGGAACGCCGCCCATGCATCCTTGCCCGCCTTCGTTCGCCGGTCAACGGTGGGGCAGATCGCAAACTCTGAACCGAAGCCGTCCGGCTCCAGCACCAGCTTGTGGAACGCCGACCCCATCACCATCGCGTCGGTCACAGGAATCTCCGCCCGGTGCTCTTCGAACCAGCGGAAATACTGCGGTGTCTTCCGCATCTCCCACAGCCGCGACTTAGACAGCGGCGCGCTCGCGTGATACGCAGCGTTTGATTCATGCACAATCATGCTTTTCCCACTCGCCCGAAGCGATCTTCTGACCGACGTAGTTGTAGGCTTTCTCGATATTTTCGAGGTAGCCGTCGATAACGACGCTGTTGTCTCCGTCGAGCGTGACGTGCTCATACTTGCACGGCAGGCCGTTCGCGTCGTGGTCGGATGCGTTTGTGATCGAGAAGCGTGTCATTCCGTTCTCAAAGCTGATGTTGATGCTCGCATCCTTCAGCATGCCGACGAACTCAACGAGATCGTAGATGTCGTGAAAACTTTTGGTAATCATTTTGTTTCCTCCTTAAATGCCGTATCAACGGCTCCCTTGATTGCCGCCAGCCGCTTCGGACCGATGCCGCGAACGCTGGCGATGACTGCATACACCGCCTCGGAATCTACGCCCTCGTCGGTGCGTTTTGCGTCGTTGTAGCCCTGCATGTACAGGTTTTCGCAAAACTTGGCCATCTGTGCGCGATCGTAGTGCTTGATCTGCTTGTACGTCCCGTGGTCGATGGTTACGTTTGCCATCATCTCACCTCCTTGAAAATCACGGTGCCGCGCCGCCTCTCGCTGGTACGGTGCCAAGGCGTCCTTCGCCGTTGTGGGGGATAATCGTGCTTCCATGGTTCCTCCTTACGATATAAATTTGCTGAGATAGTACCGTGCAAGCCCGTTCGGGATGCCCGTTCGCTCTTCTATCTCGCGGTAAGATGCGCCCGCCTGCCGGAGCTTCCGCGCTTCGCGTATCTGCTCGGCTGTCACGCGGTCGTCTCCGTACCGCTTCGGGGTCTGCGATGTGGTGATACCGTGCTTGTGGAGCAGCATCTTGATCGTAGTGGTGGAGCAGTCATTGAGCTGCGCCAGAATCTTAATCTGCTGCGAGGGTGCCTTCGCTTCCCGGTAGGACGCGACGATCTCAAACTCGGTCATCCACATGCGGCTCCTATTCCTCCGGCTCGATCAGCCGGAATGCGCGGCCTCGCTCGATTTCGATATCTGCGGTGGCTGCTTCGTGCAGTGCGCGCATGCGGTTCAGTTCTGCTTTCAGCCGCCGATTCTCTTCGAACAGGCGGCGCGCCATATCCGACGCCGCCGTCAGATTCCGCGCCGCATCGACCATGCTTGCATTCATCTACATCACCTCCAGCGAGATTCCGCGTTCCTGCGCATACAGCGCAAGTGCCTGTTTCGTGATCCAATACTCCTTGATCATCGCGCCGTTGGTGGAATCGCCCCAGCCATCAATGACGTGCTCGCGATATTTGTTGAGCGCGACCGCGAACTCTCGCCGCACCGTCTCTGCGTCGGGGGCTTCCCTCCGCAGTCTCTCAAGACGGCGGGCAATAAGTCCGCTTGCGTATGCCTCATCCATTGGTGCCTGCCTCCTTTCCGCTCACCAGCGTCGCCAGTGAGATATTCATCGTGTTCGCGATGGTCACGAGTTCTCCGAGCGTGAATTGGGACGGGTTCGCCAGTCTCCGGTGCAGGGTATCGTAACCCATCCCAAACGTCTTGGCCGCGCTGCGGCAGTCAAGCCCACGCTCGTACATGGCATCGGTGTAATGGTGCCTGATTCTGCGCGCGATGTCGTCCATCGTTTTCTCTCTCGCGCTCTTGGCTATGCGTGGCATGGTCGTTCTCCTTTTTTTGCGTTTTATTACTTCCTGATATTATCCATCAGTTGGATGAGATCGGGGTGTCGCTCTATCAATTCTGGGTGCCGCTCTTTTAAGGCCTGTTTAAATTCCTCATACTGAGGCACGGTGAACCGCTCAATGCGGTCTGCGATTTCTAAACCGATAAGTATTCGCTCGTGCTTATTCATCATCGCGCTCCATCGTCGGCAAAATGCCGTTTTTCTTCAGCAGGTCGTAGATGAAAAGCCGCCCCTTCTGTGTCCAGTATGTAGACACTTTTGCGTGGTTATCTCCATCGTTGCCGAGGTATTCGTGCGTTTTGGTGCTGGTGTATCCTCTTGCGGCATATTTTTGATACAAAAGCCAGATATCTCCTTGACGGAACTGCACACCCAGTTCGCGGAGCTTTTCATTCAACCAAATCGCAGACTGCCCATAGTCCTTTGCGATCTTGGTAACGCTCATCAGGTCTTTACAGTTAAGAATGAGGTCGTAGTAGCTTGCCTTCGGCTGCATCTCGGCGATTTGCTGGGTCTGTACCGCGCATGTGGATTCCAACGCGGCGCGTTTTGCGCGTTCCTCTTTCAGCGCCATGAACGCAGCGATGCCAAGGTCAGGGTTTGCAATCAGGTCATCCACCGCGTACATGCCGTGCTTTCGAATGGATGGGATGACCTCGTGGGTAATCCAGCGTTTGAACGCCTTAGCCTCCGGCTTGCGGCTCCCAAGAACCAGTGCGTAAAGACCGGGTTCGTTTACGATGGTGACGTTTTGCTTGCCGCCAAGGGTGTCAGTTGAAATTACACCCTTTTCGTCGGTGTCAAGTCTATCGGTTGCCATACGGCTGTTCCCAATCTCCAATGCCTTGCACACATCTGCCGCTACAAACCACGGTTCACCGTTCTGCGTGACTGTGCGTACATCGCCGAACTCTACATTGTTGAATACCTGAATTTCATTCATAAAATAATCTCCTTTGCGTTGTAAATTTGTTTACAGGCTTTCGTACTTTGCGCAGATTGCTTTCGCCTCCTCGACGATCCGCAGCGCCTGTTCGCTGCATCTCTGCCCCTTGAGGATCCTGCACAGGTGGCTGAGATCAACATCATAGCCGCGCTGTTTGAGCTGTTCCTGCATCCATACTACGGAAAGACGCTTGGAATCAAGGTATTCTCTGACGTTCGTATTTTATCCCCCCTTCCTCTGTCCGCAAAACATGCAGTTTCCCGGAATAAAATTTCCACAAGGTGTTGACAACGCAAAAGAGATGTGATATAATTGAATTGCTGATACAATATATCTTACGCGAATCCGTTGCCTTGATTTTTGACATCATCAAGCGGCGCGTTCGCGTTTGCATCGCCCGGCGCGTCCGGTTTTGTGGCTGTGATAATATTATACATTACTTTTTTAAGGTTGTCAATGGTTTTCCATTAAAAAAGTAATGTTCTGCTATTTTCAACAGCTTTTGGGAGGATATGGCATGCTTAATTGTGCAGAATGCGTAAACAGAATCAAACAACGGGCGAAAAGCCGTGGTGTCACAATGACATATCTGTGTGATATGCTCGGCAAAAGAAAAAGCTTCCTTACTGATGTAAGGAACGGAAATGATCGCATAAAGGATGATCAGCTCGCTGTACTCGCAGACTTTCTTTGCACCACAGTAGATTATCTCAAAGGAGTAACCGACGATCCAGATGGGAAGCAATTCGAGCATGAAATGCTTCGTCATGCCAAGGGAGCATATTTTTTTGATGAAAACACCCCCAAGGAGGACTTGGAGGTCATGACACGATCTATTGCAATCAACACCAATCTGCGAGGCGATGTTGAAAAAGCTAAGATTATTGAAAGAATATCATCGCTGGATACCGCAACGCTTCTGAAACTCGAAAAAATTCTTGATATGATATTGGAGGAGAAGTAGGGAATGGGAAGTAGCAGCAAGGGTTCACCTGCGACCGTAATGCTGGGTGGATTGATTCTATTTGGGCTAATATTTTATAATATGATCAAAGATGATTCGCCAAGCTCCGCGCCGCTCGCTTCAGAAACTACTCGTGTTAATATTGTTGAACAGAAGAAAGAAGTGCCCACACTTACTGAGCAAATCAAAGCGCTTGGCGGTAACGAGATATATTTGAGCACCGACGCAAGCATCTTGACGCAATGCGGTATAACTGATATACGAAATGCTGAATTGATAAACGACACGGGAGAGCCAGCGAATATCAAGGCGTATAGAATTGTTTACGACGAGAACCGTGTGCTGACGATGACATTTGAAAAAGGCTCCTTGTATTATCTCGGGTTCAACGGAACAGACCTATACACCACGACAGACGGGGTCATAATGAAAATGCAGGACGTTCACATACCCGAAACAGATATTCCATTCTCGTATGGGGCACAGTTGCAAATGATATGCGAAGATGTGATAAAAAAATATCTCAATTTCCCTTTGACAGCAGATTTCCATACATTAGAATGGGCGTTTGGCCGAGAAGATAATAATTATATCGTGCAAGGTTCGGTTACTGCCTCAAACGCATTTGGAGTTCGTGAAAAAATGCCATTTACAGTCTGGCTCGAACACGATCCTGACGCAGACGAAATGACTCCAACCGGTGTGAGCCTGAATGGCAGCATAGTATATAACAAATAACAAAACCCCGAGGTATTAACCCCGGGGTTCCTTTTCTTCCAGTTCGATGCCTTGTCCTCTGGCGATGCGAACAAGGCGTTCAAGCTGTTCATCTGTGAGCTTGGAGAGCTTCATCAATACGCGGTCAAGCACCTCCTCTTTTGTTTCGCGTTCCTGCATGGCAATTTCCTTTCCGATGTTGGGTAAGCCCATTATACCACAAACACTTGTTCGTGTCAATACCATCGGACGAAGTTTGTTTATTCTGACGGCAGTCATTTTTTGTATACCCTGCGTGCGAACGCCAACACGCGAAGCGCATCTTGGATGCTCATGCACTTAATCAATTCAACCACCGCGCGCTGAACTCTCCAGCGCTCTGCCACAAGTTTGTGCCTTTCCATTCGTTTGTGCAAACCTTCCAATCTTTTATATTTTCTCTTGACTTTCACGGCGGAGCGTGTTATAATCAATCAACCGCCGTCTGAAATGATTATATCACGGCGAAATTAAAAAGTCAATTATGCACATTAGCATGTTTTCAGACACCAAAAATAACCCGCTGCGTCGAATTTGACGCATTCGCAAGGAGTGCAAAAATGAAAACAATTCAGGCCGGAATGGTCGAAATGATAATCAGAACCGGCGAATCCATTCGCACCATCTCCAAACGTTCTAACATCCCAGAAGCAACGATCCGAAACATTATTCACGGCAGAGTGTTTGACCCGCGTCTGTCAACGGTCATCGCCATCTGCCACGCATGCGGCACAACCGTCGCGGAGTTCTTCGCATCACTTCAGGATGAACCGGAAGTGTACATTCTCCCGGAAGTTATGGAAGAGCCTCCCACGCTCCTTGAAGAACCAATACCGCCGCGTACCATCGAAGAGGAAATCGACGAAGCGCTTCGCGCCGCTCAGGAGTGCATCGTTCGTGCTCTGGCCGCGCGTGAAGCTATGAAGGGTGTATAGATATGGTAAAAATCGAACGGCTCCCCAGCGGCTCGTATCGCGCTCGTGTGCACCTCGGAGGCGGCAAATACAAGAGCATCACCGGCAAAGATAAAAAGGCCGTGCAGCTCGAGGCGGCACAGTATGAGGCGGACATCGAAGCGGCACAGGCCAAGGAAAACGATCCCCATCGCGGCATGACGGTCGGTGAGGCGATGGAGAAATATATCGCGCTTAAATCCGCCGTGCTGTCGCCGTCAACCCTGCTCAACTATGATATCATACGGCGAAACCGGCTTCAGGAACTCTGCGCGATGAAGGTTGCCGACATCACGCAGGAAGATGTCCAGCGCGCAATTAACGAAGATACACTCAACCACAAGCCAAAGTCGGTGCGGAACGCGCACGGTTTCCTATCGGCTGTTCTGGCGGTATATCGCGAGGATTTAAGGCTGAACACCACCTTGCCGCAGAGGAAAAAGCCGCAAATCATGATTCCCACGCAGGAAGAGGTCAACATCATGTTTGACTACTTCAGGAGCACCCCCATGGAAGTGCCTTTTGCGCTTGCGGCGTGCTGCGGTCTGCGCGAATCGGAGATCAGCGGCTTGCGCTGGGACTGCGTAGATTTCGACAAGAACCGCATACTTATAACCGAGGTCGTCGTTCGGCACGAGGATGGACAATACAACACCAAAGACGTACCAAAATCATTCTCCGGCGACCGCTCAATTCGCATGTATCCATTTATACGCGACATCTTGACCGCCTCAGACCGTACCGGCGAGCATGTCACCACGCTGATGCCGCAGCACATCTATCAGCGGTTCGTGCGCGCACTTCCGAAAATGGGCTTGCCGCATTATCGCTTCCACGATTTGCGTCACTACCTTGTATCTGTCATGCTGTCGCTTAATATTCCGAAGACTTACATCGCCGATTATGTAGGCCACGCAAACGAGCGCATGATCGACGAAGTGTACGGTCACATCATGGCAGAGAAGAAACACGAAGTCGAGGATATCATGGATGAGTACTTCCAAAAATCTGCCATGAAATCTGCCACGAATCGCGAAAAAGTCTTGTAAAATCGATACTTTTTTGAAATTTACCACGGGTTCAAGTCCCGTATGCTCCACCAAACAGAAAAGCCGCTTGTTTACTGACAAAAGCGGTTTTTCTTTTATTAATCGGAACTTTTTGGTCTTTCGCATTGTAGTTTCATCCGCATATCGGCAAACGAATTTACCTATTTCCAAGCATAATCTGCCACGAATCTGCCACGCATGACACGATACAAAAGCCGAGGGCTACGCCCCCGGCTTAAATTGTGCGATCTTGTCGAGCGATGCGCGGTGGTGCTGCATGAGCAGTTCCATCACCGCATCCACGAGCGGCTCCGACTTCTCGGATGCCAGCAGCTTGACACCGATATCATACCACTCCTTCACACCGGCGAGGCGCTTCTTGGCCTCTTCGATGTGCTTTGCGGCGATCTCCGGCTTGCCTTCGGCTTTTGCCTGTACGGCGAAGTCATACTGCTGGTCTGCGTCCTTGGTGCCGTCCATGATTGTTTTCGCGATGCCATAAAACACGTGCATCCGATCACATGCCCTTCATGCGCTCGATCATGCGGCGGATTTCCTCGCGGTCGCGGTCAGAACCGGCGCGGCTCATCATCTCTTCGAGGCGGTTGACCATATCATCGCGGCCATCGTCGCGGCTGTAGCGGCCGCGCTCGTCTCTGCGCCGTCTGGCCTCGCTGTAGCCCCCCTCGTCGCCGTAGGATCCGCCGCCCGCATACGAGCCGCCCTCCTGGCTGTAGCCGCCGCCCTCGCGGGAATATCCGCCGCCACGATTGCTGCCGCCACCGCCACGATTACCGCCGCCGCGTGCCTGGCTGTAGCCGTCCTCGCTGTAGCCGCCCTCCTCGATCATTTTGATCTTGTCGATGTTTTTGATCGTATCGGTGAGCTTATGGATGGTGTCGAGGTCGTAGCTCTCGATGCTGTCACGGCGGGAGAATTCCTCCAGCTCGCGTTCGAGCATGCTTTTGAGTTTGTGCAGTTCTTCCATGGGCTTATTCCTCCTTATCTACGATCAGGTTGGCGTTCTGCACGTTGATTGCCTGATCGCTGGTATTGGTCACGCCCACATCGACGCAGCAGCCGCGGGGCACATCGACGAGGACGGACATGTATACGTTAAAATATTCGTCCACCGCCGCAGGGGTGACAATCGCTGTAGCGCTGCCCAGCGGTTCGCCGCGCACCGAAATGGCAAGCTCGATGGGACCCACCGTGCCGCCCTCCGGAACCGCGATGTTGCCGCCGAAGCTGACACGATAGCGCGCGAAGCAGCAGTTGGTGATGCCGCGAAGCGTTACGATGCCGGAGCCTTCGCGGTGGTCGATGCACTTGCATCCGGGTACCGCGGTCGCGTTAAAAATGACGTTTTCGTCCTCATCGACGAGCTGAATCGGCACATTAACAAATTCGGCCATAATATACCTCCTTTATTCCGGCGGGGAATTGCTCCCCCCGCCGGTATTTGTTTACGCGCAGTTACCGCAGCCGCAGCCGCCGTTCCAGCCGTAGCCGCTGTTGTTATATCCTACGCCCAGAGGGTTGCCGTAGCAGCAGTTCGGGTTAGGGACAACGTACGCGGGAACGGGGCACTCGTTGCCGGTGCGGCGGATGATCTCAGCCGTGGATGCATCGATGGCAGCGCGGAGCACCGCATTCTGGTCTGCCTGGGATGCTCTCAGGCGGAGCGCCTGGTTCTCGTCGCGGAGAGCCTGCGTCTCGCGGTCGTTGAGATGGCCGATGATGCGGTCGCCGAGCTTGTCGATGGCCTGCAGCGTGGAGCAGGTGTTGTTCTGCGCATCGAAGCGGTTCTGCATGTTCATCTTTTCGAGGTCGCAGCAGCAGTCAGCAATCTGGCGCTGAATCGCGCCGGTGTTCATGATGCCCTGCGTAGTGTTTGCCTGAATCGCCTCGCGGGTCTCGCAGCAACACTTCTGGTCGGCCATGGCCATGTTGTTGAGCTGCTGCATGAATGCCGCCTGCATGTTGCAGCGGGACAGTTCTGCATTTGCAAATCCCGTGGTCATGGTGTTGTTGAGCGCGAAGGTGCTGTCGGCAATGCCGTAGGTCTGCTGGTCCAGCTTGCTGATGAGCGTCTGCTGATCGACAGCGTTGTACACATCGGCGGGGGTCGCACAAGTGGTGTTTGCACCACAGCGATTGCCGCCGAAACCACCAAAGCCACCGTTACCGAGCAGACCGAAGAGCAGAAACAGGACAAGAATGTCCATGATACCGCCGCCGCCCCAGCCGCCAAGGCCGCCGAAACCCCAGCCGCCCATCATGCCCATCATACCGAGGGGGCCACCCCAGCCCCAGCCACCGCCGAAGCCGCCATTTACCACCGCCGCAATATCGGCGGGACCCATTCCGTTGTTACCGTTGGAAAGACTCATATTTTGTACCTCCAATTTTGATAAATTTTATTTTATGTAACCGGCGTTGCGCACCGCCGCTTGCATCGTTATTTATGCGGCATCAGACGCATCATCTGCGATGCCATCTGCCGCGCCTGATCAACTTGCGCCTGTGTCACCTTGCCGGACTTTACAAGTTGATCGATTTCCGCGCTCGGATTGCCTTTGTATTGCTGGCAAAACTGCTGGAATTGCTGCATCATCGCGCCGAAGCCGCCGTCGTTGGGCTGCTGTGCCTGCGGCTGTTCGCCGCCGATCTGCTTGTATAAAGGATTAGCCATTGTTCTTTGCCTCCGCCTGTGTGCCGATGCCCAGCTCGCGATTGAGTGCCGCAAGCTGATCCATGAGCCTGTTGAATTCCTCGCGGCTTACAAAGTTGCCGTTCGGAGTTTCCTGCTGAATTTCCTCATTATAGGAAAATTTTCGGAGTTTCTGCGGCATTCCGGATGGATCGACCGTCTTGATGAAGAACGAGGGACTTTCTCTGTCCATCAGCTGCATGGAGCATCCGGGCGGAACCGGATACGCATTCGCACCCGCCTCGCCGTTGACCCACACAATATTGCTCTGCTGCATTCCGTAATTGCCAAACATCACTTAACTCTCCTTTTCCCAATAATAGATGGGGATCTCCGCCCCGCTGTCCCACGTATCATACCAGTCACCGTCTCGCACCGTCACAACATGCCCATCGAGGGCGAGAATGTAGGTGCCGCGCGGATGATCCGCCGCGAAGTCTGCGACGGTGTAGTCGTCCGGCGCATCGTCTGGGATCAGTCGCCGCCGCCATCCGTTCCGTCGGAGATACGCGCCCCATACGTGATTCGCACTCATCATGTCGGCGAGCTGGTAACCGTCCAGCGATACGCCCGTGTACACATCGTACCACGATTTTTCCGTGGCTTTTGCCAGCGCGCGGATGGTGCAGTCGCCGACCGTCCGCCCCCGTGGGTTCGGATTGTATGGTATCCACATCGTTATCGCCTC
>JAEIGA010019786.1_pt1 | contig 10260 bp, 3 predicted proteins | sample 9270691 | NCBI WGS metagenome assembly JAEIGA01 (sample SAMN17057246, study PRJNA624740) | gut metagenome | biome: biome; isolation source: fecal sample | host: Bos grunniens | place: China: Xizang | collected 2019
CATTCTGGGACCATATCAAGGTCCACTTGCCTGCCTTCGCATTGCATATGGACGAGGAGTCTGCGGAACAGCATGGAAAGAGGAAAGAACAATAGTAGTTCCGGACGTAGAAGAATTCCCTGGACACATAGCCTGCAGCAGCGAGTCAAAGAGCGAGATCGTAGTTCCGCTACACTCTAACGATGACATAGCAGGCGTCCTGGACATAGACAGCGAAAAGCTCGCAACTTTCGATGAAACCGATGCACTCTGGCTGGAGCGCATTGCAGCGTTGATTTAATCATTTTCCCTGATAAGCTCCCGGGGTGCAGGAGCATTTATAATATACAGTCATTGCGTTCCCTCAATATATAGCTGTTACCAAGTGTTGTCTACTAAGTAATTCTTATATGTCCTTATTTTTCCGTTAGGCGCGGTGACTTCCCATATCTTATTATAAATATCATCCTCATAGTTACGGATTGTATACCCTTTTGTTGTCATCTGGTGATTTCCCCCATATGAAGGGCTATATATCACTTCAAAATAGTTACCGTCCTTACCGAAATATCCGGCATATAAATCTAACATGTAATGATCAAAACCAAGAGCCTCGTCTCTGATATAGATAAAGTCATCGTTCACAACCGGTATGATAATCTCTCCGCGTGAATTTGATCCTCCGAATCGAGGTGTACCAGAAGTGCTGTCTTTCAATAGCCATAAATCAAGTCTATCCATGTAAGATATTTGATCATATGTCGGGGCAATTACCCATTCGCCCTTAACATTAATCAGTCCATACTTCCCATTATCTCCGCGCATCATGCACAATCCCTTATGGAAAATATAGTCAGGAAGATTGGAAACCTGTCTATTATATTCGTCTACCCTATATCGTTTATCGTTATTATATGTAAATATACAATCAATCACATACCGTCCCTCCTTGTCAATGAAGCCAAGTTTCCCATCAACTGAGACTGCTGCAATTCCCTCTGAGAATCTCCAGGCATGCTCATATCCTCCTGGAATGACTTTAGGAACATCGCCGGTCCTATCAATGAACTTACGCTTCTTATCATCCTTATCGATTACAAGCATGACATCCTCCCTTATACCTTCTGCATATGTATCGAATGCTGGAGATATTTCCTCATTATCCTTCATATAGAACTGATACTTAAGCTCATATCGCGGTGCACTATAATAGTTTCCAGTATGCCATTCGTCAAATGGTCTATGATAATACTCATATTTTCTACATAGGTAATAGCCCCCTTTATCTTCTGCAGAGTCATATGCCTTTATACATTTACTCTTTACGAATTCCTTGAACTCCTTGTAAGATTCTGATGTTGTGTCAATATCTACATTCCAGCCTTCAATCGAATTCAATTCATTATTGATTCCGTTATATAGGTTATCGAATCTCAATAAGGTAGAAACCTCATCCGATTGGTTGTGAATTATATCTATTTCTGTATGGCCTTCATGGATATTCATCAATGAACCCATGTAGTGCATGCCATCTCCATGAATCTTCAATAATTCATATGCTTCATCATATTTTCCTAACAAAACTTTGGCAATTATCAAGTTCTTATACCCATAAGTCAAGGTGGAGTCATATACCATAGCATTTGAAGCACATTCCTCAGCTTTTGAAAACTGATTTGTGTAAATATAGCATTGTGCTTTGCTATTGTAATACTCCCATTTATTATGGTCCTGTATGTAAAGTGTGTCCAAAATAAGGTTTATCAATTCCTTGTCTTCAACATATGAGAGTGTCTTACAGCACAATCGTATTATATGCGGGTTAGGAAGAATGCGGTTTCTTGATGAGATTTCAGATGCGCCCCTTCCTGCCTGTTCCAAGTCCCCTGTCATCATCATCTTTTCTTTAAAAGATTTTTTCTCTTCGCGGTACATCTTGATATCAAAGTTCAATTTTCTCCGAATTATGGATTCTGCATCTTTTGATACATCTCCACCTAACTTCTTTAACGAACTTAAGTATTTTTGAATATGATCTTCTCGGTACTCATTTGACAAAATGATATTATCCCATGCAGACTCAAGTATTACAGCTGTACAAAGATTCATCTGTGACATATGCTGATTACAATGCCATTCAACATTTCCTCCATCATGTTTCTTCAATAAGAAAACAATGTCAGGGAACGAATCTTTGCAATCATATCGACTGCCATATAATTCAAACGAACGGAATTCGTAGCCGGGATAATCTCTTTTAACTTCTTCATATTTCCTATTCTTTTCAATTGCCATACTAGAAATACCATACAATCTGGCATTTGGAGATATGTCAGAGTACTCAACTGGAACAACTATATTATACATATCCCTTATTCCTAAATTACCGTCTTTGTCTCGGATTATGATATAGTTGCTGTTATTCATATTTTTACCTATGACTTTGGCATATTTCACATGATTAGAAACATCATATCCGATGATGCGTAATGGTACCGCACATGTGCAGAATAAAATCAATATCAATGGTAGAGCGAAGTCTTTTGAGTAATTCCTTGACTCCAGAACTTTACGTTGTCTCCAAATAAAAAGTCCTGTAACGACTCCCCATGTCGCCAACATACAGAGGAATCCATATGTGACATATTGGAACAATACAACAAGAAGTGAAACACCGCCTATGATGGCTCCATGTCTGAATGTAGTTTTGAGATTATCCTCAAAGTCTTCTTTCTTATAATTGAAAATCAGTTTATACGCTGTACTTATCAGACTAAATAGAAGAAATGTGACAATAGGAGTATAATAAAGGATGACTCTGTCTGCTTTTTTATCTCCGACCCCATCGCACCATAGTGTGGTGCCGATAATGGCGATAATCAAAGCTGTCAAAGTCCATGTTCTATCATTTCTCCATCCTTCAAATCTCAAACATCTGCCAAGTGATGATTTGAAGGATTGGGAATCATCACGATATCTAAACATCAGACCTAATAGAGGGTATATTGCAAATGCGATGAGTTCTTCAACACGAATCAAGATAGCTGAACATACGATGACTACTGCAGATAACACACAAAGCCACCTTGTGTTTCTGTCATCAGAGTATTTTAACGGAATAGTTGCTAAAATAGGCAATAAAATTACTGACATTTCGCAACTTCCGCGATTATACATAAGCATCATCAACAGATTAAGTCCTTGCAGTAGAAATTGAGGAACAGTTGACTTATTTGTTTCTCTCAAAAATACAAGGGCACTTAGACCAATACTAAGCCCAAACAATAAAATTCTCCAGACGTAATTATTGGATACCCCTATGTACATAGAATACATAGGCAGGCCAGTCAGTAAGAGTGACAAAAGAACTGAGAGACCAAAGTTAAGATATTTACTTCTTGATGATATTTTACCATAGAACAATATGATAAATAACCCACATGCAATCAGCCATTCTGGCCTAAAACAGGCACTTATCAGTTGATCCGGCCTTCTGTTAAGCAAAATGGTTGCTCCGACAAGCATCACTATCGCAATCTGTTCGATAGTTTTGATGACGGTTTTAATAAGAGTTGACCTCTTCTCGTCTTCTTCCTTAATTGAATCACGATGTCGCTTAGCGACCCTGCACAATACGTCATGGGTAAATTCCACTCTGACAACTCCGTCTACATCCTCTATTCGCAAAATACGTTTTTCAGTCAGTATATCAAGGCCCTTTTTGACTGTCTCCTTTGAGACATTCGGAACAATAACATCTTCATAGGCCACGGAGTTGCGGAAACCGCTGGTTGTTAGAAGGTGACTCTCCAAATATTCCGCTAGGGCAGAGTCTACCAAATCCATGCTCTTTGCATAGAACTTCGATATTATATCGTTACCAAATTCTTCTATAATTTCTTCCGTAATCGTATCAGATCGGCTATCTGCTGCCTTTTCATATAGTTCGGAGCAGAACAGAGATAGAATAGATGTATCAATACTGAGTTGCTCAAGCGAACGTCTTGTGGAGTTTACTTCTTTTCCAGAGACTTTGCCAAGGATTTTAATTGCCCCTTCATAAGTAATAATGTCGGGACGAGGCTTCATGATAACATCCAGAGCTTGTAATCCATTCATCCTCTTGATACCTATCCTGTTTCGTCGGAGTGCAGCGATGCCGTATGAGTAGTCCTCCAAACGTGCCAGAAAGTCCTCACGGATAATGAATACCATCCTGCTTTTGTTCATATTCAGGTCAAAATATTCCCTGCCATCCTCCTCTAACATCTGCTTTATAAATGTTGGAGGAGTGTCATATTGGATAGAACAAATAGCGTCGAAAAATTCTGCAATGCGGCTGTTGGAGTCGCTATTCTGAGTGAATATTTCCTCAAACTGGTCGATAAAAAGTACCGGTTTAATAGGGTAATTGTCGTGACTCCAAAAGTTTCTTGTATGGAGAAAGAACCATAGTTTTTCATTCTCATTAATCGTCCCCAGCTCAATATTGCCTTCATATTCGACTTCTCCACCTATCCCCTCGACAGCAGTACAGATTGCCTCTATAATCTGCATACAATATGAAGTCTCAGACTTGTGTTTAAGTCTGATCCTTATCGGTAGGTAGCCGTTTTGTTTGAGCAGTGGCGTGATGCCTGCGTTGATGAGCGAAGTCTTTCCTGCACCGGAAATGCCATATATGGAGGTTATGAAATTATCATATATCGTGTTGCTTACGACATTAATATCTTCATCCCTTCCATAAAAACGATTGGAGTCCTCTACGGAATAGGATTCAAGACCTAACCATGGATTATTATCTTTCAACAGCATGTCTTATCTAATTGATCTGATAAACTTTTTTAACTTCAGGTGCGCGTCATCGCTTTGGAAGGAGATGATATGACAATCCCTGAATGTGCTAGGAATGCGTTCGTCTGTTGGGGCGCAATTATCAATGATAACAGGAGCGAAGAATGGCAGTCCAAACCTATCGTCAAGCACTTTGTGCGCTATAGCCCATTCTTTCCTGAAAAACCTCGGTTCCTGCTTCATTGTCGTATGAGACAGCACAGGCATAAATCTTTTGGCCTTGTTTATTGCTTCCCTGATTTCATCTTCGTATTTATCGGAGAGGGTGAGGTCGCGTTCATCGAACCACACCGTGGCTCCAAGGGACTTCAGAGTTTCTGCGAGGTGTCTGACATCCTCACGGTCCTCGCTTGCATAGGAGATGAAGACATCTATACCTTCGATGGCAGATTTTCTTTCTTCCTGAGTCTGTACATCATTTGTGTCTGCATTTGAAGCATAATCGTTCCAGTGCAATGTAAGTTCTCTAATGAATTCCTCGCTGCATTGGTATACTGAGGTATGTATGCGTGAAAGAAAGCGCTCAAGGTCTGCGTCGTCCCTAACCTTGTCCACAGATACTATGGCTTGCATGACTTCCATAATCTTATTGTCATTGTCAGGCTGTGGGATGAGTGAGAAGTTTCTGATGGAATGCCAAAAGAATCTGAACAGCCAGTTCGGATAATTGCATCCTAGAACCATTAGAAACTTGTTTGAAAGATATTTGGTCAAGTATGGGGGTCTTGCTTCTGACTCATGCCACAAGTGCATGTATTCTAGAAGATCCTCTTCCGTTACCATGTATGATTTCCTTATCTTGCTGCAATTGCCAAAAAGATGATATATGATAGGATTCTCACCGTGAATCATGGTGGGCTTGATATCCGAGTCTGCAGATCTGTTATATGATAGTGAAACATATCTGCACTCTCCCTGCTCAAGGAGTGTGTCAAGGCGAGGAATAAACGACGTTGTAAGTATCAGCGGGAATCTGTTCAGCTTCAGGAGTTGTTTCAGCGATTCGTGCACATGTATTTTTTGCGTCTGCAGAAGCTGGTGAATCTCATAATATATATCCGTCTGCGCATTAATGAAACGGATCTTGTAGTTCATGAAGTTCTCAAGTTCGATTGCATCAGATATGGACGTAAAATCAACATGTTCACTCTTCACACGGAACTTTTCACTCAACTTCTCAATCAGGAAATCGTTTACACTGATTTTCTCTCCATTTTCTATGATGTAAAAGAATTCATCACCGATAATTGGTACAACGCGCTTATTGTCAATTGCTTCCAGAAGCAATTCCCAATTACGCTCACTAAGATTGCTGCAGTCTACCATAATAAAAAATATGAAACCATATTCCTACAAATATAAGGATTTATACTGCAATCTCTAATATTCTACCATTCTAAATGTAAAAAAAGACTAATCATTTTCCCTCATAAGCCCCAGGCCACATAGCGGAGGTAGTGCGTGGATTGCCATTCTGGTCATTTGCTAGAGGATTCTTGCCTTCGCCTATTTCCTGTAGCCAATTATAGAATCCCAGGCCTATATTACTATACGATCCTGCTGACCTGTTACATCCGTTCTTGACTGCGTTTTCAACGTCGGACAACGTCGCCTTTGTAAAGTTCTCAGCTGTTCCATTCCAATTATAGTAACCGGAGTCATCCCAAGAAAGTCCCAATCCCGAAGCTGTACATCCTGTCTTATCGGTAGCTGCAGGAGTAAAATATGAATTATTTGAGCCTGTCAGGTTGAATCCAAGCGAAGTGAATATATATGACGATCCGTTGACATGTACGCTGGTGTAGCCATCAAAAAGCATAATGCTATTAATCATAGCTACCGTGCGGTCACTGCCGGACTCACTGCGCCACGCCATATTGGAATCAGCTACGCTTGAGACATAATCAGCAACAATAGTCGAGTTTACCAGCAGCCAGTTGCCGCTTCCATTGAGAACTGCATAACTTCCGACGTTATGGGCGAAAGTGCAGTTATTGACCATAATGGAACCGCTTGTCACATGTACTGCACTTCCGAATCTGTCAGTGATGGCATTGTCACGCAACACGCATTCGTTCATGAACACTATTCCAGTAGACTCAGCAATACGGATCGCACCGCCTCGTGAATGTGAATGGCAGTCATATATCTCACACTTATGAAGATTAGCCTGGGCATTCTTTCCCACCCACACAGCCGCGCCTCCGTGATATTTAGTATTCGAATCCTTAAAGCCATAAATATCATGGAAACGACAATCCACAAGGTCTATTATCGCCTGAGCACCTGATGTAGCCGAATTGAGCATAAACGCATTCTGATCCCATGTCGATCTACCATAGGAATGTGCGAAAGTAACTCCATCTATTTTAAGACGTGCGAACGCATCCAGACAAAACATACCGGCATCCTCTGCATCTGCCTTGCCGTTACCATTCAAATCTCCTGTAAACACTGTCTGATTGACATCCGGATTTCTCTTCGACAAATCATTTCCCTTGCTTGAAGAATCATATCCTCCAACAATGTTTATGCAGCATTCCTGACCGTACTCCTGGAACTCCACTCGAGACATTCCATACTCCTCACTTGGCACACAATAAGAACCCTCCATAAAATAGAATGTCGACTCATCCAACATAGCGCTCTGACTATAGGTTTTCGCTCCAAATGACGAACTTACCATAGTCCTCCACTGATCCATTCCCATTGCATTATCCCAGGAATCGCCACTCCTGTCACCAGCTCCGGAAGGGCTCACAAAGTATTCACCTGGTTCCTGTTCCTCGTAAGGATAGCCCTTAAGCACGTCAACCAGCTTATCTGAAACATCCGTCTGTATAACTCTCGTAGAAGGGAAATACTCAAACAACTGATCAAGCTTGTCCATCTGTATATACGAGTCTGACACTCCATTGAGCATATTGACCGTACAAATCATTCCATTGGCGAGAGACTCACTGACATTAGTAGGAGAACCTGCTGTGTAGGTACATTGCATGAAATGTTCCCCCGGAAGCTGCTTCAAAGCCGCATGATGAGTAAACCAGGCATATGCATGGGCATTGGGATTTATAGCACCGACCTCATTAACTTTGGTGGCTGAATTGCAGTAGAAAAGGACCTGTTCATACATACCAAGTTCCTCTACAACAGACATAACCTGAGCTGTGGAAGCAGTACGTGGAGAGTAGTCCAGATTGACATATATCTTTCCTCGGGCCGCCTCAAGGAATTCCCTTAGCGTAGGCATAACCTCGGTAGTTACCTTGCCGTTTCTGTCTTTGAGATTATAGCTTCTTATCTGAGCCAAGGTCAGATCCGATATATTTCCTGTGCCGTTTGTCGTCCTTTTGATGGACTCGTCATGACAGATTACGATTTCTCCATCAGAAGTCAGACGAGTATCAGTCTCCACCATCTGCACACCTGCTGCAATCGAGGCCATGACAGCAGGAATAGAGTTTTCCGGGATAGACTTATCTGAGGTATTTGCGCGATGAGCCATCACCCACACATCGTCACACTCCCCTGTGCTGAATCTTCGGGCCACCTCAGTCAATGCTGTCAGAGAATAGACGTATATATCCTTCTTGACGGTCATACCTCCAGTGGTGAGGGTCACAGCAAATGTCTGATCTGCACCGGAATTATTTTCAAACTGATGGACAACCGAGCCTGAACCAGATGCAGCCACCTCCGGAGTGCCATCTCCGAAATCAATCACAACCGTATGGGCGGCTGGTATATTCTCATAGGTCAGCGTCACCTTTTCCATATTGCAGGCACGCTCCTTAAATTCCAAGGTCGGAAGTTCCATCTCGATCTCAGGCAGTTCCTCTACTGAAGCACGTGAAATCACTTTGGCCTCTGCTGTTGAACTTAACGTGCCCTCTATCAAATTGCCGTCCTGGTCTTCAACATGTATGTTCAAGACCGAATATTCTCCAACTGGAACAGGGACAAAAATCTGAGCATGAGATTCAAACTGATGGAAGACTACGCGTACAGTACTTTCTTCCGCACTCTTAGCCTCTGCAGTTGCCAGACTTGGATTTTCTGACGACAGATCAGCAGTAAGGACTCCATTGATCTTTCTTTCGGGAGCAGTTATCACCAGTGACGCGCCCTCTGGAACACTCATCACATCGACTTTCAGCAATGCTGTAAGATGCTTGAAATAAAGTTTATCCCCATTTACGGAAGCGTGCAGAACGGCATTGGTCCGTCCCTCAACATATGTATATTGCGACGGTAGTGCAACATTCAATGCACTGCCATCAATAGTCGCCGGAATATCGGATGGATAGAGCGCTGTTTCCCCAAGTGTTCCCTGATGATATCCTTCGAACTCGCCTTCGGAAGAGCCTCCTTCACCTTTCAAACCAAAAGTGACAAACCCCTCAGATGTATTTACAACAATAGCATCACCCTTTGTCCAATGGAAGGCAAGCTGTCCAGACTCAACCGAGGCCTTAAGAGTCAGTCTCTGAGTTTCCTCAATACCATTTTCTCTGACACATCCCATCAGGACTGCCATCGCCAGAATTGCTATAAATACTCTCTTCACTTCCAGTGACTGATAAAATAAACCGTGCACAGGAGTCAGATTTACATCCCATGCACGGTTATCTAATTATTATTTCATACTATGAAATTAATTATTTTGCCTGATAAGCACCTGGCTGGTAGTCACCGGTACGTGTCTCACCACGACCATCCTTGAAGATCTTATCGTTACCTGACTCAGTAACCTCACCGATTGCCTTGAGCCAGTTGTAGAAGTCTGCACCAAAGTTATCAATACCTACAGTAGTATTACCCTCTGTATACTCTGAAATAGCAGCATAAACATCAGCTGAAGTTGCCGGAGTAAATCCTGTCAAACTATTTGCCCAAGAGTAAACACCGTTACCGTAAGTACCTGCAAGAGCCTCTGCAGAAACTGACTTAACGTCTGTAGCAGCTAAGACAGCCTTATCATGATCACCTGCGCAGCTCATAAGATTATGACCATAGTCCTTATAGATATCTGCTGACTTAAGCATGAAAAGCTTATCTGGATTCAACGTGTTAATCATAATGTTATTGCAGAGAGCAACCTTCATGGCTCCGTTAGCACGCAAGAGCTGAGGAGTCTTATCAATGATTGTTGAGTTAACAATAATCCAACCACCATCACTGTTGTAACATGGCATAGTAACGCCTGTCTCGAGATTTACATTGTGGTTATTGTACGATGTAACGTTATTCATACATACGTAAGCGCCACCAGCGTGAATTGCTACACCATACTGGTTACCAGCCTTCATTGTCTTATTCTCATGGAATACAACGCGGTTTAGATAGAGCATAGTGTTAGCTGCTGGATTGATCATACCACGAGTATCACCCTCGTTACCATCAAATACACATCTGTTCAAATAA
>JAEIGA010019787.1_pt1 | contig 10260 bp, 10 predicted proteins | sample 9270691 | NCBI WGS metagenome assembly JAEIGA01 (sample SAMN17057246, study PRJNA624740) | gut metagenome | biome: biome; isolation source: fecal sample | host: Bos grunniens | place: China: Xizang | collected 2019
AACCGCAGAGAGGCACTTCCGATGTTCTGTAAATTATGAGTGGCTTTCAGATCAGAAATCCACTTCCGTGTCGTAGTAGCAGCACTTCAGCAGCTTTTCCATTTCCTCGACGGAGGGCTGACGGGGATTGGAGCCGGTGCAGGCATCGGCCACAGCGTTCTTGGCGATTTCCGGCAGACGGGCAAGGAACACATCTTCCGGTACGAAGCCCTGTGCACACGGATAGCTGTCAGCGCCGTAGTGCTGGATGCACTGGGGGATGTTCAGGGCATCGTTCATGCCGCGCAGGTAGGCGATCAGGTTGGCAACCTTCTCGTCGTCGTTGGCACCGCCCAGGTTCATGTAGTCGGCAATTTCGCCGTAGCGCTTCTTGGCGGTTTCGTCCTTGGCATTGAATGCGATGACCTTGGGCAAGTACATGGCATTGGCAGCACCATGGATGATGTGTGCGCCCAGATCTTCAAACACGGCACCGGTCTTGTGGGCCATAGAGTGAACGATACCCAGCAGGGCGTTGGAGAATGCCATACCGGCCAGACACTGTGCGTTGTGCATATTGGCACGCTTGGTCATGTCGCCGTTGTAGGAATCCACCAGATCGCTCTGAATCATCTTGATGGCGAAGATAGCCAGCGGATCGGTGAACTGGCAGTTGGCAGTGGACACATAAGCTTCCACAGCGTGGGTCATGGCGTCCATACCGGTGTGAGCGGTCAGCTTCTTGGGCATGGTTTCGGCCAGATCGGGGTCAACGATGGCCACATCGGGGGTGATTTCAAAGTCGGCCAGCGGATACTTGATGCCCTTCTTGTAGTCGGTGATGACGGAGAAGGCGGTCACTTCGGTAGCAGTACCGGAAGTGGAGGGAATGGCGCAGAAGCGGGCCTTCTTGCGCAGCTCCGGAATACCGAACACCACACACATTTCCTCAAAGGTGATTTCCGGATATTCGTACTTGATCCACATGGCCTTTGCGGCGTCAATGGGGGAACCGCCGCCGATGGCAACAATCCAGTCGGGCTGGAATTTGGCCATGGCTTCTGCGCCGCGCATGACGGTGTCTACGGAAGGATCGGGTTCGATGCCTTCAAATACTTCGACTTCCATGTTGGCTTCCTTCAGGTAAGCAACCACTTTATCGAGGAAACCAAAGCGCTTCATGGAACCACCGCCAACGCAAACCATTGCGCGGGTGCCCTTCAGGGTCTTCAGGGCTTCCAGTGCGCCCTTGCCATGATACAGATCGCGGGGGAGCGTAAAACGTGCCATAATAACTCATACTCCTTTGAATGTGTTTTTTTGGGGTGTCCGGAGATAGTCCCGGAGAGACTGATAATATTTTAACATATCTGTGCGCAGATTTCAAGAGGGAATTGCTGTTTTTTTAACGAAGATATTCACAAAATAAAAAAGCTCCGCCCACCGGGCAGAGCCAAAAACATGGTTTACGCAGAATCAGCTGTTGCGCAGCTTGCAGTCATAAATCCCGGCAGTACGCAGGCGATTCCGGAGCAGGGTCAGATCGCCGGGAAGCAGAGAAGACTTGTCGATTCCCAGATAGTCGCCGGTATTGCGGTACAGAAACAGGTAGTCTCTGGTTTCCTGAACCCGTACCAAAATACCGTACCGCATTTTGATGCGGCTTTCGGAATTCGGGGTTTTCGTATAGAACTGTATCTGTTCATCCGTAAACAGATAATATGTCGTACAATCTTTCATTTCGCCCTGCCGGTTGTACAGTTGTCCGGGCATCCGGACGTACCGCGCAATCAGGAATATCAGGGAGATGAGAAGAAAGGCGGAAAATGTGATGTACAGTGCCGCCGCAGTGCTGTGCGTATGAGCGGAAAAAACCGAAACAATGATATACCCCAGAAGAAACAGATGAAGCAGCAGCGAGATGACAAAACGGCGTCCCATCGCCAGCCGGACCAGTGCACGGTTGGCCCGCAGACTGCGTACGAATGATGCTTTGACTTCCATGATATTCCTCCATAAACAGAATAATTCGATATAAAAACATTTCATATTATAATATGTTTTTATATGTTATAAGAAGAAATAATTTGAATACATACATTCCGGCAAGGATACGCGGCATTATTCTTCCAGCAGACCATACGCATCCAGCGCATAGCGTCCAATCTGATACATGAACTTTTCCGCTTCGATACGCAGCCCCAGCGGTGCGCGGAGCAGGCGGCTGTCCTTGGCAAAGGGGCGGCGCAGTGCCGGATTGCGCAGAATTCCGTCCGATTCAAAAGTAAATGCGCCCTTGTAGCCGATGTCCAGCAGACCGTGCATCACGGCGTCCAGATTGACTGTGCCGAAGAACGGCGCAAAGTGGCTGTCGGTGTCGCCCATATTGTCCTGAATGTGCAGCGCATGGACATGATCGCCCAGCAGGCGCAGTGCCTCATCCTGCGGCATTTCCTGCAGATTGCCGTGTCCGATGTCCCAGCAGACATGGAACAGGGGGTGATTGACGGCATCCAGCAGCATCTTCAGGTCGTGTGCATTGTCAATCCAGTACAGACCGTCATTGCACATCTTGTTGAAATTTTCCGTCAGAACCTCGACCCCGAACGGCTCGGCAAAATGCAGCAATTCCAGATAGAAGGCTTTGTTTTCTTCGATGGTTTCCTCCCGGGTCAGACCACGGCGGTAGCCGGAATGGACCACGGTGGATGGAATGCCCAGCAGGGCACAGGCTTCGATGCACCGCTTGTTGTCCTCGAGGAATTGAGGCTGCAGGGATTTCCGCGCCAGCGGCATACCCCACGGCATCCCCATGGGGGCGTGGGACTGGACGAAGGTCATGCCCAGTGCATCGGCGTGGGCTTTCAGCCGGTCAATGTAGTCCCGCCAGTCCGGGGCAAATACACCGGTACGGTTTTTGTAGTCCATGCCGAAGGAGTAATCCGCACAGCGGAAGCCGGCATCGTGGAGACATTGCAGGGCATCGAATTGATTGTCTGCATAGGCGGCGAAGTCGCCGGTGGTGGTTGCAATTTTCATGGTGATTGCTCCTTATTTGTACAGAATGGCATAATCATCAAGAGCATCATTTTCAAAATATTCGGGATGATTGCGCAGACGGTCGGCTTCGGTGATGGGGCGAAGTACACGGCAGGGGTTGCCCACCGCCAAACTGTCGGGCGGAATGTCCCGGACCACCACGGATCCAGCACCGATGACACAGCCGTCTCCGATGGTAACACCTCCGCAGATGGTCACACTGCCGCCAATCCAGCAGTTGTCGCCGATGGTGATGGCACCGGTGCGCTCGATGTTGGTGATGGCCTTAGTTTTTGGATTGAGGAATGCGTTTCGGTCCTGCCAGCACAAGGGATGGATGGGGGTCAGCAGGGAGACATTCGGTCCGATGAATACCGACTTGCCGATGGTGACTTTGCCCTCGTCCAGTACGGTGAAATTGAAATTGGCATAGCTGCCGTCGCCCATGGAAATGTTGTGACCAAAATCAAAGTAGATGGGTCCTTGCAGGTAGACCTCTTCGCCCCGGTCGGGCATCAGCTCATTGAGAATGGCAGTGCGCACGTCGGCATCAATCTCGGTAGTGTCGTTATACAGTTTGCACAGGCGGTGTGCCTTGGTGCGCTCGTCCGGCATACCTTCGCAAAAAGGGTCGTAAATTTTACCGCTAAGCATTTTTTCACGTTCAGTCATGGGGATTCTCCTTTATATTTGCTCACACCAATAATTGTACCGACCGGAAATCGCATCGGCGGTTGTCGTACCCCGTGGTATCCCGGTACAGCCGGACGGTGTGGGTGCTGGTATGACCGTTGGCGGTGACGGTGATTTCGTAATTGCCGTAGAAGCCGGAAAAACGCAGTTCATTGGTGCAGTTCCGGCTAAATTCCGTGTGCCATTCCCGGTTGATGAGGTCGTCCATGACCCGATAGGCTGGTTTTTCGGAGCAGTCCTCCCGGAGCAGACCGGCGTGGTACTGATTTTCCGTGTGATATGCAGTATTGTCTGCCAGATTCCACCACACGACAGACTCGCAGTGCTTGCGCCCGAACCACAGTTTCATCAGCCGTTTTGTCAGCTCTGCCTGCAATGCCTCGTCTGCCGGTTCGTTGGTGAACGACGGAATGGATGTCTCAGAAATGTGGATGGGCAGACCAAATTCGCCGTAGCAGTCAAACACATCCAGCAGCCGCAGAGGGTGACAACACTGCGCCAGGTCACGGGCTGCTTTTTCCTTGGTGGTGTAGGCATGGTACTGCATTCCGATGCCCTCGACCGGGACACCCTCGCGCAGCATCTTCTCGATGGTCATATAATAGAAACTGCGGTAGCCCGTGTACGCACTGCCGAAAGTTTGGTGGATGCCTTCGTTCCAGAACAGCCGGGTATGGGGGAAATGACGGCGGCACAGGTCGAAGCTCCAACGCTCATAATCCCGCTCGTCAGTCAGCTGCAGATTGCGCGCACCGTTGCCCGGATAGCAGTTTTTGTAGATGGTCAGCATCTCATTGATAACATCTGCATCTTCAAACGCATCGCCGTAGCGGTCGGCAATGGCTTTCAGACGGCGGTCAATCTGAATTTTCAGTTCCCGGTTGCTCTGAGAAATCCAGCGTGGCTGGAAGGAATTGTACACAAGGCAATGCCCTTTCATACGGATATGGTGTTCGGTGCAATATTCCGCGATGAGATCCAGCGGCGGTCGCCGGTCAATGGGGGCGGAATCCTTGGCGAAGCGCGGCTTGCCTTCCTCCGGTTCCAGTGTATCCCAGTACAGCGGCACAACGGCATAGTTGAATACCTGCTGAAACTTGTCCCGGTACAGCCGGCGCCGTTCCTCGTCCGGAAACTGGTCCAGATGAAAAAGCGTGCAGCCAAATTTGAACTCGTGGTCCAGCTGGCGGACGGAGACGTGAATGTTTTCCGCCGGGGTGCCGTCGGACCGGACAAAACGCAGGACAAACTGCCCTTTGCGGTATTCCTCAATGTCCCGCTCCAGCTTGGGGGCCAGATAATCGTCGTAGCGGTCGAAGGTGTCGATAATCTGTTTCAATGTGTTTTCAGACATGATGCAGTCCCTCATTTGACATAGAACGCCTGAATGTCTGTAATCGTATAATCGCCGTTGTGACCGGTGATTTCAATTTCATACTTGGAGCAGCGGAGCGGGCTGAAACGGCAGTACACTTTGTGCCCGATGGTGCGTCCCTCAAAGACCTGAATTTTCTTGTACCGGTAGCGCGGCAGATAAGCGTAAATCCGGAAGTTCGTCACCGACTGCCCGTGGGTCAGGTCCTCTTTCAGCATGATGCAGTTGGACAGGTTGGCCGGGTCGGAAGCACGGTCCCATGCTTTCCAGTCCACGTTGGGCACGATGGTATACGTATCGCCGTTCTTTTCCGGAGCGGAGAAATCCAGCGGTGTGCCGTAGTTCTGCCGGATACGCTCGCCCAGTTCCAGCAGACGGGCGGCATCGGCTTCGGGCAGCAGACCATGGTTGTCCGGTCCGATGTTCAGCAGGAAATTGGAACCGTGTCCCACGGACATTTCATACATACCGAACAGTTCCTCCACACTTTTGAGTGTGTGCTCGTTGAGGTCGTAGAACCATGTGTTCCGGATTTTGCAGTCACATTCACTGGGCAGACACATCGCATTATCCAGCGTCTGCATTTCGGTGGACAGCTCGGAATAGTCGGTGCTGGACACCACCAGCGGATTATTCAGCGAAGCATAGCCGTCTTCGTTGCCAACCCAGCGGATGCCGGCAATCCACTGCGGGTTGCCGAAGGTGAGAATATCCGGCTGCATCCGCAGAATCTCAGCGACAATGCGTTCCCGGTCAAATTCGTGCCCCTCCGAACCACACCCATCGAACCACAGGTAGTCGATTTTGCCGTAGTTGGTCAGCAGTTCGCCCAACTGACCGATGAAATAATCGTCGTAGGCCTTGGCATTTTCAAAGGGGATGGAACGGCTGCCCCATTGTGCCGGAGAATAATACAGACCCACTTTGATTCCGTATTTGCGGCAGGCATCCACAAATTCCTGCACCACATCACCCTTGCCGTCTTTCCACGGGGTATCAGCGACGCTGTACCGGGAGTATTTCGACGGCCACAGAGCGAAGCCGTCGTGATGCTTGGCGGTCATAATGGCATAGGTGGCACCGGCTTCTTTGATGGTGCGGATCCATTGTTCGCAGTCCAGCGCATCCGGACAGAAGGTTTCCGGCGGCATTTCCACGCCGTCCCAGTCCCGGCGGCCGGGGTTAAAGGAACGGATGCCAAAGTGAAAGAAAATACCGAATTCCCAGTCGAGGAAATCCAGCTGTTGTTTGGAAGGAATCAGACGCATGATAAAAACCTCACTTTCATCTGCGGAGTGTTTGGATTTTGCTTATATTATAGTATAAATCTTGGTGAATGTAAAGAGTGTGCTGAGCGGCCGAAAAATCAGATTTATCGAATAACAATAAATATTTATTGACAAACAAAAATTCATGGTGTATGATAAAAGAAAGAAGAAAATATCACCGAAAGGAGAGAGGCTGTATGCTGAAAATTTCCAACCGGACCTCGCTGTACATTTCCATCGGTATTTCCGTACTGTTTTTTGGACTGTGCATTGCGGGGCTGTTCATCCTGCCGGAGCTGGTGCCGATGCTCATCCGCCTGCCGGACAACATGGGGGTGCGTGACCGGATCACGGATTTTGGCCGGGGACTGGTGATGGCGGAAGCGTATCTGGTGGTCGGTACGTTCCTGACGGCAGATGTACTGCTGTTTGACCTGCTGCGCCGGGTGAAAAAAGGAATGGTGTTCACCATGGAAAGCGTGGCGCGCATCCGGGGCGTATCGTGGTGCTGTATGGCACTGTGTGTGCTGTTCGGATGTCTGGGGTATTATTTCACGCTGTCGTGGCTGGTGTCGTTTCTGGCGTTGTTTCTGGGGCTGTGCCTTCGGGTGACGAAAAACGTCATTGCCGAGGCGACGGAAATCAAAAACGACCATGATCTGACCATCTGAGCATATCAAAGGAGGGAATTATGATCCGGATCAATCTGGATGTGATGATGGCCAGGCGCAAAATGTCCCTGAACCAGCTGTCTCAGCAGGTAGGGCTGACATTGGCCAATTTATCCATCCTGAAAAACAACAAGGCAAGAGCCATCCGCTTTACCACGCTGGATGCAATATGCAAGGCGCTGGACTGCCGGGTGGAGGACATCATTGAATATGTGGATGACACGGAAGGAGAATGACGATGAGCGCGTATGAACCTTATTCTGTGGGACCGGGCGGCAGTACGCCGTATGTACCGTATACACCCAAGCCGAAACCGGCACGGCGCAGTTACACCGTGGGGGAATCGGTGTTTGCGTGGCTGTGCATGGGGCTGGGCTTTTTCTTCTGGCGAGGTGCGATGTTTACCGGCGCGCTGGGCGGTACGATTTTCCTGTGGATGGCCTTTGCCGGTACGGCGATTTTTCTGAAGTGCCGGGGGGCCGTGTTCCGGACATTGCCGGTAGTGGCGATGGGGTCTGCGTTGGTGCTGTCACTGGCGATGTTTCTCAGTTCCAACGGATTGCTCCAATTAGGCGCGTTGGTATACGGTGCAGCGGCATGGTGCTATTTTGTCAGCCATACTGCCGGAGCTTCGGCACAGATTTCGTCGGCACGGTGGGGTGCAGATCTGTGCAGGGCGATGATGTTGCCCTTCGTATCCATGGAGGACGGGCAGTTGTTCCGGGGAATGGTCAGCCACATCAACCGTAAACGGAGCGGGACACTGCTGAAGATGCTGGGCGGCATCGGCATTGCCATCATTCCGACCGCCATTGTCGTGGCGTTGCTGTCCTATGACAGCGCATTTACAGAGCTGCTGCAGAAAATCCTGCGTGTGGACTGGGAAGAAATTTTCGTAAACCTGCTGATGTTTGCACTGGGTATTCCGGTCGGAATGTACCTGTTCGGGCTGTATCTGTCGGCAGCAGACCGGCGGATGCCGGATCTGCTCGGTGAAGAAGCCTGCGGCAAGCTGTCCGCCAGAGCGAAAATTGTGCCCATGCTGACCACGGTGACCGCAGTGGTGCCGCTGCTGGCGGTGTATGTGCTGTTCTTTGTATCCCAGTGGAAGTATTACATTTCCGGTTTTACCGGGGTACTGCCGGAGGGTTTCAGCTATGCACAGTACGCCCGGGAAGGCTTCTTCCAGCTGTGCATGGTATCGGTCATCAATCTGAGTACCATTCTGCTGGTACTGTTGCTGATGAAGCGCAACAAAGGTGCAGGTATCCTGCTGAAAGTGCTGACCACCGTTTTTGCGGTGTTTACGCTGGTACTCATTGCGACGGCGATGGCGAAACTGGTGATGTACATTAACTGCTATGGACTGACCCCCAGACGGGTCTATGCGGCGTGGCTGATGGTGGTGCTGGGATTGGTGTTCGTTGTATTGGCGGTCAGCCGGTTTGTGCGGAAAATCAGCGCATCGGCATGGTCGTTGGCGGTCGTGCTGGTGTGCTTCAGCGGACTGGCTCTGTGCAATGCTGATCATTGGATTGCGAAGTACAATGTGGACCGCTATCTGAACGGCACGCTGAAATCCGTGGATGTGGCATCCATGTGCGATCAGCTGGGTGATGCGGCAGTGCCGGAGCTGGTGCGGCTGGCAGAAGCGCTGGACGTACAGAACAAGACGGACATCACCAAGGTGACCTACAAAGTGGCCATCCAAAGGACGGACCTGTACCACTGCCTGGCGGTGGAACTGATGTATGTGCAGGAAAACATGATGCGGGAGAAAGAGAACGGGGAAAGCCCGGTGTTTGCATTTACGCTCAACAAAGCCATGGCGGACCGTGCCATGAAGCGGCTGGGAACCATGCAGAAGGTGACAAACGACTGGGATTACGGCTACGATGACTACACGTAAAGAGAACATTCAGAGAAATAAACATACAAAAACATAGATATGATATATCATGTTTATATATGAAAAAAGAACAGCATGAAACAAAAATTCATGCTGTTCTTTTTTATGCAAAAAAATCTCCCCTGCCGGTGAACGGCAGAGGAGATGAAAAATCATTTGCTGGTTGCAGGTGTGGGCAGGCTTTTTTTGGCTTTGCGGTCTTTCAGATACCACGGCAGATAGGCCAGTCCGAACATCAGCGTGATGACGGAAACCATAACGGCAATCCGCAGTACAAAGTTGGGCGGCAGGATGTCCAGCACCGAAGGAGTGGCTTCCGGACGGGCCATGAACAGGTAATTGGCACCGGGCCCGAGCATCTGGTTGGTGGAGTAGGCGATGACAGCGAGTACCAGCAGTGCAATATAGGACTTTGCGGCGGACTTGATGGTGGGGCGCATCTTGTGAACGAAAATCATGTAGAAGATGGCCACATAGCCCAGCAGGTGTTCCAGCCAGAACTGGTAGAAGCGGAAGCGTGTGGGGCCGGTGTAGGTGATGACCGTGGGGGTGAGCAGTGCAAACAGGGAACCGGACAAGAGCCAGAAATACGAGATGTCAAACAGGGTCTGGGATTTGCCGACCACCATGTAGCTGCAGAAGATGACTGCCCAGCCGCATACCGAAATGGGGAGGTGGTCAATGGGATTGGGACCCAGCGACGGAATGGCGATCAGCCGCCAGTAGTAGGACATTTCCGAAAAGATCAGTGCGAAGGCCAGCAGATACCGCAGCTGTGGCTCGAAGCGATATTGTGCAATGCGGTTGCGGCAGAGGTAGATGATGTAAATCACCAACACGCCGGACAGAATCATGAGCAGGTGTGTCAGGGAAAAATTTTCAAACTCCACCGTATCGCCCTGTCCCAAAAAGTAAGACCAGAATTCTTTCATATCAACACTCCCATCGGGTAATTTATTTGTATCATAACATACTTGATATGGTATTACAAGAGAAAGGAGGATATTGATGGGGTGAATTTTGGAGAGAGAATAAAACAAACTAAGGCAGAAAGAAACAAAAAAATACCAGCCTTGCGTTTCCGTAAGACTGGTAAGTTGGCAGCGGAATAGGGATGAAGCTGCGTCGCTGCGCTTGCATCTTCTGTCCTTGCGGCAGAGCCGCTGCGGACCTCGCGCCGGAAAACCGTCCACCGGACGGTTTTCTTACGTCGCGAACCCTCTCAGGGTTCGAATCCCCATTCCGTGGGATAGTGCAAAAAAATACCAGCCTTGCGTTTCCGTAAGACTGGTAAGTTGGCAGCGGAATAGGGATTCGAACCCCAAC
>JAEIGA010019788.1_pt1 | contig 10260 bp, 13 predicted proteins | sample 9270691 | NCBI WGS metagenome assembly JAEIGA01 (sample SAMN17057246, study PRJNA624740) | gut metagenome | biome: biome; isolation source: fecal sample | host: Bos grunniens | place: China: Xizang | collected 2019
CAGAAACTCCGTAGGTATGGGACAGCTTCATGAAGCAGAGTATCAGGACAAGCTCATCTCGAGAGCAAAGAGCAAAACGGTACTGGGCATCACATTTACAAAAACAGGATTGTTCATTGCTATGATCATCCTCTGGAGCTTAGTGTTCCACAACATCGCACTCGGCTTTATCTTTGCACTCTGCATGGTAGGAAGCTTCACGTTAGTTACAAACAAGGTAAAGTCCCAAGAGAGCGATCTGGTTAAAGAAGATCAGGTTAAAAACGAGATTTAATTACAAACAATATTAACCTAAGCCTTTGACAATCGTGCCGGCTTCATTGTTGACAGTTTCAACTGTTTTCCGTCAACAATAGGCCGGCACTTATATTTGATTGTTCCGTTTGTTATAATGCCTTGGTTGAGAGGTGGAATATAACATGGAAAAGAAGGGTTATCTTGGCGACATCCTGATAATAGTCGCCGGACTTTTTTGGGGCAGCATGGGCATCTTTGTGCGCCACTTAAATGACCTCGGTTTTTCATCCATACAGGTCGCATGCCTGCGCCTTACAACTGCAGGGATCCTTTTCGCGCTGATACTTCTCATCAAGGACCGCAAAGGCTTTAAGATCGCTTTGCGCGACATCCCGTTATTCCTCGCATTGGGTCTTGTGAGCATCCTCTTCTTTACTTGCTGCTACTTCACTGCAATCCGTCTTATGACGATGTCTACGGCAGCGATACTTCTTTACACATCTCCGATCTGGGTCATGATCCTCGCGATCATCTTCCTCAAGGAAAAGTTCACTATACAAAAACTCATCGCGCTCATCCTCGCATTTGCAGGCTGCGTTCTCGTATCAGGCTTCGGTGGCAAAATAACTGTCATTGGCATTCTTGTCGGCCTCGGTTCAGGTCTGGGATACGGCCTTTACAGCATTTTCGGAACTTTCGCGCTGAAAAAATATTCGCCTTACACCGTTACCTGCTACACATTCCTGATCGCTGGTCTGGGCTCCATTTTTGTTGCTAATCCTGTTGATCTGGCATCTAAGATTTCTGCCGTCGAGAATAAGCCGGCCCTGTTCGGCTTCGTTCTTCTTACAGCCGTTGTCACAGCGGTAATCCCATTCCTTCTATATACTTTGGGCCTTAACATGACCACCGCCAGCAAAGCCGCAGTGCTCGCAACCGTGGAGCCCGCAGCCGCAACATTATTCGGCTTCTTCGTGATGAAGGAAAAAGTCGGACCTGTCGCGATCGTTGGAATTGTACTGGTTTTCGCAGCGATAATCGTACTGGGGCTGAAGAAAAAATCAGCTGATCAATAACTGGCGAGCTTCATGATGAGCGCGATAAACGACCATGTGATAAGTGCTGAGATAACGAGCGTAATGCTGATATAAACGATATTTACAACAGCCCATTTGCTCTTCGGATGCCATACCTTCGCAACAATGGATGCCGCAAGGCTCGCAATTATATTCAGGGCACAAAAGCCCAATATCAGAAACGAACCGTTTGTGTTCTTTGCAGTTGTCTTCAGCATGTCGATCAGCCACAGATAAACAGCTATCGGATTCAAAATGAAACTGATAGTAGACATGCCGGTAGCAAGACCGCATAAAACTGATGTAATACCTGTGAGGTCTTCTCCCGTGACCGGATCTATATTTCTCTTATTCTCTAATTTTTTTGCCATGTTAATAACTATCCCGCCGGAGCGATTATTTTGCTCCGCGATTACACATTATATCTTCTTTTTGAGAACAGCCAATGCACAATAGTGCAAAATATCGAACTGTTCGGGCGCGATTTCTTCTAACAATGCCCTATGTTCCTTATCCCATTTCTCGAGTTCTTCAGGTGAGAGCGACGCGCCGATACCCCTGCTCGCAAAGATTCTGCCGTGCCATGAATCCCTTGTAAAAGGCACATTAACATCGTAGATCTCCTGGTCTTCCAGTTCGAACAGATCGAAAGCACATTCAGGAATCCAGATAGGTCTTCTCGTCTCTCGACCGCCTGACCATGTGGGATTGTATTTGAGGATCATTTTCTCGCTCGCACCGGCGATCTTATCTTCTTCCGGGAGCCATGCCATGAAGAGGATCACGATCCTTCCGTCAGGTTTTAAGATCTTGTAGAGTTCAGGCATTACTTTCTCGTGGTCAAAATACCAGAAGCACTGGCACGCTGTGACAACATCAAAAGCACCTTCCGGGAAATCGAGCTTCTCGGTCGATACTGCCCTGAAATCGATATCCATATTTCCTTCTGATGCCAGGATCTTCGCCTGTTCGATCTGTTCAGGCGAGATATCCGTGCCTGTCCACTTCGCTCCGAACTTATACATGTTGCGGGGCAAAACGCCTGTGCCCGTACCGAGATCCAAAACCTTCTGGCCGTCAACGCACAGACCTCTGTCTGCTACTTTCTGGTAGAAGATATCAGGATAAATATCCCTGAATTTTGCATACTCTCTGGATGTTTTTCCCCAGTCGAATGCTTTTCCTGAATCGATCCTGTTGTCTTTGATTTCCATATCATTCCTCCCTTATTTTCCTGACGATACTATTTCCGTAAATCCTTCTATCGCCTTACTTAATCTCTTATCCTTGTGAACTATTATCTGCGAATATATATCAAAATTGCTACCCTTCCACTTAATTTTCTTAAGTGTTTTATTTGCGACCTCATTTTCTGCGGTCATGTCCGGAATAAATGCGATACCCAGGCCGTTAGATGCGAACTGTTTTAAGATCTCCTTGCTGCTCGTCTCCAGAACGATATCGGGAGTTATGCCTGATTTTGTAAGATCGCTTATGAGCATCTGTCTGAAACTGCAATTCTGCGCAGTTACAAGGAGCGGCACATTTTCCAGATCCTTTTCCTCTATCGTCTTTCTGCTCATAGGATGGGAGGGCGATGCATAAAAACCAAGTTTCTCGCTCTGCTTATAGAGCATCGTGAGATTTTCATCAATTAGCAGAGGATTTAATGTATACACCAGATCGATCTCGCCCGTCTTAAGGAGCGGTGTTATCTGTTCGTGCGTTACAAACTGCATCTTAATGTCGACCTTCGGATAACGGTTCTTAAACTCCATCAGGATCTTCGGAAGCCTGTTATAGCAGAGCGACTCTGACACGCCGAGTTTCAGGATACCGGACGGTTCTTGTGAGTCCGGTACTTCCATATGGATCTCGCGCTCTAACTGGAGCAGTTTTTCTGCATATACCAGGAGCTTTTCACCTTCGGGTGTTAAGACGATCGTTTTGCCCAAACGCTCGAAAACAAGACAGCCCAATTCATCCTCCAGGAGCTTTATCTGCGTAGTGACCGTAGACTGCGCATACCCGAGTTCGTTAGCCGCAGAAGTAAAATTCTTCGTCTGTGCAATCTTCAAAAATGTCTCAAGCTGTGTGATCGTCATTTGTGTATATCAATTTAATCGATTGTTTTATTCGATTATTTCAATTTTACTGATAGTTCTGATGGTGCTATTGTACATTCAAAGACAAACACATTCAAGGAGGATAAAGACCATGAACGAATTATGTAAGGTCATAAGAGACGTAGTACAACCAAACTTTCTGAATATCAGAACCGCCATCAGGGCTTACGACAGAGATGCACTCATCTGCGGTGCTCCATGCTGGAGATGGGCTTATCACGCACTTCACTCTGCAGATAAGTGGTTCATCAATCCTTTCGAGTACGAAGAGCCTTCTTTCCACGAAGAAGGAATGGATAACCCTGATAATCCCTGCTCTGTCGTTCTGTCAGATGAAGAACTGCTGGAATATCTCGATCAGATTGAGGCCAAAACAAATGCTTATATTGATTCGCTGACAGATGAAATGCTCTACGAGAAGCCTGACAACTGCATCTTCACGAGAATGGAACTTGTATTAAGACAGTTCCGCCATATCTCTTTCCACACGGGAATGTTAAATGCCCAGACGGCGCTGGCAACAGGCAAATTCCCGATGTGGGTATCACAGGCCGACGAGTATATCGATGACGGAATTCTTTTCGGAAGGTACAGAAAAGGACAGTTCTCTACGAAAAAGAAGTAAGTTCTTTCGAGGGGGGCACATCCTGAAAACAACTAACAAACGATGCCCAAAATATTTGAGGCATCTTTTTCATTTTTGGGATTAATTAACGATTATCTCTTCAGTTCGGGATGCTCTTCGTAGAACTTCGCCTTATCCTTATACATGCGCTCATCAGCGATATGCATGGCCTTGCGGATCTCAACAGAATCGTCTGTCCAATACCAGCCTGTTGCAAAACATGCATAACCGAACTTGAGGTCACTGGCCTTAACCTTTTGGCAGAGTTCTTCGAGCTCTTCATCGTTCGTATCGGGAATGATGATCATGAACTCGTCACCGCCTGCACGGTAAACATCGCATCTTCTGAATACATCTCTTAAGATCTCAGCCGCATGCTTGAGGAGCTGGTCGCCGGCGAAGTGGCCCTGTTCATCGTTGATGCGCTTGAGACCGTTGATATCAGCAAATACGATACCGAGATTACGGATATTATCTTCTCCTGATACGATGCGGTTAACGCGCTCGTTCATCTCGTTACGGTTCATTACACCTGTGAGCATATCAACTGAACCCATGATGCGGAGCTGTCTCAAGAGCTGGAAGTTAGCTACGGAAGATGAGACGAAATACATTGTGAGCTGCATGATCTCCTTGATCTCGTTAGCTTTCTCAACATCGAAATTCGTGGCCCACATGTAACCTAAAAGCTCTAACTCATATCTGATCGGGAAGAGAATGAGACTGGTTACGCCGTGCTCAATAAGAGACTCGCTCCACTTCTTGTTCTTCTGCTTGATATATTCCATATCAGTTTCATTTTTGATGATGAGGCAGTTAGTGCCTGCGAGAGTATCTTCCCAGGATTCTACGAGATCATAGAAATCGTTATCGCCCTTTAAAACATGTGCAACACTCGCTTCAACTCTGGGGTCGTCACGGTCTTCAGCGAGAACAGAGCACTTCCTCTCGTGCTGGTTCATGAGAATGAATGTGCAGGCATGCGCGCCGCAGATGCCACGGATATCCTTGATTACTTCCTTCATCTTCTCCTTGTAATCGCCGGCGCCATTAAGCTTGATACATGTATTGAGAACTGTAGAAGTTGTCTCCTGCGACAGGTTCGACATCTTGGCAGAATCTGCAGCAGCCGTAACTACCTGGGTATAAGTGCAGTAATAAATGTTTCCTTCATTTGCGAGAGGGAGCAGATAGAGATCAAACCAGAAATCAAATCTGTCCGGATGAACATAGGTGTGAACAGGTGTTTTCTCAACAGCGGCACGATAACATACCGTTTCAAAATTGAGGTCTGTCGGGAAATAATTCTGATAGCGGCTGCCGGGAACGAACTTATTGCTCATCAGCTGGGGGCCGTCGTAAGCTAATTCAATTGACTTAACATACGCTTCATTACCGCAGACAATACAGATATCGCCGTAATGACCGTCTTCTTTCATCTCTACAGACATAACACAGGTAACTGCGTCAATGTTGTCAACAAAAGCCTGCCAATCCATAGTTTCTCTCCTCATTTCAGAAAAAATATCAAAACACGTGTGTGAGAAATTGTTTCTAATATTTTCTCACTTTTTACAGATATGTGTAACCGTGTTCAGATAAAACTGAGAGAGCTTTATTGTAATTTTCTTCTTTAACGAGGATGTAATCCGTGTTGTATGTAGACACGGCAAAAATGCCGATTTTATTGTCGGCTAAGATTCCTGATATCTTCGACAGGATTCCTATAAGCGAGAAGTCCAATACACCTTCGATCCGGAAGCCTCTCCAACCGTCATCGCGTTCAATGGTATCAGCCGGAGTATCTTCTGTTTTGCATACGAGCGAGATCTCTTCATCAGTCTTGCCGATGAAGTAGAAATCTTTGCTAAGGTCGATCTCTGCCGTGGAGGGCAATTTGCAAACTGTCAGATTATATTCCAATGTCTTTAACTGCATTTTTAGATCCTCTCAATCACTAAAATGTATATTGATGGCTTTAACCTTTTTCGTAGAAAACTATATCCATTCTGTCGTTAATGTGTTCAACCTGACCTGTTTGATGGTATCCCATCTTCTCATAAAGATAGCAGTTGCCCTTCTCCTGAAGAATTGTATCAAGGCTCCAGTTCTCTTCTCCGTAGATTTCCTCTACTGCCCTGATCGCCTGCTGGGCAAAGCCTTTGCCCCTGTATTCAGCCATTATCCACAGCGGTGATATTCTCTTCCTGCTGCCGTCTTTTTTATCGATAACGCGGATAACACCTACCTTCTCACCTTCTGCTTCGATGAAATAATAGAATGATCCGGGCATCTCGAATCTGGCGATGATGTTATCTATGGGTTCAGCTCCGGGACTTAAGTCGTAATCCTGATATCTGTTCAGCAATTCGGAGAACGCATCAAGCTGCATTCTCCAAACTGTTTCCAAGTCTTCTCTGGTTACCTTAACTAACGTTATCCCCATTAAGCCGCCTTCCACGGTCTGACACTGCCGAGCCAGCCGTTCGCTTTCCAGTATTTGAAATCAGTATACTCCGGATTTTCTTTTCCGAGACCTGTCTGCATCGAACGGACCATATAAAATTTAACCTTTGTAATGAGATTGGTGCCTGCCTTTTTACTGTAGTCGATGGCTGCGAACTTCTTTGCCATCCTTGCTATTCCGTTTGTCATTGAGCGGCGCTTCTTCTCGCTCAGCCTGTCCCAGACAACATCGCCCATGAGCTTGAATTTACAGATCTTAATGTAGCTGATGCCCCACCATGAGAGGCTGTCCTTGATATCTTTTGCAGTCGAACCTTCACCTGCGCCGAGCGCCTGTGTGATTATGACGGCACGTTTGCCGAACATCTCTTTCGCAGGGCGGTGAGGCATCCATCTGTAGCCGAAGTGGTCGAGCAATGCCTTCATTGCACCTGTAGGATGCATAACATAAGAAGGTGATGTGAATACGAGGAGATCAGCCTCGAGTAAAGCCTTCTCGATCTTCTGGATGCACGCAGCATCTTTGCAGAGTTTCTCGCCCTTGCCAAAGCATGTGATGCAGCCGACACAGTATCCCGGGCCGTCTTTGGGCAGATAGAATTCCGTGATCTCAGCCTTGTCCTTAAAGGGCTCTAAGAACATCTCTTTTAGTTTATATGTGATTCCGTGTTTCTCGGTTCCGTTAACAACCGTGATCTTCATTTATTTGTTCCTCCCGTATAGTCTGTCAAACTGTGTGATGTGCTCATCCAAAAGCTTCAGCATTTCAGGTTCCCTCTCAGGCTCCCTGTCGCAGATAGTGAGCATGAAATAGATCGGCGAATAGAAGTGCAGTGTCATGACACGGACGTTATCTGTTTTGAGCACTCCTGCCGTCACCATGAATCCGAAGAGCATTCCCTGATATGAGAGAGGGGCGTCGACGTAGAGCTTTGAGTATACTTTCGCCAGTTCCTGGTTTTGGAACTGCTCGAGTGTCAGCATCTTCCTGAATTTTCTGTTGTAGTCGTCATGGAGGTAATAGAGGAAGAATTCTCTTCCGAGTTTCAGGAGCTGGTCCTCCGGCAGTGTCTTATAAATTCCCGCATCAGCCGCCGCATCTGTTCCGTTGATCTGCATGGCCTTCGCCTGCTCTGCAAATCTTCTGTTCATCTCATCGATGATGGCCTCGAAAATCGCTTTCTTGCTTTTATAGTGCTTATAAAGTGACGGTGCCTTAATACCGACCCGGTCAGCTATATCACCAACGAAAACATTGGCATATCCCTTCTCGGAAAACAGTGTAAGCGCTTCGTCTAATATTTTTTCTTTGGTAGTCATTTGGCTCACCTCAACTTTTGGCTAATTCAGATTAGCCATACTATAGCTAATTCAAATTAGCCTGTCAAGGGGCTGTTGTTTCTCTCCGTTGTATTCGTTTTTTACCGATTAACCAATTGCGAATACATTTTTGATGGAAAACGTATTCCTTTTTTCTCATTTCGAAAGTTTGGAATATAAATCCGGCTGAAAAAATATTCTCGTTTTGCAAATAAAGAGTTTTCGAATACAAAAAATACAAAATCCGTATTCGCAATTTGTATTTTAAGGAATTGCGATTACGTTTGATCGGAAAAATGTATTCTAAATCTTGAATAATACAAAATGAGAATACGAATTTTCGAGAAAATGTATTCGCATTTTCAAAATACCTAAAACGCGAATACTCATAAGAATAAAATCGTATTCAAAAATGCCAAATCTCCCAATTGCGAATACACTTTCGCGCGTTATTACAATTCGTCTCTTCTTATAACGGATACGTGCGTGATCTCATTTGCTTCGTCAGGATATTCCTTCTCGAAATGCATTCCGATTGATTCAGCCGTCTTATACGAACCTACGTTGGTGTATTTGCAATACGAATAGAGTGCGGGATAGTCAGTGTTCTCAAATGCCCAGTTGCGCACAGCGAGAGCAGCCTCTTTGGCATAACCCTTGTGCTGCTGGTCCCTGCGGATGTGGTAACCGATCTCAGGGAGCATCTCGCCTTCGATATTTTGCAGAGTGAGGCCGCAGTCGCCGATCATCTCGCCTGTCTCTTTAAGACACACTGCCCAGAGGCCGAAGCCATTATCTCTGTATCGGTTCATATTGCGCTCGATCCAGCTCCTGACTCTCGCCTCGTCAAAAGAATACGGATAATGCTGCATGATCTCAGCGTCTCCCAAAACCTTGTACAGCGCATCAAAATCATCCATGTTCATCTCGCGAAGAAACAGTCTGTCAGTCTCAATGATCATATAATTCTCCTTCACGCAGACGGGCGCAATGCACCATCATCTCCAAATTTACTCAAATTCATTTCATTCCCCCAGCATATCGAAAAGATTCATCTGTTTATCAGGCAGTTCATTCATATAAGCAAAGCACTCATCAGGTGTGCACATCACACCGTTTTCCTTACACCGTTTCATGAACAGAGACATGAGTTTACTTGAGTTGGGACTCGGTATCTCATAAGCATTTCCATATCTCTGAATGTACTTATCCTTGAGGCCCGGAAAATGCTTGTCGAGCGCGGCGTAAAAATATTCCCTGTCGCCGTCTCTTAATGTGAGACCCATCCCAAAACATATTATGCCTTTTACTCCTACGCGAAAACACTCATCAAGGATCTTATTGATGTTGTCTTCCGTATCGTTAATGAACGGCAGTATCGGCGACAGCCACACAACAGTCGGAATACCTTGTTCTCTCATCTTCTCAAGAACTTCGATACGCCTTTTTGTATTGCACACATTAGGCTCTAATATCTTGCAGAGATCATCGTCATAAGTTGTGAGCGTTATCTGCACAACGCACTTCGCTTTTTTGTTTATCTCATTGAGCAGATCGATATCGCGCAAGATGCGGTCTGATTTGGTCTGTATCGCAACGCCAAATCCGTATTTTGAAATGACCTCCAAGCACTTTCTGGTAAGGCCTAATTCTTCTTCACAATGCATGTAAGGATCAGACATTGAACCTGTTCCGATCATGCAGGCTTTGCGTTTTGACTTAAGTGCCGCCTCCAACAGTTCGGGCGCATTCTGTTTTACTTCAATATCTTCAAAAGCATGCGTGAACCGGTAACAGTTGCTCCTGCTGTCGCAATAGATACAACCGTGCGTGCAGCCGCGGTAAATGTTCATACCGTTATGACCGCCGTTGCCTGATAAAATACCTTTCGCGTTGACAAAATGCATTCGTGATTTCCTCACAGTTTGTACTGCATGAAGTTCCCGTTTTTTACGAAACCGAAATCCGTATAAAGCAAAACGCCCATGTCGGAAGCCGTGATCTGAACCGTTCCGCAACCATAATCTCTGGCGGCTTCGACGACCAGTGACAACAACTTTTTTGCTATGCCCTGTCTCCTGTAATTGGGATCGGTATACATACTCGACAGCAATCCGATCCTGCCGCTCGGACAACCGAACTACGGCGGCTTCTCAACAAAAGACATACCGCTAGTTCCGATAATCTTATCGCCGTCTACTGCAAGGTAAGATACGAATGTTCCGTCAGCTAAATGTCTGTTGTAATAATCCAGCAGAGCAGGCTTCAGATCGATATCTTCCGTTGCGCCTTCTTCACGAAGCTGGCCAATCCTGAGACTTATGAATTCATCCAGATCTTTTGTTTCAAGTTTTCTATATTCGATCATGTTTCCCTCACTTTCCTGAAGAGATAGAATTCGTCGCCTTCG
>JAEIGA010019789.1_pt1 | contig 10260 bp, 10 predicted proteins | sample 9270691 | NCBI WGS metagenome assembly JAEIGA01 (sample SAMN17057246, study PRJNA624740) | gut metagenome | biome: biome; isolation source: fecal sample | host: Bos grunniens | place: China: Xizang | collected 2019
ACTCATTCCGCACCTCCTTTCTTTCTTGATTGTGTTCATATTCAAGCTACTTGTTTAATGTATTCTTTTAATCTTCTACATAGCGCCTCACACCAACGGCGAGCGATTGTAACCTCTACGGCATTGCCGATATACTTCTTCTGCTCAGCCTGTGTGCCTACCAATACATAGTCATCGGGGAAGCCCATAATCTTTTTGAGTTCGGGGATTTTTAGCATACGCATCTTAATATCTACGATGCCATATAGAGCCATAAATTCCTTGATTTTAGCCGTCATTGGGCTATCTGTTGAGTAAACCTCAATCACAGCCTCGCCCGTTTCAGTAGCGACCAAATAAGGCGGCATTTTATCCATACGGGCTATTAGAGTGAAACAAGGGTTATCTACAGAACAACCAGCAGACTTATATTGCGGGTTCATCAAATAGAAGCGTTTGACCGTCACAAGGTTGAATTTTGGATTTGTCGTTACGGTGTTCGCTGGGGTTTCTACGGAAGCTGCTGTGCCGTTCCCGTACTGCATATCAATGAAACATTCCGACTGAATGAGCGCAAGACGATCTTTCGTCGTAAGCGTCGGCGAAGGTGCTTCGCACGAATGGTTCTGACCGTTGCCATAGTAAGCGGAAACAAAAGCGTGGTGGTCAATGCAGGTTATTGAGCCAGCCGGGGCATCTATCGAAGTGTTCTTGCTTTCGGGGTGTCCGCTGCACTGCTTCGAGAGGAAAGAAACCTTTGCAACACCCAAGCGGTTCTGCGTCGCAACCGTCGGACAAGGTTCGTCAATTCCTGGTGCTTGATACTTTCCCGTACGGCTCATTGAGTTCCATTTCACCAAAAACGCCTCCTTGCCGCCTGCAACGAACTTTATCAGCCCGGCATATATGCGCTCAAGGGTCTTTTCTGACAGCGGCTTGTCACGGAAAATTGTGTTGCCCTCGTCTTCGAAGTCCAAAACATCTTTGACTGGCTTCCACTTCTTCAAGTTCCCGAAGAGCGTTGTCGAACCTTCCTTGCAGTGGGTGGGCTCCGGGAACACTATTGGCAAACCATCCTTTGCGAATATACCAAAGAAGCGTTTGCGGCTGGTGTATGCTCCATAGTCGGCAGCATTCAATATGCGGTGGTCGAACTTGTAGCCGTACTTCTTGATGTTACGCACCCAGCGGGTATAACTCTTGCCCTTATCCATCGAAACAGGCTTGCCGTTCTCGTCAACTTCGCCCCACGACATAAATTCCTCCACATTCTCAATCTGAATGTAATCAGGCTTGATTGCTTCGATGTAGCGGAAGAGGTGTTCTGCGAGTGTGCGGCTATCCGCATCACGAGGCATACCGCCCTTTGCCTTGCTGAAATTGGTACATTCAAGCGAAGCCCATAGAACAACCAGCGCATCAGGGTTCTGCTTGCGGCAGCTTTGCAGATGTGCTAACAATGGCGAGAGTTCGAGTGTTCGTATATCCTCGGTGAAGTGCATTGCCTCTGGGTGATTGGCAGCGTGTGAGGCAATAGCGTTCTTGTCGTGATTAACACATGCGACAACCCGCGCACATTGTTTGCCATTGACACGCGCGGAGTTCACTCCTGTAGAAGTTCCCCCGGCTCCGCAAAAGAGGTCTATATATAGTAGTTTTATCTTTTCCATATCAATTTATCCATTTATTACACTCTCCGCAATGTCTGCTCATACCCTCGTCTTGTTATAGTTAATCTTTGCAACAATCACCTCCTCTACATTATCCACGCGAGCGTACAGCTCGGTTAGAGCGCTGATTGCAATGTCGGCCAATTCCTCGACGCTTGCAGTGTACTGCGGTAGATGCTCGCTTGGATCTATCTCGCTCGCCTCGCGGAACTCCTTCAGCTCGCTCAAGATGCTGAAGAATGTGTCGAGGTGTAAAGCGTCCTCACTTGTCTTGCCACGCTTCACAGCAGTCTCGTGCACCTGCTTCGCGAGATCGTTGATTCGTGTCACCGTACCAAGCGCCCACTCCGCGCCAAGCTCAAAACAAGCACCCTTCATGCCATTACCCACCCTACGCACAGCCTCGTAGTGTATTTTATCTCTGTCTGTCATAATTAAATAGTTAATCAATTCCTAAATAATTCTCATACATTGTTGCTAAATCAACATTGCAGTTTGGTATATCACAAACATCGCAGTCATCATTGACATATCTTCTAAACTCCTCGTCATTTGCCAATGCCATTCTTGCGTATATCTCATCGGTGTCGCGGGCGGTAACTATATCCATAGAGTATAACGCCGCCCTAACCTTGCGTTCAGGATGCTTACTGTTGTATTTTTCGTAATACTCTGCAGAGTGTCTATCTCCCTTAGCGTTCCAAAAGGCATCTTTGCATTGACCACAACAAAACGCTTGCGAATACTGTCTCTTTTTGAAAGTTTTGTGACAGATAGGACAAACAATATTTTCGCCAACTTTTGCGTTCTTGTTAGCCTCGTATGCAAGCCTACGTTTACTTTTTTTCATTGCTTATCTGTATTAAATATCCCATTACCTCCGCCTCGGTCATGAAGCGGATTTTTAGTTTTGATCTCTTCATTGCTCTTTCGGTTTTCTTGCTTTATACCCGGCTCTGTATCCGCGCTCAAAAGCACGGACGCATACCTCCATAATCACATTGTCGCACCTTTTACCGATTGGGCATCTTCCGCATCGGCTCTTCATGCAAGCCCTCCGGGCCTTCTTGCCAATGGCATCCAAATCACAATAAGGTTTCATAAAATTAAGCACTAAATCCGTGTCGTGCGCAACCATAGATTGTTATACATTTTCAAACAAGACCTCTTTCCTTGGTTCATACATCTTTTCCCACTCATAACCTTGTGTCTTGAGTTCGGCAAGCAACTCTGTCGAAGTGAACCGTGCAAGGGCGAGACGAAGGCGGTCTATATCCATACCTTCGCCGGTCTCGCTTTTAGCCGCAATTTTTTTGGTAGTAGATATTCCTTTGATATGCTCGCTGACATTCTTTACAATAGCTGTGATATTCAGAGCTGCCTTTCTTGCTCTTGTGGAACTCACTTAGCGGCAATTCCCTTCCGCATTTCACACATCTCTTTGTTTCCATGTTATAAAATCTTTTTCCTTAAAAACTTTGCCCACTTGTATTCCATTCTCGCACCGCGGCTCTCCTGCCAATTCGGGAGCTGGTATATCTTGTCGCAGAAGTATATCGCCCACAGGCATTTTGCCATACAACGGAGCCAGCTCCAATGCTTTTTGCAAATCTTCATCGGGTTCACAACCTCGTAACCCATCGAGGCAAGCGTCCTCTCCGCGTTACTGAAATTCCCGTAAGCCACAAGATACGGCAAGTCACAGACCTTGCCACTGATGAATACCTTGGTGCGGATGTGGTATCGTTTCATTATCTCCCTCTCATCCATCGCCCCTGTAGTATAAGCCCTCATCAGGGCAACACCATCCGCTTTATTTTGGTGCGCCACCGCATACTGGTGAGCGCGTTTGTTGATTGTGTTCATTAATTTATCCATTTTACTATTGTTGCTCCTTTATATCCTTTCTCCCAAACATACCAGGCGTAAGCCACAGCACTGCCACCGGTTGTCCTTAACCCTTCAAAATTGCCATTCATCGCACAGTTTATGCGCGAGGATGAAACATATATTACCTTTGGTGGAAAATTCGTAAACAGGCGCTTACGTCCTTTGCCCTCCATGAATTGAAGTTTCAGGAACATCGCTACCTTGTTGCCCTCGCGTATGATGGAAAGTGCTTTGTATATGAACTCTGTTGCAAATTTATAGGGCGGATTGGTTACTATATCGCCGTGCCAAGAGGTATTATCCATTGAAAGAAAATCATAAACCTCAGTAGTCGGCGTGCGTTGTACAATGTCGCTTGTCCTTACGTCGTGGCCGTGCTTCTTGAATACATCGGCCAAATGGTTCTCACCGCTTGCACATTCCCATATGTCGACAAAGTCCTCTACTTGAAGGAGGATTTCTGCCGCCTTGGGGTCGGTGGCGTAATAGTCATTAGCCTCCCTCTCCTTTTCCATGTGGTTACTCGCTCCAAGCGTCTTGAATACGCTGTTTTTATTTCCGGTCCAGTCTTTCATTATTCTACTTCTTTGAGTTCTCCATCGATTAACTGATACCAAGTGTCGGCCTTGACTTTTTTTCCATCAACCTTGACCGCTCGAACTTCTTTGATTGGACATGTCACTCCATTCCACTCTTCTCTTTCGGCAATACACAGCCAACAGCCTATTGCTCCTTTTGCCTTGCATTGATAACCAGCTGCAAGAGCAATAGAATTTAAGCCTGTTGCGGATGATGCACCGTAGTCGCCTGTTGCGGATGATGCACCACAGTTGCCTGTTGCGGATGATGCACCGTAGTCGCCTGTTGCGGATGATGCACCGTAGTTGCCTGTTGCGGATGATGCACCCTTGTAGCCTGTTGCGGATGATGCACCCTTGTAGCCTGTTGCGTGTTTGGTATTCTCCGGTGTTGATTTTTCGAATGTAAATTTAATTGCAGCTGCAACAATATCTTTCAGTGAAAGTTCTGCGCCTATCTTGATTTTCGTTGAGCAGGTTTTATTGCTTTCGCTCTTATCAATCTCTCCACTTTGTTCTACTTCGCAATAGCGGCTATCGTTGGGTGCATAATGACTGAATACATCTAATGGATGCTCGCAAGCGTGAAAACCACAGTGACAGGCTTTTGCTTCTTTCTCTTCGTATTCTTTGCCTATCTCGTACTGGAAGCCTCGGCACTTGAGGTCTTTGTCGAAGCCCTTGAATGATTTAATTGTTGTCATAGTTTACTGTGTTTTTGAATTAGGTAATTGAGGCTGTCGAGGAGGCTTTGCTGTACGCCTTTCTTGCTTTCGAGGGCTTTGCTGGCGCGTTCATCGACGGTGCCTGTGCAGATTAGTTGGTAGACGGTTACAGGGTGCTGCTGCCCTTGGCGGTGCAGACGGGCGTTGGCCTGTTGGTAGTGATCGAGGTTCCAGCCTGTGCCGAACCATACGATGTAGTGACCGCCTTGTTGCATGTTGAGGCCGTAGGCAGTGCTTGCAGGGTGTGCAAGGAGTACATCAATATTGCCGGCATTCCAGTCGAGGAGGTCCTGCTCGCCGCTGTAGGTGCGGACGCGGTAGCCTTTGAGTGCATCGGTGATGCGTGGGATGTCGTGCTTGTACTGATAGAAGACGAGTACGCTTGCGCCGTTGGCGGCTTCGACTATCTCGACAAGGCGGTCTATCTTCTCGCTGTGTATCTCGTGGGCGCGGCGGTCGTCATCGTAAACGGCTCCGTTGGCGAACTGTGAGAGTTTGTTCATGAGGCCTGCAGCGGAGTTGGCGAGAATGTTGCTTGGCTCGTCGGCATGTTCGGCTTTGAACTGGAGTACTTTCTCGCGTTCGAACTCCTGATAGACTCGCTTGGTCTTGTCGCTCAACGGGATGTTGATGATGTGGGTTATCATTGAAGGCAGTTGCAGGTAGTCCCTTGCTTGCATGGAGAGACAGATGTCGGCTATCTTATTACGGATAATATCTTCGCAGCCGCTCTTGATGGTGCTGCGTACTACGATGTTGTTCCATTTTTGCAAAGTGAAATAGGTCTCGCGGTACTTGGTTACTGACTTGCCGAGCCTCTCACCCTGGTCGATGCAGTACATCTGTGCCCATAGGTCTATGAGTCCGTTGGGCGCCGGGGTGCCGGTGAGACCGATGACGCGCCTGACGCTTGGCAGACAGATGCGCATTGCCTTGAAGCGTTGGCTCTTGCTGCTCTTGAACGATGTCAGCTCGTCGATGACGATAGCATCGAATGGCAGGCGGCCTTGGTATTTGGCAACGAGCCATGCGAAGTTGTCGCGACCGGTGACATAGACATCGGCGGCGGTGGCGAGTGCAGTGTTGCGTTGTTTCTCGCTGCCGAGTACCTTGACCACACGCAGGCCGTGGAGGTGTTCCCACTTGTCGGCTTCGGTGGACCAGGTTGTCTCGGCTACTTTCTTGGGGGCTATGACAAGCGCTCGGTTGACATCGCAGTCGTCGATGAGCTGTTGTATAGCGGTGAGGGTGGATACTGTCTTGCCCAAGCCCATATCGAGGAATAACCCACAGCGTGGCTTGTCTATTATCCATTGTATGGCGGTGCGTTGGTATTCGTAGGGTTTGAATTTCATTTTAAGATGTTGTCTATACTTTCGCGGCTGTCGCAGATGTGAACGGTATGGCCGATTGCGGACAGTTGGCCGTGGCGCAGGCGCTGCAGTGTGGTAGGTTTTTCTCCTTTACTCTTGAGTTCTATCCACACGGTGCGGCCGCCGGGCAACAGGCATATCCTGTCGGGGTAACCGACCATACCGGGGTTGCTGTACTTGAGACAGACACCGCCGAGGCTCTTGACGCGCTGCACAAGATAGCGTTCAAGGGCTTTCTCGGAGGTGAGTGCGTGATTGGTTATTGTATTTACTCTTGGTGTCATAGGTCGTCGTCATCGGGGGTTATGGTTCGCTTGAAGCCGCGCTGTATGCCGTAGAGGCTTGCCGCGTGGCGGGTGCTGCTCAGTTTCTCCCAGCCGGGCACATCCTCAATGAGTTTTGTTACACGGCGGGCAAGGTACTTGAAGTCCTTGTCGGTGAGTTCGCGCTTGAGTTGCTCGCAGATGAACTCGGCGGCGCAGACGCGGTCGCGCACCTGGGTGCCTGTGGCATCGAGGGGGTCGGGAGAGTTGAGCCATAGACGACGCGATGCGATGTCACGCGTAGCCCAGTCGACAGGCAGCTTGGTGTCGAGGAACTTGTGAAGCATGGCTATCATGGGGTCGTCGCTGTCGTCGTTGTACTCCATCTGTCGCTGACGGGCTGCGGTCTCCATCTCGCCAGCGAGGTAGAGTTTTTCGCCATTGTGGTAGTAGTGAACGGCCTCGGCCCACAGTTGGTCGCGGTCGCGGTCGAGAGCGGCCATCCAGTTGTGGTGCTTGCGCAGTGACGGCACGATGTCTATTACCCAGAATCGGCGGTTGCCTGTGTCGCCCTTGAGGAAGTGCGACTCGTTGGTTGTTCCGCAGAAGACACATTGACGGGGGTACTCGACGGTGCGGCGGCCGTAGGGGGCCCGGTAGATGTCTATGCGCTTGGAGAGGTAGGCCTTGACAGTCTCTACCTCGCTGCGCTTGAGACCGGCGAGCTCACCCATTTCGATTATCCACGCCTGACGGAGCTGTTCCATTCCCTCTTTGCCTTCGGTGGTGGTTATGCTGTCGTTGAACCACGGGCCGCCCATCTTGGAAAGGAGCGTGGATTTGCCGACACCCTCGGGACCGGTGAAGATGAGACAGTGGTCGTACTTGATACCGGGGCTGAACACACGGGCAACGGCAGCAGTGAAGTGCTTGCGTGTCATTGTGCGGTTGAGCTCGTTGTCCTCGGCACCGATGTAGTCGATGATGAGGTGCTCGAGACGCGGCACGCCATCCCAAGTGAGGGAGTTGAGGTAGTCGCGTATTGGGTGGAAGGAGTGTTTTGTGAACACGGCTGTGAGGCCGTCGGCTATCTTCTCCTTGCCTACTATGTCGTAGTTGCGTTCCATCCACACGCGGAGGTTGGCATCGTCGGCATCACTCCATTGGCTTGCCTGTTTGTTCCAGGGTGCACCGCCGATGATGGTGTTGGCACCGCTGAAGAGGTTATGCACGAGACGGCCGCTGAATGAGGGGTCGTTCTCGAGTATGGTGATGATGTTGGCGATGGTGCACTGTATCTTGCCGGACTTGGAGTATTCGAGCTCGGCTTTCCACTCGTCGCTGTAGTCGGACGGCAGTTCTATGTCCTCGAAATCCTCGGCGGCTGTGCCGCGCTCGCGCGACATGAGGAGTTTGACGGCCTTGTCGCGACTGGCGAACTCCTGCATTGCCATGTATGAGGGTTTGCGTGTGATCTCCTGTACCTTGCTGCCTTCGTCCTGCACTCCGTAGAGGTGGAGACGGCAGAGGTCGAAGGCGTTGCAGAGCTGACGGCCTGCGGGGTCGGTCTCGTGATGCGAATAGGCGAACTTGCCGTCGTAGCAGACGAGACCGCCGGCAACGCTGCCGAGCTTGTAGGTGTAGCGGCCGGGGGTTGTGGTAGGTTCGTACACCTCGCCAAGGAACTGCTCGATGACATCCTCTATTGTATAGGCGCGGCAGAAGGCGCCGATGAGACCGGGCTTTGCCGTGGGGTCGCCGGCTATCTTCATCTCGTGCGCAATGACATCGCCTGCACGGCTCGAGATTGCCCAACTGCTTACATCGCGGTAGTCCTTGTAGGTTGCAAGGATTTGGTCCACGTTGCATGCAGGGCCGTCCTGATACTCGAAGATGTACTCTGCGTCCTTGCTGGTGCTTGGCCAGTAGAAGAGACGCGGCAGCTCGAAGGTGGTATCGTCGAAGAGGTCGATGCCTATCTCACCGGCAATGGCGCGGCAGAGCGGCTCATATTCGGCAGGTGTGACATGGCGGCTGAGGGGGAACACAAGGCGGTAGCGCGGTGTGGCGCTGCTGTGCTTGTGTGTGCTGTAGAGCATGGCGGCGAAGTTGAACGAGAGCTGGAAGTCGTCCCACACAGCCGGGGTGCCGTAGTCGATGTCGAGGGTAGCAACGGTGCGGTAGAGGACGGCATTGTTTTTGCGTACTCCACCGTTGAGGTAGCCGCCGACGAAGCCGCCGACGTCCTTGATGTTGCTCTGCTCCTCCTTGCTCATGCGGGCATACTCGGCTGCGGTCTCGGCTGTGCGCTGTGTCTCGCTGCAACGCGCGACAAGTTCGCTCCATCGCCACTGCTTGTTGCGCCATTTCTTGCTCATGCGGCTGTGCGCGGTGGCTATGTCTATGAGGAAATCGTTCTTCAGTTTCATTAGTCTTTCAAATAATATGGGGTGCTGTAGCCTGCTCCTTGGAGCGGCAGGTCGCGGCACCAGTCTATGGGTTGTGAGAATATCTGTTCTACATCCTGCAGTGTCTGCTGTGGGGTGGCCTCGACTACTATCTCATCGTGTATGTGGAAGACGATGCCGAGACCGGCACGGTGTGCGCGGAGGATGATGCAGCCGAGGATGTCACGGGCGATGGCCTGTACCACATTCTCGGTGAGCTTGCCGCCGTAGGTGCGTATGCTTTCCCACTTCTTTGTGGTTTGGTTGCAGCCTTCGTACTCGATTATCTCGTGGTCGCCGCGCCAGCCGTCGTTGTACTCCATGCCTATGGTGGCGCGTGGGTAGCAGATGGTGCGGCCGGACGGCAGTGTGATGAGGAGCATGCCCCACCTGCAGGATACAACGATGCCGCGATGTATGGTGACGCTCTCGCCGGTCTTGATGGCGCGTGTGGCGGCTGACTCGATGACTGACCAGAAACGCACGATGTGAGGGTTGGCGGAGCGCCAACGCTGCATGATGTCGCGCATCTCGGGCTGTGTCAAGCCCATGCGGCTGCCGCCCATTGCCTCGAGGGCGGCGACACCACCACCGTAGCCGAGGGCGAGGACGGCTATCTTGCCTTTCTGTCGCAGCTCGCTGTTGGCTCCGTGTTTCTCGACCTTGCAACCGAACATTTGCCCGGCTGTGGCGCAGTAGATATCGCCTCCACCGCGGAAGACATCGAGGACCCACGATTCACCGGCGAGCCATGCGATTACACGCGCCTCGATGGCGGAGAAGTCGCAGACGTGGAAGGTGTGACCATCCTCGGCTATGAAGGCGGTGCGGATGAGTTCCGATAATACTTGCGTAGGGTTGCTGTAGTTCATGCAGAACTCCTCGAGGTCGCCGTGCTTGACGACGGTGCGTGCATAGTCGATGTCTTTAAGGTGGTTCTGCGGCAGGTTCTGCACCTGCACAAGACGACCGGCCCAACGGCCTGTGCGCGATGCTCCACAGAACTGCAGGAGACCGCGGATGCGGCCGTCGTTGCAGACGCAGTCGAGCATTGCACGGTATTTGCGGTTGGAGGTTTTGCCGAGCTCGCGACGAATGGCGAGCATGCGCAGGGCAGAGGGTGAATGACGGACATATCTCTCTATATCGTCAAGGTCTTTCTTGCCGATGGTTGTAACCGGCATACATGAGACACGCGAGAGGTATTCTTTTATCTGCACGGGGCTGTTGGGGTTATCCAGGCCTGTAATGTGCTTGGCCTCCTCAAGGAGCTGCGCCTTGTACTCGTCGTCGAAGCGGTCGGCATTCATGGCGAGTGTACGGTCGAGCAGCACA
>JAEIGA010019790.1_pt1 | contig 10259 bp, 13 predicted proteins | sample 9270691 | NCBI WGS metagenome assembly JAEIGA01 (sample SAMN17057246, study PRJNA624740) | gut metagenome | biome: biome; isolation source: fecal sample | host: Bos grunniens | place: China: Xizang | collected 2019
GGTGTCAAAGTCTTTGGGAATAAGATAAGGCCTCATATCGTACACCACCTCGGAGTAATCTGCACGGATGTGACGCCGGACCCCGTCCAGCTGATCGTGTTCTCACCGGGCACCAGAACCGGGTAGTCGCCGGTCATGCCGGAATCCTTTGGCGTAGAACCGTTATAGGCGCGGTAGATTTCCGAATCGATCGTGATGCCGCTGTTGTTGTCCGTGAACGAAATGGCCTTCCCGTTGATAGTCAGCGTAAAGTCGCCGGAGCCATTTACGCGGATTCTCGGCCTCGATTCGTAGCCCGTGGGGTTCGTGAGTGTCGCCGGGTTTGTCAGCGTCCTCGCGGTTTCGCCGGAGGTCAGGTATCTCTGGGGATGACACTCGAAGGTGATGTTGATGTCGGCCTCTTTGTCCGTAAACATAGGCTCGAATTCCACCTCGCCGATGGGTCTGGCCATACGGTACTCACCGGGGTGCGCGTCATCCGTCAGACGGCAAAAGCCGACGCCGGAACGGAGCCAGTTGCGGATCAGAGGGGCGTTCGTGGCAAATGCCTTCCGAACATGGCACTGGAAGGTCACGGTGATGGGCTTGAAACAGCCGTTGTCAATGGTCAGCGGTGCGTTTCTGCCGGGGATGTTGATGACCGTCACGTCCCACTCCGGCGCGCCGTAAGTGCCACCGTTGGAGCAGATGATGTCATAGGTGGCGCAGTTCACGCCGTTCCATGTGAAGGTATTCATGCGAGAGCAGCCGCCCTCCTCTCGGACATATTTTGGAGAACGTATCCCACTCTTTCGGCAAGCGCGTCAACATCCTCACCGTCGCGCTGATAAATGTTAATGGACACCGCTCCGAAATGGTTGCTTGTGCCGGCGCCGCTCACAAAGCCGCTGCCGGTGATATTCATGTCCACAATGTCGTTGCTGAAATCAAACGACTTGCCAATCTGATCCGTAATAAGATGTTCGTTGTCTTTGATGCCCTTTGCAAACAACTCCATCATATCGGGCGCATAGGTATGAAAGTTTGACAAAGGCCCTTTTTCCGGCTCGGAAAAACCAAGAAAACTTGCAATTCCGCCAGCGATGTTTTTTACCTCGCCCCACAAATCAGAGGCCTTCTGTTTGATACCACCAATAAAATTGCTGATAAGATCGCGGCCCCAGTTCAGCGCACTATCAACGACTTGTTTAATGCCACTGCGTATGCTCTCTGTCACATTCCAAATGGATTTGCCAAGAGATGCAATGCCGTCCACAAGACCGCGCCCAAGGGACATGACCAAGTCAAGGCCAGCGCGAATGATCATTGGGAGTGCCTCGTAAATTGCCTTGAGCAAATTGGCAATAATCACAGGGATTTTTTCAACAAGCCTCGGAATTGCTTGGATAAGACCGCTTGCCAAAGCCATCATCAACTTGAGCGCACTATCCACAAGCAACACAAGCGTGTCCGGCTCGGTCAGTTTGTCAACAATTGTCAAAATTACATCAACAACCGCAGGGATCAACGTTGGCAAATTTTGAACAAGCGCATCCGCCAATGTTAAAATCATCTGTAGCGCAACATCAATTAGCATAGGAAAGTTGTCAATCAAAAACTGCGCCATTGAAGTTATTAAAGATATTGCGGCATTCATAAGAATGGGCAAATTTTGGATGATTGCCGTACCAATGGTTTGCAAAATGGTCGGTGCCATTTCCGCAAAAACCGTCAGCAGAGTCTCAAACAAAGATGCGGCTGATTCAAACAGAGGTGGCAAAACTTCTTTTGCCAAAATCGGGATTGCCTCTACAATAACAGGCGCAATACCCTCAACAAGCTTTCCAACGCCTTTCAACGTTGTTTCAATTCTTGGTAGCAAATTATTTCCAACAGTTGATACACTGGACACAAAATTATTTACCAAAGAATCAAAATCCGCTTGATCATCCGCAATGCCAACAACAAGGTTTTGCCATGCGGATTTCATGGATGCGAGAGATCCGCTAATGGTTGTGGAGGCCTCTTTCGCCGTTGTTCCAGTAATATCAAGTTCTGTTTGTATTACATGGATTGCCTCATAAACATCCGATAGGCTTTCGATGTCATATTTAACGCCAGAAATAGCCGTTGCATCGGCAAGCAACCGCTCCATTTCGGTTTTCGTGCCGCCATAGCCAAGCTTGAGGTTGTCAAGCATGGTGTAGTTCTGCTTGGCAAACCCTTGATATGCCGTTTGAATGGACTCCATCGAAGAACCCATTTTATTGGCGTTATCGGACATATCCGAAATGGCCATATCAGCAACCTTAGCCGCCTGTTCTGTATCGCCGCCAAGCGATTGCAACAGAGAAGCGGAAAATCCTGTTACGGTTTCCATGTACTCGTTGGCAGACAATCCAGCGGTTTTAAAAGCATTTGCGGCATACTGTTGAACAATGTCGGCAGACTCCTTAAACAGCGTCTCAACGCCGCCAACAAGCTGTTCATAATCCGCGTAAGCCTCTATTGACTGTTTACCAATTGCAACAAGCCCTGCGGTAGCCGCAGCCAAACCAGCACCGATTACAGTGCCCATTGTTTTTAGCCCGGAGGCAATTCCACCGCCCAGTTTTTTCCCGGCCTTTTTGCCTTCATCCTCGGCGCCACCAAGCGCACCCTTGATGCCTTCAGAGATACCCTTTGCAGACGGCACAATCTGTACATACGCTTTTCCGATTTCGGTTTTTCCTTCAGCCAACTATTCCCCCTCCTTTCCGATGATTTTCTGTCGAGCGGCTTCAAACTCCTCGGCGCTGGAATATCCACGCACCGTTGAGTTTTCCTTCTCGCCGCCCACGATGGTGTCAAAAATAGATTTCGGACGGTTCCGTCCTCGCTGGCCATCTTTGGTCTGTGCCCAAATGAGCAGCCCAAGCCGGTCAGCAATGATTGCTAAAAGCGCTGTGTGTTCATCCACCGTCTGTCCGGACAGCTTGCGCTTGATCCGGGTATTTGGCCCAAGTCCGACAAAAAGCGCCGCCGCAGTTCTCAGCGGCAGCGCCCTATAGTCGTACAAGTGGTATGTCTCAGCAAAATCACACACCAGCGCATCCTCGTCAACGGCAATCGCGGTGGCGAGGAGGATTAGTTTTTTCCGCCCTTGATGGCGTTGAAAATGTCCGTAATTTCCGTGTCGAAAGCGGCATACGGGACGCGGCCATCCTCCGTCCGAACGTGGTCATAGAGAGCCTTCTTGGCCTCCGGCGTGAACAGTTTGGACAGGAGTTTTGGATACTTCATCAGCTCACCGCTTTCAATGGCGGCAAGATAATCAAGCACCTCCATATCGTCCAGAACATTCTCGTTGATGTCACACTCAAAGCCGGACGAAGTTTTCACATGAATTGCGGACATTTTCTCGCCTCCTTAAGTAGAACTCTTGATGATGTATTCGTAGTGGGTATTACCGCTGGCATCAGGCGGGCAGAGAACGGTGGTCTCATAGCCCACGGCCTCGTCATCCTTGTAGGTAATCTCGCCCACCTCGGAGATGTAGGCACAGGGCATGACAACACGCTTGAGAGCGCCATCGGTGAGGATCATGTCGATGACGATGACATGAGACTCGGGAACGGAGGAATTCGCCGTGATGGTAATGCCGGCGGCCAGCGTGCCGGTCACGTTGGTGCTGCCGTAAACAAACTTCAGCACCTCCAGATTCAGCGCTTCAATCAGCGTGAAGCTGAAATTGTCGGGCTTCTCCGTCATGAGGTTCATGACGATGTCGCCACCCCAAGCCTTGACGTTCTCGGAACTGGGACTGTTGCTGTTGGTGACGCCGTCCTCGCTCACATAGCCGAGGCACTTAAAAGCCGCGGCCAGCGCGGTGGTGGCGTCGGTGGGAAGGGTCGTGCCGGCAGCAGCGACATAGATAGCGCCGCCGATCTTGGGCTTACCGGCAGTGACATTGGATGCAGTAGCCATTTTTGGCCTCCTTTGTTAGTAATTGACCGTGTAAACGGTCTGATAACGGTATTCGTTGGTTTCTGTGTTGGTGAAATTGTACGGCCCAGCGTTGACGGAGCAGTGGAACACGTTTGGAAGGGACACGATGGCAAGCATGATTTCTCGGACGCTCTCTGCCATCTCGGCGGCGCGGAACATAGACCCGGCAATCGTCTGCACGGCAATAGTCGCCTCGCGGATTTTGTTCCGCTCGCCGCCGCCGGTTCTTTCGATGATGATGTACTCATTTGCCTCAAGATTGACGGGCGTCTCCGTATAAACAGGGGCGGTCTGCTGACCGCTCAAATATTCAAGAATAATTTGCTCGATCACATCAGCCGCCTCCCATCGCCTTGAGCAGAGTGTTGTTTTTCAGGTTGTCCCGGCGCGTCGCCTTGTCCGCCGCCTCCACGGTGGCAATCACACGGGTCTGCGCCTTGACGGTTTTGACCTCATAACCGCCACCGGCTCGGCTGGCCACGGTATTGGCCGCACTTTCAAGCACGGCCTTCATCTCGTCAGATTTGAGCAGTTGGCCAACGCCTTTGGTATTCAGTTCAAACTTGACTTTGGACAATGCTCTCCACCTTGACTTTCTTGTTCCACGACAGCGGGATCATCGCCTCGATGCCCTGTATAGGCTCACCGATGATGCGCCACCGCTGACCAAAGAACTCAACCATCGTGCCGGCCCGCCAGTCGTGCGTATCGCCCTTGGGGATACCGAGCTGATAGACAGCCCTTCGCCCGGTGAGATTCAGTTCCGTTACTCTTTCCTCGTCGGACAACGGCGCAATCAGCACGTTTTCCACCGTGACGGATTGCTCCTCCATGATGGGGCGATTAAACGGATCAGTTCCCGTTTGTACTTGCGTCAGAAGACAAACGGGGACACCCGCAATGAGATTTGTCATATAGTTCAATCACTCCAATCTTCTGGCGGCGCAAGCCAAGCCGTGCCAGCTCGCTCTTTTTGATGAAAAGGCCACCACCCGGGACGAGATACGTTCCGCTCACGGAATAGCCGAGCGCGGCCTGGCTCATCTGCGTCATCGGTGTTTCGTTGGTGGGCGTCATCAGCGTCCTGGCCACGACATCCACCGTCACAGACTTCACAACAGACGCCAAAACGGCGCCGTTCTCAATCATCTCATCGAGATTCTTGCCAACGTTGTACGCCTCCTGTCGGAGCGAGTCGGAGACGACAGGCAGAAGAGCTTCCGCCCGCTCCGCCTCCTCTGCCGACAAAGGACGCCACAGCGCTACAACATCTTCGACAGTTGCGTAGTTATCCATTGTGTTTCCTTTCAGAAAAAGGGCCAGCCCGAAAGAATACAATCGGGCTGGCTATGTGTGTATTAGGTGGAGGAGACGACCTTCGCGAAGGAGGCGGCATCCAGGATGCCCCAGCCGATGTACGCCTCGGCGCGGAGGCAGACCTCATTGTACTGCTTCAGATCGCGACCGGCGCCATCGGGATCGCCATACTCAATGACCTCCAGAGGAACATTCATGGCATAGCCCCACTTGAAGGCGTTCTCAAAGTCGCCAACGATGGCCAGATCCGTGGAGGAAGCTGCGGCCAGGGTGCCGTTCACGTCAACGGCGTGGCCGGCGAAGCTGGAGGGGCGACCACCGAAAGCGAACTCAGGATACAGGAATCCGTTGGCGCCAGCCAGGGTGCCGATGGCGGCGGCGTAGGTAGGAGCCAGAGCCATGCCGGTGATGCCGTTCTCAACAACCTTGCCAATGGCCTCAGACAGATCCAGGGCAGCGTTTGCGTCAGCCGTGTTGGTCACGGTGTTGCCGGAGGTGATGACACCGTCAAAGTTGTTGGTGGCCAGGCTGGAGATGGCGGTGCTGGTAGCAGGGTTGACGCCGTGCATGGCGGCGATGTCGAAGCCACGGCCAATCTTGCGGCTGAAGCCGTCGGCAAACGCCTGGAGGTACTGAAGCCGCTTCTCGTCAGCACAGTGGATGAACTCATCACTCACGCGCATCTGATATACGAACTTGAGGGGGCGAATGACCACGGGGGTCACGGTGCCGGAGCCGGCGGGCTTAGCTGCGCCCTCGCCAACGATGGACACGTCGCCGTCCAGGTTAAACACCATCTGGGTAGTGCCGCTGAAGGGAATGGGGGTCTGGCCGGACAGGGCAGCGAGGGAGCTGTGGCCCTTGACCTTGTTGAACATTTCGGTGACCAGCTCGGTGGGGAACTGGGCAGCAGTTGCGGTAATAGTAGACATATTCTTTTCTCCTTTTTACTGTTGTTTAGTCTGATCGAGCATCTTTTTCCAAGCTGCGTCGATAGGGTCTTTTGCCTCGCCCTCCGGGTTGTAGAGAGGAGGCGGTGTCTGGCGGTTTGCAAAAAGCGGAGCAAGGCGCTCGGCATCCTTCTTGATGTCCTCTTCCGTTTCTCCACAGAGGCGGTCTTTGATGTCGGCGGGGATTCCGTACTCGGCAGCAATCCGCGATTTTACCGCTGCGGTGGCGTAGTCTTTGTTCTGCTTCTCAAGTTCCGCAATCTTTTTAGCCGACGCCTGTGCCGCCGTCTGCATATCGGCCTTTGCCTTGTCGAGTGCCTTCTGCAAATCTGCGTTGGAAGCCTTGATAGCGTCATAGTCCGCAAACTTGTTGCGTTCGCGCTCAAGCCGGGAGCGGATGACAGCGTCAAGTTCTTCCTGAGTGGTAATGGGTTTGAATTCGTCCATAAGGATCTCTCCTTTCCGCCTTTTCCCCGGCGTTGGGTGATGTATGTGCTAAAAAGCCAAAAGACTTAGTAGCCGATGCGTTGCGTGGCGGGCTTCTCTTTGTGATCCAGCGCCGACCAATAAGCCAGCGCCACAGAGTCCAACAGTGAGATGTCCACGCCCATTTTGATAGACTTGAAGCCAAAGCCGCCGTTGTTGCCGATGGCCCGCTTCTCACAGTTTGTGACCGCCGCCGTGAGTGACGGCTGATCCATGCGGAGTAGTTTTCCGTTGAAGATGCCGTTCTCAAAGGCGGCGTTTGCTTCGATAACCTGACGTACCGTTGGCAGCACAAGCGGCCTGTGTAGTTTCTTCTCTTTCAGCGCCTTTTCCAGCATTCCTTGGCCGTTGGCGCCGTCTGCTACAATCTGCCGTATGCCGTTGAAGGCCGTGTCGATAAAGTCAACAATCCATCCGACACCATCGCGCAAAGGGCGGCAATCAAGGCACTCCACGAAAATCTCCCCCGTTTTGGTGTAGACCGCCACGCTCATGGCTGCACTCTCTGGCTCTGCCTTGCCAAACTTCACGCCAACAAAAAGCCGCCCCGTAAAAGGCGGCAATCTGTGTACTTCTGTTGTGGCCCACTCCGCCGGAGTGATGGCAGACTTTTGGTTGTATCGAAGCCATAGGCCGAGGCGCTGGATGTTGAAGTCCACATCATCGTTGCCGATTTCGTCCGACACCTTGCGCTCGGTGAGAATCGACCCCATTGACGGGTTGGTCTCATACCACAGGTCAACGTCATGGACGTCCGACATGGTCTCAACCGACCACTCGGCCCAGCCTGTATTTTGTGTCTTGCCCTCCAGCGTGTCTTTTCGCAGTTTCACGAAGACCGTGCCGGAGCTGACAGGCGTGGGCGGCGTTCCACAAAAAATTGTTTGAGGGTTCGCGCTGTCAGAGACCACATATTTTAGCGACGTCTCTTGGTCGTCTTGATACTCTTGCGCCTCGTCGATGACCAGCAAATCGAAGCCTTCACCGAGGCCCCCCTTGCTCGTCCGGGTGCGAAAATCACACACGCCCCCGGTGTCCAGCAGGGTTACTTTTTCAAGTCCAAACTGCTTTGAATAGACATAGGCCTTCTCATACTCTTCGTCCTTCTTCACTCGGATCACTTCTTGATAGCCTGCGTCCTTCAGCAAATCCACCAGGCGGCGAGAGGCGGAAGATGATGTCGTGGTACGGTGGGCGGTGTGCAAAATGCGCTCCCCTTCCATCAGCCCATATAGTTCGCGGGCGGCGACCACCTCGTTCTTGCCGTTTCGGCGCGGAACGGAGTAGCCGAATTTGGTATGCACCCACAGACCGTCATCGTTGACAGCGAGGATGTCGTATAACATCAGCTCTTGCCACTCCTGCGCCGTCCGCCCGGTGGAATTGTAAAGAGCCACAGCATCCGCGCCCCGTGTCTTGGAGTACGGAAGGATGTGGCTCGTTGTCGGCGTTTGCCGACCAATCCTTTTCTCGTCTGTATTCATAGCGTTCCCATAAAGGTATAATTGCCGGCGTTATCGCCAGCTCCGCCCTGTTCCGCGCAACCGCTCTGTGTTGCCCTTCGATGGCGTATAGTCGATGATGCATCTGCACCGTTCGTGTCTCTGCCACACTTCCGGCGGTACATCCGGGTATGTATAACTGCCGGCAACAGATTGGCACCACTCACAGCACCGTCCAACGGCAATCCGCTTGACTTTTGCCCGCATCCCAACGCCGCCTTGAAAGTCCATGTTGGCCTTGATGGCGTCATCTACCACGGACTGCGTAAAGTTGACCACAGGTTCTTGCAAGAGCCACTCAGCGTCCGAATAATGTTCATAATCCGCGACTTTTTGGATAAGGTTCTGGATTCTATCCCCATTTTTTGCCGGTCGGATGGCCTTTAGCTGAACGCCGGCGGCGCTGTTCAGCCCGTTCTGCACCATCTCAGCAGCATCTGCCACGATGGCGTAATTGTTCTCCAGAGTAGGCCGAAGCACCTTGTCGGCGATGTTGTACCACATCCGTCCGCCAGGCAGCTCCGCCTCGGAGATGTGCAATTTATATGCCCCCTCAAGGATCTCGCCGGTGCGGATGGCAAACTCGTTGACTTGCTCATACGTTCCGCCGCCGTCCGCAAAAACCTTGCTCAACCGTTTGATGGTAGGGTCTGTCTGCATCCTGTAGGAGAAATGCGCCCGGATGGCCTCCAGCATATCCGGCGCAATGTCTTTGACCGCCATATGCCACCGCCTTACTGTTCAACCGTGGCATTGTGGAGGCCGGTCAGATCACGCAGAGCTGCGGCATCGAAGAATCCGGGGATAGCCTGGTTGATCTTGATAGCACCGTCGCCAATCAGTGACAGCGTTGCGGCATCCGGCTCAAAGATAGGCTCCCACTTTGCGGTGGTGTCATACAGTTCTTTTCGCTCATAGCGCATCCCGTCACGCAAACAGGCGGCGATGAATCCGACGTTAAGAAAGCCGGTTGCGAAGTTGCGCTGGGCCTTTCGTGCCGTCAGGCGCAGGTTTTCGTGGGCGCTCTTGATGGCATCGGCGCTGCTGGGGTTATCGCTGGGGAACCCCATATCATCCAGCGTCAAGCCGTTCTCGCCGGCGAAGAGAGACGCAAACATGCGGAGCTGCTCCACATGAGGCGTCATGCTCTGCTGCTGGAACTGCCCCACAACCGGCCTGTCGCCATCCTCGTCCTTGCTAAAACTCAGGAGGCTTGACATCGTTGCCTTCCAGCGGTCAATCTCTGCGTCCTCCGCAAGCCCGGACACATACTTCTGCGGGAAGGAATAGAACTCCGCCGCGACCTCGCCGCGTTTGATTGTCCGCAGGGCAGAACCAACCAGGCTCATGTTGGCGCGGGACACTCTGGAGTGACCGAACGGCCTCACGGCATCGGGGCGGTAGATGATGGGAACCAACAACGTATAGCCGGCGGCGTTCTTATACTCGTCCGGCTCACGCTGGCCCTTGCGGAAGATGTAGGTCGCCTCCGGAGTCAGATATGCCTCCACCGTTGGCTGGTCGTGTGAGTCGCGGTCAAGCACCGCATATCCCTCGTTCAAGAACATGGTAATGGGGTCAATGACGCCCGTGGCGTTCCCGCCATCAATCACCTGAATACGCGGGAAGCCGTCCTCCCCTGCGCTGATATAGGCAAAACAGCACGAAGCTATCAAAGCAGATAGCACCGAGCTGTCAAAGAAGATATCGGGGTTGTTCAGTTTGTAGATCTCGTTAATGTTGAAGCGATCGTTGGCAAACTCGCGGAACACCAGCCGGTCGGCCAGTGCATCAACGCTTTTCGCACACCAGCCCACGCAACTGTTCCATGCGCGCAGATCCGGCGGCGTCGAGATGCCAAAGTCAAACGTGGAGTTTTTCATCTCATAGAACTTGTAGCGCATCACCACTCTGGCGCGCTTCTGCTCCAGCTTTTTTCGCAGATATTCAATGCCGCGATATTCGTAGGACATTTCAAAGCCCCTTTCGTTTTTATGTTGGTTAGTCACAGTTAACGTTTCAGCGAAATATTGGTACA
>JAEIGA010019791.1_pt1 | contig 10259 bp, 9 predicted proteins | sample 9270691 | NCBI WGS metagenome assembly JAEIGA01 (sample SAMN17057246, study PRJNA624740) | gut metagenome | biome: biome; isolation source: fecal sample | host: Bos grunniens | place: China: Xizang | collected 2019
CCATCTTCAAAAGTAATTTTATTAGTTAATTCTTCATTTTTAATTTGTTGTAACTGACAATTTTCTTCGGCTGATTTAGCAACTTGACTAACGCTTGTTTTAAACGCTCCCATTCGTGCTTCTTCTAAAATATTATTAACAGTAGGTATTGCAATAAGAGCAATAATTCCTAAAATTAAAATAACTGCTAATAATTCAATTAATGTAAAACCTTTCTTCATATTTATTCACATCCTACTTGAGTCTCATTAAATTTAAACAACTGATAATCAGCATAAGTTTCAATTTTAAAAGTATTTATATCATCACTTGGTTCACCTTCTACAAATTCACCTGAATCAATCATAAAATTTTTGTAATTATCATCTAATGCATTATATTTAACAGTCCATTTATTTGGGTACATTTCGCATGAGTATAATGCAGTTACAAGACCATAATAATTATCTGGAGTAAAATCATAAGCTAAATGACCTAGTTCAATAGTGATTTCATGGTTAGTATTAAATGCTTCTCCCTCGATTAATTTTAAACTAGATGGTAAGTTAAAATATGTAACATCATTTTCATAAAATGCCCAAGCGGCAATCGTTTCTAATGTATCCGGAAATACTATTGAATTTATTCTTGCATATATATAATCATCTGTAAATCCTAAGAAACCAACATAAGAAGTACTAAATGCTTGCTCACCTATATGTTTAACAGTTACTCCATTAATTTTTTTAGGAATAACAACATCTGGATAATATTTTGCAGGTTTTTCCCCATTTTTCTCACCACATAAATATTCTTTTATTGTTCCTGTGCTACTATCAAATACAAAACATTCGTCTGGTGTATATGCAACATTATCTTCAATATTGCAGTTTCCTTCAGATACTTTACTAATTACAATATCACCATCAGAAGAATCCTTAACAGCACAGTATCTACTATCAGCAAGCTTAAATGTACTTGCACAATCATTACTTAAATTAATAAATCCACTATCTGGACTTGTACCTTTATAATCTAAATTAATGGATGGATTACCGTTTTCAAAATTAATTTTTGTTGTTTGCGTTAAATTTTTAATTCCTTCTACCTGACAATTTTGCTCAGCAACATTCGCTATTTCATTAACTGTTGCTTTAAAAGCACCCATTCTTGCTTCTTCTATTATATTTGTAACAGTTGGTATTGCTATAAGGGCAATAATCCCTAAAATTAAAATAACTGCCAATAATTCAATTAATGTAAAACCCTTCTTCATTCTATCACCCTACTTTAAATTATAACATAAAAAAAAGAATAAGAATATATCTTATTCTAATACAGCTTTTATTCTTCTAACACCTTGTGAAGAAGCTTCTTCTTTTTTAATTTTAAATGTTCCTAAGCATCCTGTAGAAGATACATGTGGTCCTCCACATAATTCTTTTGAAACATCACCAATATAGTAAACTGTTACAACATCAGGATATCTATCTAAGAACATACATTCAGCACCTGAATTAACAGCTTCTTCTTTTGACATTTCCTTACTTGTTACAGGAAGATCCATTTTAATCCATTCATTAACTAAATTTTCAGCTTTTGTTTTTTCTTCATCAGTAAGTTTATGATCACAAGAAAAATCGAATCTCATTCTTTCAGCTGTAATATTACTTCCTTTTTGATGTACATTTTCATCAACTACTACTTTTAAAGCAGCATTTAATAAATGTGTTGCAGTATGGTATTTAGTTTCAATTTCACCTGTAGATGCTAATCCACCTTTAAATTTTTCACTTGCTCCTGCTCTAGATTTTTCTTGATGTTCTTTATATTTTTCATAAAAACCATTAACATCAACGTCTAGATTTCTTTCACTTGCAAGTTCAACTGTAAGTTCAATTGGGAATCCATATGTATCAAAAAGTTTAAATGCTAAATCTTTATCTAAACAATCAAATTGGTAACCATTAGTTATTTTTTCAAATTCTCTTAATCCTTTTTCAAGTGTTCTATTAAACTTAACTTTTTCACCTTTTAATACTTCTAAAACAACATTTCTATTTTCTTTAATTTCAACATAATATTTTTCATATAAATCCATAATTGCATTAGCAATATTTGCTTCCCAATCACTATTTACATCGATTTCAAGTTTTTTAGCATGTCTAATTGCTCTTCTTATTAATCTTCTTAAAATATATCCTTGATCAGTATTAGATGGTCTAATTCCAGCAGGGTCTGCTGAAATGAATACTGCTGTTCTTATATGGTCAGCAATAATTCTCATACTAACTTCATTTCCTTCATATTTTTTATTTGAAGCTTTTTCTATTTCAGCAATAATATTTGTCCAGATGCTAGTTTTATAGTTGTCATCAACACCTTCTAAAACAGCTGTAATTCTTTCTAATCCCATTCCAGTATCTACGTTTTTCTTAGGTAATTCTGTAATGTTACCATCTTTATCTTTATTAAATTCCATAAATACGTTATTCCAAATTTCTACCCATCTTTCATCTTCTGGGTCATGTTTTTCTGGTACTGGATCTTCACTTCTCCAATAGAAAATTTCAGTATCGCCACCACATGGTCCACTTTCTCCAGCTATCCAGAAATTATCATCAGCACCTAAATATGAAATTCTTTCATCTTTAATACCTAATTCTCTCCAAATATTAGCACTTACTTCATCTCTTGGAATATCTTTATCCCCTTCAAAAACAGTAACAGCTAATTTTTCTACTGGAATATTTAAAACTTTAGTTAAAAATTCAAAACTAAATTCAATACTTTCTTTTTTAAAATAATCTCCTAAACTCCAGTTACCAAGCATTTCGAAGAATGTATGATGTGTTTTATCTCCTACTTCTTCTAAATCATTTGTTCTAATACATTTTTGGTAATCACATAATCTAGTTCCATATGGATGGCTTTTCCCCATTAAGTATGGAACTAAAGGTTGCATACCTGCTGTATTAAAAAGTACTGATGGATCATTTTCAGGTACTACTGGTGCACTTGGAATTTGTTTATGTCCTTTACTTATAAAATAATCAATATATAAATCTTTAATTTTCATGTTATTTACCTCCATTTACAATGTCAATTATAATTTTTGCAACCTCTTCAATTGTTAAATCAGTAGAATCAATATAAACTTGCTCATCTGTTCTTGTAAGTGATCCTACTTCTTTATGCATATCATTATAATCTCTTGCTTTTATATTTTCATAAATTTCTTCATAGGTCATATCAATGCCTTTTTCTTTATTTTGTTTAAATCTTCTTTGTGCTCTTTCTTCAAGAGTTGCATCTAAATAAAATTTATAATTAGCATTAGGGAATACTACAGTTGTAATATCTCTTCCTTCTAAAATTACATCATTGTCTCCTGCTAATTTTCTTTGTAATTCAACCATATTTTCTCTTACTTCAACAATACTAGAAATTGGTGAAACAATTTTAGTAACTTCTTTTGATCTAATATCATCTGTTACTTCTTCGCCATCTAAAAATACTCTAGCATCTTTTGTAAATTCAATGTTAATATCTTTAGATAGTTCAATAATGGCTTTTTTATCTTCTAAATTAAGTCCATTTCTTAAGGCTTTTAAAGCTACGCAACGATATGTTGCTCCTGTATCAATATTTACTAAATTACATTCTTTACTTACTATTCCTGCTATTGTTCCTTTTCCACTTCCTGCAGGACCATCTATTGCTACGATTTTATGCATTTTTTACTACCTCCATTACTTTTATTTCTAATGCTTTTAAATCACTGTTATTGTCTATTACATAGTCATAATTGTTATATTCATCCATACCTGTTTCCGTACTATGATTTTGATATTTTTTATCTAAATTATAAATATTTCTATTTATTCTTACTGATATAACATTATCAAATTCTTTTTTAATGCTTTCTATTTCATTTGGAAAACGGGCGTCTGTTATAACAATATAGTCATAAAAGTATGAATATACTTTTATATCTTCTATAATTCTATTAATTAGCATGTTTTCATTAATATTATTTTTAATTAGTTCAACACCTAATTGTTGTAATAATTCTCTAGGTTTAGTATCTTCAGATCCATCCCATCCACTAATATTTTTAGCATACATTTTTAAATAATCAGCGTATGCTAATAAAATTGTATTATTAGTATTTTCCTTAATAATATTAGCAGATAATGACTTACCACTTGATGCTTTACCACTAATGATAATTATTTTTGGATTTCTATTAATAAATTCCATCTTATCCTCCTATAAAAAAAGTACCATGGCTATTCGCTAGGAACGAAAAGCCGTGGTACCATCCTAATTTTTTCTTAATTTGAATAACGGGCAAAAACCCGGCATAGTTTGCTATGCACTCTAAAGTAGCTTTCAGTATATTTAAATCTTAATTTCCACCAAACATTAAGTCTCTATAAAATAAATTATACTTACTTTTCTTCGTCATTGATTTAATTGATATCTAATATATCATACTTTTTATCAAAAAACAAGATAATTGCTTTAAAAGCTGCCATTAATGGTGTTGCAATAACCATTCCAACAATTCCAAAGAAATGTCCGAACACAAGTAATCCAAGCATAATTGTTATTGGATGTAACTTTGTTGTTTTTGATAAAATGATTGGTTGTAATAAATTTCCTTCAAGTAATTGAATAATTCCAATTACAATAAGTGTTAATATACCTACTGATGTACCTTGAGTAAACCCAATAATAACAGCTGGTATTCCACCTAAATATGGTCCTAAATATGGAATGATATTTGTAACTCCACAGAATAAACCAAATAATAATGGTGCTTTTAATCCTACAAAATATAGTCCAATTGAAGATATAAAGAAAATAAATAAACAATCTATAAGTGAACCAGTAACAAAACTACGGCATGCTAAATTAACATCAAATAATAATTCTCTTGTATTATTTTGAATTCTTTTAGGTAAAAAATCGATTAAAGCATCTGTATTTTCAAATCCAATAATTAAGAAGAAACCAATTACTAGACTTACGAATATTGTTCCGATTCCAGAAATTAATGAACTTATTGCTGATATTACTATATCAGGTAAACTTTGGGCAAATTTTTCACCATATTTGCTAATTTCTCCTAATAATTCTTCTTTAATTTTCAAAAAGTCAATTGAATTTTGATAATTTAATTTTTCAAATAATTCATCAATCCAGTTTCTGATTGAATCATATGTTGTTGGTATCATTGATGCAAAATCGTTTACTTGACTATATAATGAAGGAACTAATGCTGTAAAAACAAAAGATATTAATCCTATAATAGTAAAATAAACAATAAATGTTGCTAGTACTCTTCTTACTCCTTGTTTTTGTAACCATGTTACAAGGGGATTTAAAAGCCATGCTATTATCATCCCTATAAATAAAGGACTAACTATTGATAATATAGTTATTATTGCTGAAAAGATTTTTAATTCTTTTCCAATTCTTATAAATACAAAAATAGCAACCATAACAAGCATAAAATAAAGAACATGTAAAACTTTTTTTGATAGTTCTATAACATTGTTTAATTCTGTCATATTTATATTGTTATCATTTTTATTTTTTCTTAACATATCTAACATCCTTTCTATTATTAATTATATCATTTTATATTATTTTAGTAAATTAATTTGTCACATCTCCGTTTCCTGTTATTGGTATTTCCTTTTCGTTGTTTTTCTTTTCAGCTTTTATACTTGTAGTAAAGAAAGCTTTTATTCGGGCAAAGAATTCTCTTATATCGCGTTTATTTTGGTCTTTGTATACAATTACATCAGTTGGTACTCCGTAAGCTTCTAGGCCTAGTTTTTGAGCAATATAAAGTGCTCTATATAAATGATATTCTTGCGTAACAATAACTAGTTTTTTAACTTTAAAAATATGTTTAGCACGATATAAACTTTCATAAGTATTTATTCCATAGTGGTCCATAAAAATATCACTAGATTTAATATTATTAAAAATAGCATAGTTTTTCATTGTTTGTACTTCGTTATAATCATCAGATCTATGATCTCCACTCATTAAAAGTCGATTGCTAACACCAGCATTATAAAGTTCAATTGATTTAAGTAGTCTATCCTCGAGCATAGGACTTGGTGTTAAATTAGAATAAACACTAGCACCTAATACTAAAATGCAATCAACATTTTTATCTTTAGCTTCATCTATACCTATAATATTATCACTACCTAAAGATACTATGGAAACATTTATTCCAAGGATAGATACTATAAATGTACAAATGAATATAACTGATATATATATAACTTTCTTTACCATAGCAATCCCTCCTATTAACAATTATATCAAAAAAAAAGCAAAAGAAAAACAGAAATAAATACTGTTTATACAGTCATTAATTCTGTTTCTTTTGCTTTAAATTTATCATCAACAATTTTATTAAACTTATTAATTAATTCTTGAACATCATCATTTAAGGCTTTCTTTTCATCATCAGTAATTTCTAATTTTTTAATATCATTATTAGCACTTTGTCTAATATTTCTTAAAGCGATTTTAGCTTCTTCAGCAATTTGTTTTGATTGTTTAACATAATCTCTTCTTGTTTGTTCAGTAAGTGCTGGGATATTTAAAATAATTACTTCACCATTATTATTTGGTGTTAAACCAACATTAGCCTCATAAATTCCTTTTTCAATTAAACCTAAACTAGATTTATCAAATGGTTTAATCATTAATTGTCTAGCTTCTGGAATTGAAATAGTAGCTAATTGTTTAAGTGGAGTTGGTGCACCATAATAATTTACCATAACACCATCTAAAATAGCAGGATTAGCTCTTCCAGCTCTAATATTTAATAATCTTTTATCAAGTGACTCAATAGCACTTTGCATATTCATTTCAGTTTCTAATAAAATTTCTTCCATTGTGTCCGTCCTTTCGTAAATATTATAATATAAAATTAATTTTAACTCAATACTTTTAAATTATTTATAATTAATTGTAAATCATCTCTTTTATCTACTTTTCCATCAATTAAAATTATATTACCTATTTTTATTTCAGGTATATTTTCATATGTTTTAGGAAATATTACCATTTCAATATCACCAGTTTCATCACTACCAGTTAAAAATAGCATATTCTCATTTTTCTTTGTTTTTATTTTATTAATTCTATTAATTAATAAAACTGTTTTTAATGTTTGATTTGATCTAAAATTTTCAATTTTAATGTAATTTTTAAAATCACTAACTGGATGTTTTCTTAAATAAAATCCAAATAATTCATATTCAAAATCTAATAAATCTTTAGAACTAAATTCTTCACATAATTTAATTTCAGGTTTTAAATCTATTCCTAAATCTATTCCATAATCTGTTTCAGCATAATTAATAAGTGAATCTAAATTTCTCATTAATGTTTGCCTATTATAATTAAATTCATCTAAACATCCTGATAGAATTAAATTTTCAATTGTTTTTCTATTTACTTCCTTACCATAACATTTTTTAAAAAAATCAAAAACATCATTAAATGGTCTTTCATTTATAATCTTAAGTGATGCACTTTGACCAATTCCTTTAATTCCTTTAAAAGGATAAATAACTTCGCTATTTTGTATTTCAAATAAAAGATTACTTTTATTTATACTTGGCATAATAATTTTAATATTATGTTTTTTAAGGTCATTAATATATTCTCTAACATTTTCGGTAGCACCTAATGAATTATTTAGCATGTTTTTCATAAAATATGGTCTATAGTGTGCTTTTAAATATGCTTCATCATACGATATTTTTGAATATGCTACAGAGTGACTTTTATTAAAACCATAACTTGCAAACTTTAAAATAATTTCATAAACTTCGTTTGCTTTTTTTTCTGTATGACCTCTTTGAATACTTTGTTTTATAAATTTTTCTTTTTGTTTTAGTATGATTTCTTCTTTTTTCTTTCCCATAGCTCTTCTAAGAAGGTCTGCTTCTCCTAATGTGTATCCTGCAAACTCTCTTGCTACTTGCATTACTTGTTCTTGGTAAATCATTATACCGTATGTTGGTTTTAATATTTTTTCTAAAATTGGATCAATATAATCTATTTTTTCTATTCCATTTTTTCGATCAATATAATTATCTATAAATTGCATTGCTCCTGGTCTATATAATGCTATTGCAGCATATACATCTTCGAATGTTTTTGGTTTTAATTTTTTTAGGAAGTTTATCATTCCTTCTTTTTCAAACTGGAAGATACCTTTGGTATCTCCTTTATAAAATAAATCTAGTGTCTTTTTATCATTTAATGGTATTTCTTTTAAATCAATATTACCGATATCATCAACAATATTATGAATTGCCTTTAAATTAGTTAAAGATAGAAAGTCCATTTTTAAAAGACCTAATTCTTCTAGGTAATCCATATTGTATGCTGTTGTATAAAAGTCTTTGTTTGATTTATCAAGTGGTATATAATTATCAATATCATAAGGACACATAATTACACCAGCAGCATGAATAGATGTTGCTCTTTTTATATTTTCTAATTTTAATGCTACATTAAATAAAATAGTATAAATTTTATCTGTTTTAATTATTTCTTTTAATTCTTTATTTTGAGTTATATTTTCTTTTAATGATAGTTTAGAATCTAATTTTTTTGATATATAATCTATTTTAGATAGTTCTATATTCATTACTCTTCCAACATCTCTTATAGCATTTTTAGCTTTCATTGTTGTAAATGATATTATTGGTACTACTCTTTTTTCGCCATATTTATTAATACAGTAATCAATTACTTCTTTTCTTCTATCGTCTTGTATATCTATGTCTATATCGGGCATTGTAACGCGTTCTGGGTTTAGAAAACGTTCAAATAATAAATTATACTTAATAGGGTCTATTTCCGTTATATCAAGCAAATAAGACACTAATGAGCCTGCTGCTGAACCTCTTCCTGGTCCAATATAAATATTATTATTTTTAGCATAACTAATAAAATCACTAACAACTAAAAAATAATCACAAAATCCCATCTTTTCAATTATATCTAATTCTATTTTAAGTCTATCAATATATATTTTATTAACTTCTTTACCAAAAATTCTTTTTAAACCTTTAATACATTCTTCTTTAAGTACTATCTTACTATCTTTATCTACAATAGCTTTAGGTAGTAACCCTTCCGTCTTATTAATTTCTACATTACATTTATTTACAATTTCATAATTGTTTTCTAAATCTTCTAGGGGTAATTTTTTTAAAATTTCTTCTAGTACTAAATAATTATTTTTATTTTCTATTTTTATTTCATTTATTGTTTTTCCTTCTTTTATTGCTATTAGAAATTTTAAATATTTAAAGTCATCTTTTTCTAAATATAGTATTTCATTCATAAATACTTTTGGAAGTTTACTTAATGTTTGTCTTTCACTTGGTTTTGTATAGGAACAATATATATCTTCAAATATTAATTTTAATTTAGGATAAAATTTACTTGCTTTGTAAGGTAAAATACATATTAAGTTATCACTATATTGTTTTAATTCACTGGCTTCTATTTCTCTTTCTGATTGTATTGTTGAAAGTTTCATTAAGTTTCTATATCCATCATAATTTTTAGCGTATAATACTATTTTTTCTTGTATTTTTATTTCTAAACCTATTATAGGTTTTATATCATTTTTAATACATTCTTTATAAAAATCGTATGTACCATACATATTTTCATCTGTTATAGTTAAAGCTTTAATATCATTTTTTTTAGCATAGTCTATAAGTTCATTTATTTTGATTAAACTTTTTAAAATGCTATTATTTGTTTTTAAATATAATGGTGCAAACATTTTTATTCCCCCTATCTAAAATCATTTTAACACATTTTATTTTTTTTTAAAGTAAAAAGTTAATATTTCCTTTAAAATATTTGACTTATTAATAAATTTATGATAAAGTTATTAAGCAAGGAACAAATTTATAAATTTATGAGGAGGAATAAGGATGGCTAAAAAAGTAAGTAACAAAACTCCATTATTTGGAAATAGAAGATCACATGCTTGTAATGCTACAAGACATGCTCAAAAACCAAATTATCAAAAAGTTAAATTAGATAATGGTGAAACTGTTGTAATGACAGCTAGAGAACTTAGAACTTTAAAGAAAAATGCTGCTAACTAGTATTTTTTTTTATATTTAAAAGGAATGACAAATGTCATTCCTTTTTTTAGTCTACTGTTACAACTTTTCTTGTAGTATATAAACGAGAATATACAG
>JAEIGA010019792.1_pt1 | contig 10259 bp, 5 predicted proteins | sample 9270691 | NCBI WGS metagenome assembly JAEIGA01 (sample SAMN17057246, study PRJNA624740) | gut metagenome | biome: biome; isolation source: fecal sample | host: Bos grunniens | place: China: Xizang | collected 2019
ACCGAAGATTTCTGATCATACTATTTATTCCGATATCTTCGTATTTTTGAATTCATGTGGATAAAGTGCTATAACAAATACTGTCAATATGTCAATTAACAATGATCGGGATCACTCATATACAGGTGTTCCCTAATGGGAAATATTGATCATGTCAGGAGAATAAAATGAAGTACACTAAGAAAACGATCAGACTGCTCATGACAGCTGCCGCTTTGGCAGCATTCACTGCCTGCAGCAGCCCTGCCAAGGAACCGGAGCCTACCGCAGCACCTGAACAGGTTCAGGAAACTGCACAGCCTACGCCTTCTGAAACTCCCGTCCCTGCACCGACGCCTGCTCCGAAACCAACTCCTTCTGTAACACCGGAGCCCGAGGCTCATGGACCGTTCACTGATCCTGCGGCATTTGCCGGTTTTGATACATATACTGTTGGCGGCAGGCAGGTCGTTCTGGGTACGACAAAATACGGTGAAGTCAACCAGTACATAAGTGTTGCGAAATCCAGTCAGTTCGCTGATGATACACATGAATCGATCAAAGACCCGGAAGTATTCCAGGCCGGCGCGGTCGGACGGATCACTACAAACAGCTTCGCAAAAACTGCCGGTCAGCTGGCTTATACTGTGTATAATCCAACCGAAGAAGATGCTGCATTTGAAGACTGTGTGATCATCGGTGTCCAGGATGAAGAAGGTATGGTTTTCTCAAATGGAGTCGATTTCTGGAAAGTCACTCCGGATCAGCTCATTGAGATCCTGGGTGAACCTTATGAGATCAAAGGCAAAACCACCGATACAATGACCAACGCACAGTTCATCTGGCGTGATGAAAGCAATGACCATCAGCTGAAACTCACATACTACGACGATGGTCAGGTCGCGGAAGTCGACGGCCTGAGCTATATTAATCTCTCTGCAGGACGATAACCGATCAAAAATGCCGAAGCAATACAGCAGTCTGTATTGTTCCGGCATTTTCTGTCTTTACACTGATGATCCGTATAAAGCTGCCCTATACAACGAAATATCAGTTCTCCGGTTCCAGCAGATTCAGCGGGCCGCATTCGTAAACCAGGATCATCGCATCATACAGATATACCGGCTCACAATAGATCCGGACGGTGTCCTGCAGGATGGTGTTGATGATACTGTATCCCTCTCCCAGACTGCCGGTATAGATCGGTTCATGAATATATCTGTAAACCGGTGATCCTTCATCGATCTGAGAAAAATTCAGATAGTATGTTCCGAGATCCTTTGCCTGATATGCCAGGATATCACCGGAAACAAACCTGTGAACAGACCGTCTGCCGCTGTTGTCCGGCATATTGCTGTGTGTGATGAAATAATCCGTTCCTACAGCGAAATATGCTTCACCGAGCTTCTCTCTCAGAAAAGAGCCCATCGTTTTAACATAGTTTCCCGCGTAACCGATATGCCCGTTATGTCCGGCAATCATCACCTTTGAGACATCCCTTTCTTCAGACAGTTGGATAACTCTTTCAGCCATCATCTGATCCCGGTACTGTCCTCCTTCGAACGAACCGTTTTCACCTGCATACCTGATAGCCAGTTCTCTTGCAGAAAGGACAGTTTCAATACAGTCAAGTATCCGGGCATAGTTATGCAGATCCTGATACTTTTCACGGCCGGATACAAGTTCCTCTTTCAGATGACGGAGCTGTTCGATGCCTTCCGACAGACTGTCATCTCTAAAGCGTGCTTCACCGTTCAGATAGGAATCAAACGCTTCTGCCAGAGCAGAATCATCACCGACAGAATTCTTCTTCATGAATTCCAGGATCAGGCGGAGATCCACATCGGGATTCTGAAGATCAAATCCATAAAATGACAGTTTTTCATCATGTGAAACGTTATATTCCTTCATCCATTCGATCAGATTCCGGATCTCATGTGTTTTATAAATCACAAAATGGACATGACCCATCACCTCATCAATTGTCAGTTCAGTGCTGCCACTGATGTAATCATTGATGATCACGCCTTCACCGTAATCCATTTCCATGGCAAAACAATTCACACCATATCGTTCAATGAGCGTTTTCAGAACATCGAGTTTCAGAGCCTGGAATTCCGCGTTTCCGTGTGCCGCTTCTCCAAGTCCGATAATCTTCGCGTTCTCATTTACGGTCAGGTCTTCAATTTTCAGGGAAACTTCTTCGATACTGTCGATCTTCCGTTTCGCATCCAGTTCCGGCTTGTATATGAGCCAAAGATCCGCTGCCACAGCAGCAGCCGTCAGGATCAGAATCATGATAAGTATCACTTTAAAGATTTTTTTAATGATTTTCATCGTGTACCTCTGTTGAGCTGTTTTGTTTGTCGATCACATTCATTCAGTGTTTCATGATCCGGAATGAAGCCTTTTTCATGGTGACAAATACCGGCTTGTCCTTCTCATTGAAATTGCCGGATACCCGCTTACTCAGATCTCGCATTGTTCAGGTTCTTTTCCTTTTCAAAAAAGGCCGATTTCAAAATCTTATATTCATCATCAGTACATACTTTTCTGCACATCGGTTCAAAAGACATTGTCACCTCAAAGCATTCTTTTATGTTATCACACGGATATTCACTGCATTCCGAACAATTACTGATCCCCTTTTCATAGCAGCATTTTACGACCCGGTATCTGCACCAATTCTCAGGTTTGCATCCGGTGCATGAGATTTCTTCATTGGAAACCAGATGATCTCTATATCCGATCTTCATCCACAGTTCTGCAGTATGACGCAATTCCTCTTCTGTCTTCTCATATGGATGTCCGGTATATCTCGGACAAACCGCACAGTTGTTTCCGCATGCTGCAATGATTCGCTTACTCATAATACACCTCGTTCTTATCCAATGACCTCAGATAACTAAAAGTTAAAGATTTTAAAAAGAGACTTTGCTGTTCATAAGAGTTCTGATATGTTCCTGTAATCTCTTGTTTTTATTCACACAGCGGAAAACAGATATATCCATTTTTTACCTCCGCTTCAACGTGAACAGTATGACGAAGAATAAAAATGAATACTTCTTAATTCGTGTGGCAGTGAGATAAAGAATATGTACTTCTATTTCAGAAAGTAATCATATTTGCCTTCAGCCCAGTCAAGAATACTGTCATATGAAACACCGTCTGCAGGCAAGTAATACTCTGTATTGATCTGCACGTAGTCTTTATGAAAAGAAACTATAATTTCATTTGTTCCTGTCACTTTCTCAGTGGGATTAAAGATAATACGATATATCCAGTCATCTTCACTGTCAGCAGGTTCCAAAGGAGATGACTGTATTCTCAAGTCAGCAAAAGAGCGCAAGGAAGCTATCTCACTATCGACATAAATGCTCTTCCCCTCCGGCAGTTCCATCTTTGCTGAAGGACTCTCCTTAATATGGTCAAACACTGTTTTTTCTTTGTTTGATGAACATGCTGCAAGTGAAAAAGCGAACAAAACAGTAAGAAATACTAAGATAATTCTCATACTTTTCTGCATTTTCTTTCCTCCGCAAACTTCGATTAATCGAGCTCTTGGCTTCGAACCCGCCTGCATTATACCACGACAATGTTACTGAACTATGTCAGAGCAAAACCGAAGTTTTCTTATGTTAGAGGCGGCCTATAGTCGCCATAAACTTTAAAAACCTCACATTCATTCTCAGCCCTTAACTTAAAACCAGGTCATATCTCTATGGCCTGGTTTCGTTATGACTGGATCTGACAGTTCAGTCAGTGATCAGTTCTGATCAGTGGCTGCTGAATAAATTGCTGAAGAAGTTGAAGGCACCCTGCCAGTAATATTCAATGTTTCTCGGATCGATCTTGAATGTTACTGTCTTTTCTCCTCCGTAATCTCCTTTGCCATGGAATGTTACTTTGGCTGTACCCTTCCTGATATTGTTCGTATAACTTACGATCTCATAATCAGTCCCAAGCTTCAGATCCAGTTCATTTTTACCGGACTTAATGCTCAGAATATCATCTTCACTCAGTGTCACAGGTGACCCTGTGTACTCCTTATTTGCGATCTTGAAAGTCAGTTTGGAGATGTCTTTTCCTGTTTCAAGAATATGGTAGAAAGTCTCTGCTGTTCCTGTATAGCTGCCTTTGCCTGTGACTGTTGCTTTGACGACTGTACCTGCTTCTACAACTGCAGGAAGTTCCTCATCATCTGCTGTTGTATAAGTAATGGTCTTTTCATAGTCTGTTCCAGCCTTTAAAGCCTTGCCATCAGTGTCTTTCAGCACCGGTGCGCTCTTCCAGGCATTTGCTTTTGCGGAATATACCTTGTCTTTAGATACTATGCTTACCAGATCGATCGGTTTCGGATCGATAAAGAAGTCTATCGTATCAGTACCTTTGTAGTTTCCTTTGAATGTAACGGTCACTGTCGGCCATTTGCTGACAAATTCATCCGTAACTTTCTTGTTGTTTGCGTACTTCAGCGTATAGTCAGTTACTGCTTTCAATTCGTTGTCATTCCAGAATACATGTACTTCAGGAATTGCTCCGCCTTTGCTGTAGACAGTATCTGTGACATCTATCTTAAAGTCTTCAGAAGTCTTTGTGTAAGTGACCGGAGTGATCTTGTATGTAACTTTCCTGGTACCGGAATAGTTATTGATACCTTTGAGCGTGACTGTTGCAGTACCGGCATTCAGGTTCTTGGCATAGCTGTCGATCACATAGTCTGTTCCTTCAGTCAGGTCTGTACCGTTATAGGAAACAAGATGTGTTTCAGGTGTAAATGTAACTTCTTCTCCTGTATACGGATAACTGAGACCGGCTGCCGGTTTGACTTTCTTATCTGTCAGGGCAATACCTGTGATCTTGATTGTGACTGTACGTTCGCCGATATACGCGTAGCCGTCACCCTCCAGTGTTACTTTGAAGCTTCCGACTGCCCTGTCCTCAGGATCGATATCCTTGATAATGTAATTGAATCCGTTGATCAGCGGTGTTTTGCCATCCTTAACAGTAATTGCCTCTGTTACCTTCTCAGCGAAGTTCTCTTCTGTGAGGTCTTCATACTTAAGAGTGGCTGCTGTTACCTTCAGCTTGGATACAGATACGGTTGAAGCATTCGGCGCAATATATACTGTTACTTTCCGTTCCCCGCTGAAGTTTCCGTTTTCTTTTCCGATGACAGTAATGACTGCTTCATTGTTTTCATCACCTGTCAGGCGGTCCCAGCCAGTGTAATCTACTGTGTAATCTGTCTTGTTCTTCAGTTTCTTTCCGTTGAAGTAAACAGCCGGAACCGGTGATAACGTCTTCCCGGTTGCCTGTACGGACAGCGCGTCAACAGTGATGCTGTCATCGTTCAGGTCGATCGGATCGATCGCAAAGAATACAGTCTTTGATCCTTTGTAGTTGCCCTTGCTGTTGGACTTGAGGATGATCTGCGGTGCTTTCTTTGCATTGAATTCAGGATCATCTTCTGTAAGCGTATATGCCTTGGTATTGTTCTTGTATGTGATCGTGTAGTCTGTTTTAGGTGTCAGCAGAGTTCCGTTGTCATAAACTTCGATCTCCGGTTTGATAGCAGTACTCGTAAACTCATAAGAGGATTCAAGGTTCCTGATGATAATATCCTTCATGAGCACCGTTACATTGCACAGTGCTGTTTTATTGCCGTCTTCAGTTGTGACAGTGATCACGGCATTTCCTTCTTTGATGCCTTTGATATTGCCTTCACTGTCTACTGTCACGACTTCTTCATTATCTGATGAATATGTCACTGCTTTGTTTGAAGCATTCTCCGGTGTAAAGATGACCCGCAGTGTACGTACTGAATCTTCCGGAAGTTCAACTGTTTCTTCTGCGAATACAACACTTTCAACATGGTGATAGATGATTTCGATCTCTTTGGATGCAGTAAATCCGCCGTCTGCTGAAGTTGCCGTGATCGTTACATGACCTTCTCCGACTGCTGTGACAACACCATTTTCATCGACTGTCGCAATAGTCGGATCACTGGATTCCCAGGTGAGTCCTTTGTTCGTGGTATTCAAAGGTTCAAATGTGATCACAACTGCTCCGGCATTGCCGAATTCGATCTCTGAAGGTGATGCTTCATCATCGACTGTGATCCCTTGGGCAGGAACTGTATATACGGTGACAGAACACTGCGCTGTAAAGCCGCCGTCTTCAGTCGTCGCCGTGATCACTGCTGTCCCTGCAGCAATACCGGTAACGACGCCTTCTTCATTGACAGCCGCAATACGATCATTGCCTGAAGACCAGAGGATGTTCTTGTTTCCGGCATCTTCCGGTACGACGGAAGCCTGTACCATACCGGTATCGCCTACTGCGACTCTGAGCTCTGTTGTGATCATGTTGATGCCTGTGACCGGATTGATGACCGTCATCTCTTTAGTCGCTGTGAACCCGCCGTCTTCTGCCTTTACTGTGATCGTAACAGTTCCCACTTTGACACCGGTAACGATACCGGTGCTGTCGACTGTGGCAATACTGCTGTCACTGGATGTCCATGTGACTCTCTTGTTGACTGCGTTTTCCGGTTCAAATACAGGATCCAGATCAACTGTATTGCCTACTGAAACCGTATCAGCTGCCGGCGCGATGGAGATTCCTTCAGCATGAACAGCCCCTACTTTCACTGTGCAGGAATCAATTGCTGTGTTGTTAGGAGACATCAGAGTGATCGTAGTTGTTCCTTCAGAGATACCTGTCACAACACCGTTCTTGTCGACATAGGCGATCTCAGGATTTCTGCTTTCCCAAATCAGATAGTCTTCGGAATAACTGGATGGTGTTTTTGAATGTCCGATCGTAACACTTCCGCCAACTCCGACACTGTATGAGTCTTTTTCAATCGAAACACTTTGTGCCGATCCTTCAATAATGACTGTTGCTGTTTCCAGAGGTTCATTACCGGAATTAACAGTCTTATTCGCCCATTGATCTGAAGTTCCAAAGAAATGGATCGTCATATGATCAGGACAGTTCATGAATGCGCTTGTACTGACAATTAATTTGTTTGTCCCTGAAGCTGATTTTTCCGGTATCGCAATATATATTTCTTCCAGACTGGTACAGTCTTTAAACACACTTGAAGCAATCGTTGAACCGTTAATTTCAGGATTGTAAATCGTTGAACTGAAATGTATAAAGGATACTTTCTTTAATGAGGTACATCCGGCAAAAGCATTCGAGCCGATTCCTGATCCACTGAGTCTTTCCGCATCCACTGTTTGAAGACTGGTGCATCCGGCAAAAGCAGAGCTGCCGATATTCACTATATGGCTGAAATTCAGATCCGTCAGACTGGTGCAGTCCTGGAATGTCTGCGCAGGAATGGATGTTAAATCAAGGGGCCATACAACTTTTTTCAGATTTGTACATCCTTTGAATGTATAGCCTGCAATTCCTTCCGCCACTGATTTCGGGAATACCAGTGTTTCCAGGCTGGTGCATCCAGCAAACACACTTGCATACATACGATTCAGACTTTCAGGCAGAGATACATCTGTCAGACTTGTGCATTTTTCAAATGCGTTCTGATCAATTATTGTTACACCTTCCGGAACAACGATGCTCTTCAAACTGCTGCAGCCGGAGAATGTATATTGTCCGAGCTTGGTTATATTCTGAGGCATTCTGACATTTACGAGACTTTCACAATCCTGGAACACCCTTTGACTAAGATTCGTTACACTGTCAGGGATCGAGATGTACGTCAGGCTTTTGCACGTGTCAAAGGCATTATCAGATATGGTTGTTACAGTGTTCGGAATCGATACATTGACTAGCTTTTCACACCCCAGGAAAGCTGCTCTTCCGATCGTTTTGATCCCGTTCGGAATCGTGACATCAGTCAGGTAGTTTGCGCTGTAGAATGCACTGTATGGCAGCTCTTCCGTCCAGCCGAATTCAATATTTGCGCCGCTGCCGATCGGTCCTGCTGTTTTCAGTCCTGTGCAGTTATAGAAGACCTGGTTACCCATAGATGTAACACTGCCGGGAACAACGACCTTTGTCAGACTGGTACTTTCAAAGAAAGCCTGATTACCAATCTTAGTTACACTGTCCGGGATCACAATGCTGGTAAGAGAGCATCTCTTAAAGGCATTCTGATTGATCGTCTTAACTGTATCTCCGATCGTGATTTCAGTGAGGTACTTAAATAAGTAGGAAGTCATGTACATATCCGAGATCGTATCGGTATATTCGATTTCAATATTTTTCCCGCTTCCTACAGGTCCCGCAGTTTTCAGATTCTTGCAGTTTTCAAACGCCTGACTGCTTATTGATGTAATACTGCTGGGAATGTTGATTTTCGAAAGACTTGAGCAGTTTTTGAATGCATCCTGACCGATACTGGTAACGCTATCCGGAATGAACACTTCTGTAAGACCGGTACAGCCACTGAACATGAACAGATTGATCTGGGTTATCCCGTCAGGGATTGCTACGCGATTCAGACTGGTACATCCCGCGAATGCACTCTGACCAATTGTCTTTAACCCGGACGGAAGAGTAATATTCTCTAAGCTTACACACCTATTGAACACGCTGCCGTCCATATTCGTTAATGTTTCAGGCAGGTTAATATTCTTCAGGCTGGTGCATGAATCAAATGCCATATTTCCTATGGTTGTAAGTCCTTCATGAAGTATGACAGTTGCAAGTTCTGTGTCGTTATTAAATACCTGTCTTCCGATACTTTTTACACCGGCCGGGATCTCAACACTTACAATCGTTGTATTACTGTTGAATGCATAGTCAGCGATAGCAGTAACTGCTTTCCCGTCGATCACTGAAGGAATAACAACTGATGTGTCAGTTCCTTTATACATTTTGATGGAAACAGTTCCATCTGTATTATCCGTGGTCGTAAACTGTGACGGATCAGTTTCTCCCGCAAACAGGACTGTCTCTTCTTCACTGTTATCCTGTTCAGGTTCTTGCACATCCGTTGTTTCATACTCGGTGGGTTCCGCTTCCTCTTCTGAAGGCTCTTCAGTACTCAGCGGTTCTTCTTCCGTCAAAACTTCAACTTCTGCAGGATCTTCATCTGTCTGCTCTTCTGTTGCAGATTCCGCTTCAGGTGAAATCTCTTCATCCTGTTCAGCAATGATGTTCTGCGTTTCTTCAGAAGTTTCTTCTTCTGAATATGCTTCTTCCTGTACGACCTCAGTTGCCGGTTCTTCCGTTATTTCAGGGATGTTTTCCTCTTCAGCTGATACCGGCATGACCATGTTGTTGAAACACATGAAAAATGCCATGATCATTGATAAATAATAATTGGGCTTACGTGACATAGAATCTCCTCCCGATCTGTCGTAAAGACAATAACCTGGCTATCGGTAAAAAACTGAAAATATTATATCAGACTATCTGAGCAGCTTATACACAGCCTATTTCAAATCAACTTGGTATTATTTGATTTTCAGTAAAACTTTTCATAGTTTATACATTTTTGAACTGATATTTTCGATATGTCATTCAGGACAGCTTTCAATGAATGATCTGATAAACATTTCAGAAAAGTTATCATTTCAGGGAAACGTATTTATTGAAAAAGCCCGGCATCTGTTCATTGAATATTTGAACTATCCGGGACTTTTTTAGTATTTGGTCTGCATTCCGCAGTAAATCATAGATACAATAATTTGTTATTCAGTTACATGAAGTTACAGAATATGAAAGCTATTCTGATTTCCGGAGAGATTCATTCAATCTGATCGCTGTCAGCGCATCATCGATCGCTTCCGCCAGCGGATACGGTGATTCCCCTTCTCCCGCTGCATATAAAGCTGTTTCATACAGCATGACTGCGATCGCGGTTTCATCCTGCGGAAGAGAACAGATTCCAAACACCGGTGTGTATAGTATCTGATCACGAAAGCTGATCTCAGTGATCTCCCACACCATATGAAGGTTCGGATTCGGATCATCTGTTTCCACTGTACGGTAGTGAATATGTATCAGGTCTGAACTGACTTCACCATTTTTATCGGCATACTGAACGGTATGGTCAGAGATCTCACCATAAGTTCCCTGGATACGGAAATGTGATGAGCGGATCGGAGAATGATACTGTTCGGAATCAAAGTCATAAACAGCTGCTTTGTTTCCGGCAAATGTGAACAGTGCTCCTGTTCTCTTTTTCGATGATACCCGTCCGTCTTTGAACCGTTCATATCTGTTTTGTGTTTCAACAGTTGGAAATGACCATTGCTGTGCCACAACATCAAACTGCGTACCTGCAGGAATATCCAGGA
>JAEIGA010019793.1_pt1 | contig 10258 bp, 6 predicted proteins | sample 9270691 | NCBI WGS metagenome assembly JAEIGA01 (sample SAMN17057246, study PRJNA624740) | gut metagenome | biome: biome; isolation source: fecal sample | host: Bos grunniens | place: China: Xizang | collected 2019
CAAATACCCAGATATATCAATAGATTAAAACTATTTGGGTCAAAGTTGGTATCGTTTGAATAACTTTTCCCTGGACGATAGTTTGGACAAATACCCAGATACACCCTCTCTCACTCATGTCAGATAGGAAATACCCAGATATATCAATAGATTAAACAACTTTGCAAAATTTGTTTTCTAGGGAGTTATTATTAAAAAAATGTAAGTAAAATTTTTACCAGTAGATGTGTTTAACTAATTCAAGTTTGATAACAATTCCACCATAAAAGAATTACGCAAAATGATAAATCAGCAAAATAGTGTTATTAAGCACTTACAATAGTAAATACAATCCTTGAAAGAGAATTTAAATTAATGCAAAAGTCTTATCACGTAGCACTACGAGCATGTCGAGTAGTAGCGCCCAGAGAGTAATACGTAGTAGCACTCCGAGCATAGTCCAGAGACTCCGAAAGTTATCGAAGAATAATAAAGTTAAAGAGAAAAGTTTAAACCTTTCGACACAAGTTTGTTGTCATTGCCGAATGAACATAGGTTAAAAGAGATTTAAGAACAACTCAATACCTAAAAGGGTGAGATGAACATACCCAATGATTGCACAATTGTATATTAGCCCGTTGGAAAAAATTTATAGTTTGAGTAGAAAAATTTAGATGCGGTGTATTAATATTCTTCGTTTTCGAAAGACATTCAAATATGCGGTGATTATGTAATATTCAACACGACCAACCCAGTCTTAATATACCTCAAAATAGTGGATGGGAAGACGTTAAACGTTAGTATAAAACCTATTCTGGTTATGTTCTATCGAGAGAAGCTAGAAAAAATAGATTAAAACTATTTGGGTCAAAGTTGGTATCGTTTGAATAACTTTTCCCTGGACGATAGTCTGGACGAATACCCCGATATATCATCCCGAGTTTTAGAAATTTCGGTTTCTAAATATGAAGAAGAATATCTAAACGAAATCAAAACCTTGTTCCCTAATTTAAAGTTTGTCTTCAATGGCTTTGAAGTTAGATATGTGGGCTGAAATATAGTATTTACACCCAGGCAGTTGTCGATCAAAAATCAAACGTGGTCATTCACGTAATATGATTATGTTAAATCTAACTCAGGCAGGTATTCGTAATACTCTTTCAAAAGAGCTGCGTTTTGAGAATCTTTTTTTAGAATACCGGCTGCGCCAGTTCCCCAGGGATGGATTAAGGTGAAATATATCTTTTTCTTTTCTTCATCATAATACTCGAAATACCCATATCGTATAAAAACATTTCCGCTATCAAATTTATGCGCAAGCAAGATCATTGTAGCGTATTTCATTTTACGAAGAGCTTGTTCGGTTATATACATTAACGGGCGTCTTGTCTTTATGTATTGTTCTGTCCCATATTTAGGGTGATATTCGAATGGTCTATTTTCATGCTGCTCTTCTGGTGTCGCCCTTGTAGGGCTCATAGCAATCGAAGATTGCGTCGCTTTCACAGCTTAGGACGCATTTTGTGTTGTCGCCCTTGTAGGGCTCGTAGCAATCGAAGATTGCGTCGCTTTTACAGGCTAGGTAGTATTTGCCGTCGCCCTTGTAGGGCTCGTAGTTGCTGTCGCCTTTACAGGCTAAGAGGCATTTTGTGCTGTCGCTTTCGCAGCTTGGGAAGAAGAGTCCGAAGAAGAGGTGGATTTACGTTTCGTTGTCTTTTAAGTTGGCATTTTATTAAAGTATTTACAAATCAGACTGTCAGCAATTCGTAGAATTGCCTCTAAGCCCAACACAGTTGGGCGTCAAAAAATAATTTTATTACCGTATCACGTTCATAAAATTCCAACAACAAAAAAATAATTTTATTGTCGTATCACATTCACAGCATTTCAAAACCTACAATCTCGTCGTCCATGTTGTATTCTTGTTATTGGTTAGCCATTAAGTTAGCGACATTTTCTATCATCTCTTGGGAACATGCTTCATCGTCATCATTTGGCGCGAGTTGCGAGTCTTCCGTCTTTAAGTTTTCAGAAACAGCTTTTGGTTTCTGTTATAAGAGAAGTTGTTAATCGGCTTTTATCTTTTTAGCGGTTTTCGCATTAGTAAATTTAGCAGCTGATTTCATGGGCCAAGTTTGCTCGAGCTAATTTTGTCCAGTCTAAACTTGCTCAGACTAACTTTGTCCATGCTAAATTTGATCAAGCTAAATTTGCTCTGGCTAAATTTGTCTATGACAAATTTGCTCTGGCTAAACTTACACGAGTTAAATTTACCCTGACTAAGTTTGCTTAGCCTTCCCTTTTTGGGTAGCTGGTTTCGCAGCCTTCACTTACTTGGGTTTAGTTTGCACGGGCTTCGTTTAGACGAGCTAAACTTACTCTGGCTAAACTTGCGTTTGCTAAACCTACTCAGGCTAAACTTGTCCATGACAAATTTGCTCGGGCTAAATTTAATCCTCTTATTGACTTTTATCATTCGTCAATTGTGAATTCTTAGACCAGTCTATCATACGGATGTGTTTCCTGATTTGAGATGTTTCGTCAAGAAGTTATGGTGTGAATTGGTAGTGAGATAGATACTAAATAAGTATTAAAGCATCATATGTCATAACAATTCTACCATCTACGCTTAGATAGATATAGTTTTATCCTTCTCCGCGTTTGTAAAGTTAATTGGCGTCTATAAAATTGAGCATCGGCACTTTCATTTAGATTTTCAATTTTTTAGTTAAGCCTTAAACACATTTGATTGCGCTGAATAAACCTTTGGGATACATGCTTTTGTTTCCGTCTATTGGAAAAGCTTTTGTTAGCTATTCCGTCGGCACGTATAAGAGGACATCTTTTATGTGATAGTCATTCTCTATGTTGGAGGTATTCATTTCAATTTCTGATGTTAAAAAAATAAATTTCGTATGTGCCTCCGTAGGAGGCTAGGAAGCATTGTGAAACAATGCTGACGCCCATGTCGCCAAACTTCGTGGGCTAAGCCCCAATAGGAAGGTGAATTTTTTCTAAAGTGTAAAAATATGTTTGCTAAAACAGAGAACAATCCATCTAGGAGTAATATGATTTCGATGCTTTCTCTTAATTCGAAATATAACAAACAATAATTAGACATTCTTACTACAAAAGATCTTTATGACCTATACCATTATAATAAATTTATCGAGAGTGGGAAACGTGGCATCATATTAAATAACGACGAATTGAACATTATTAAGAAATATGTCTATCATGGTGCGAAAAATTAACGCCTATAAATCGGTATTGATAACAATTGTATTTACATATATCTTAATCCTTCTACAATCTTGATGATTGATGTTTAATCGTTAAAGTTTTAAGGACAAACTTTGTAAATTAAAACAGCCCACAACTATCAAATAGAGAAGCGTGCCTTGTTGTTATTATTTGAAGCGTATAAAACGGATGACTTCTAAAACAAAATTATTTTGTTTGAAGAATTGTTCGCGTCATCGCAAAACTCTTAAAAGGATGAACTTAAAATAAACATTTACAATGCGGATAAGCCGAATAGTTTCTACTTGCTCTTAAGCAGAGCGGATTATCAACAACAAATGTTCGATAGGTATGAGAAATAATATTTAGGATGGTTCTTAGTGATTTACACCAATATTAATACGCAGAAGCTCAAAAAAATAATTTCTAGGGAAGAAGTTTAGTAATGAAAAATTTTCCACTCGGAAATTTTGCCCAAGTAGGAAATTTTTCCACTCAAAAATTTTGTCAAGTAGGAAATTTCACTTAGAAAATTTTTTGGCATATTTTTTGTAAGTCTCATTTAGAGTGTCCAAATATTCAAACGAAATATCGGACTCTTCTTTTCGTCCTCGTCTATGTATTCTTCTAAATAATTCATCCGTTGTTGCTTCTAAATAAATTTCGCTATCAAATTTCACCTCTTATTGAATAGCTGTTTCGAAGAAGTATTTCAAGAACGACCATTGTTCGTCTGTTAGATAACGTTAAAGCGTTTAACAGAATATGAGCCAAGACTCTTCGATAGAGCGTTCAAATATGTAAGCAGTTTCCTTAATAAGTTCTTATTAGTTTTGTGTGCCGTCTAAGAAAACATATTTAGGGGAGTTATATCTAAGCTAACGTATTTGGGTATATTGTTGTAGGCGTATGTTCGTTATGATAACTTCAAAGTTGATAATGTTTTACTAGGCTTTTATTGTTTAGGCTTTTGTTGGCTAGCGAATTTCTTCTAAAGGAAGTTATTATAACAATTCCAAAGCGTCGTAATACTTTTACAAATACGAACCCCACTTGTCGAGAGGTTCTTAAAGACAAACATAATTAATATCGGGACATTGCTCAGAAATGTTTTCTATGAATGTGGATTTCCCAGCGCCGATATTACCATGAACACAGATGAATTTAACCATGTTATGCCTTTATTTAACAAAAGATAAATCCGTCGCCCAGCGGAAATCGGAGACGGCCCGAAGGGCGCCACGCAGTGGCTAAGCCCATGCCTGCATGGGCGCCTTTGAGACATCTTCGATGTCGATTTCCTTAGCCTCCTCCGGAGGCACATAGCTGGGCTTAGGAGCCTTCCGCAAACGAAGTTTGCTTAGCCCACTTCGTGGGCGCTACGAAGGCGACGCATTTGACATCACTTCCTAGTCGGTATCTTCAAGTTTTTGGTGTAAGTATAAATGTTGTCGTCGTAATACCATTGTTGATACCAATTTTAAAATGATAATATTTTTTGGCGAACTTCCTCAAAACCTTATTTGAATATTTCTTCCTGTTATTCTATCGTGGGGTTGTGTATAATGAGGATGATTTTAGTTTTGTCGTTGTCTTTTATAATTTCCTTAGTCAATTCGATAGCGGTTTCGTTAAGGTGTTAGCGACCAGGTTGGATTACTTGGACATATTTTGGATTTACGTATTCTAGGCGTTCTTTAACGGTGAGATGAGTTTTAGATCTGTAATCTTCATCTGGGTCATACACGTGGCGCTTACTCATAGAGTGCAAATAGCTATTGCTTTTGTTTATAAAGTGCTCTTGGATGGGTAATTTCAACTTAATAACGAATTCAGAGGCAGGATTGTTGAGGTATTCTTTGTTTAAGTCTATTTCGTCTTTGAGACAGTGTTTGTATTTGTCATACGTCATCGGATATAGGATGGACTTTTCAGATGTGGTATTCTAAAACAATTACACAAAATCGTTAGGCAATTTTGGATAGTGTCCAGCTTTCTCGTCGAACTCAAAATCTTCAAGTCGTAAAACGTTATTAGCATGCTTGTCCGGAGAAGGCGTCAAGTAAATGTGCTTTGAGACACGATACAGATACTCGAAAGCCTCTAAGGGCGTTTCCGTTGAAGAAGATTCTTCTTCGTCTGATGCGTTGTGGTCGTGGGTAATGTTTTCAATTTTGTAATTTTCTTCCTTTTTAGATTGTAGCCAATCTTTAAACTCGTCTTTCAGTTCAGGTATGTAAAGGTAATAGTCTTGGTGTTGCTACAAAACGAAGTTTTAAAACATAAGCGCATACTTGGCTGGTATTTTGTAGCGAACCGTTTTATTGTCGTCCGTGTTTAAGGGAACCCAATGAGCGCGAAGATAGAATAAGCGTCGATTATACATTCCCAAATTGCGCGCACCTTGTTTGGGGTCATATTGTTTGTCTTCTTGTATTTTAAGTTTATAGCCTCCTGTCATGTTTTGCGATGACGGTTATAGGCCCTTCGGGCCATAGGCATCCTAAGAAGAAGACATGCTATCGTTTTCGCACTCTTCTATCGCTTGGGCGATTTCTTGAGTAATATCGATATTGTTATAAATTTAGCGCCAAGACAATCTTATCTTGTTGGATGTGTCCGACTAGCAAGCTGTTTCAAATCCTACGTATATTCCTCGTTTCGCCAACTCTTACTGGAACAATCTCGGACAAAGGTTTTTGTCAAGCTCGATTATTAGGGCAGTGTGCGTCTAGGGAACGTTTTCGTCTAGCTGTTAGACTTTGATGTATTAGTTGTATTACTCTAATTGTTGTGCGAGTGCTTGTTGTTGGTGTTTGTTCGCCTCCAAGTTGAATGTTTAAGCGGGGAACGCTTCTATAACTTGTCTCGCTGAAGAAAGCACCATTGAGACAAATCTTGACTCAGGTAAGAATTTGTTTTAGGTCGTTTAGTTGTTTAGGAGGTATTTGTCTTCAAACTATTTCGAGACGAAGACAAAGCACAGATTTGACATACCTCCAACTTTCCTAGGCGAAATGATTAGGCAGTCGATCATATGTATCAAATCTTTAAGATTTAAACGTCCTAACGCTTATGATGCGTCGGCAATTGTGTATAAGTAGTTTTTAGCTTCGGCGTCTTTCAGTTGTGATGATTGATCTTCGTTCGTTTAGGAGGTGAGTAAATTTATTAAACACGTGCCAGTCTTGTAGGCAGAGCGTTGATGGCATTTTTGTAAAGAGGATGTGATCTATTCTATGTGCGGATGTTGGTTTGGATATATGAACATATCCTCTTTGTGACTGAGAATAGCCGAATAAAGAACTCGTAAAGCTTCGCTAACTGAAAAGGTGTAATACAAGTTCGCGTATTGTTGTTCGCCGTTTTCGGAGATGAATGTTTTTAAGAGTTTGTTCTTTATGAGGAGATATTCTTCTTTAATAGCAATTTTCTCTTATGACCATCCATTTATGTTGTTCATAGTCGTTTCAATGTTTATGTAGTATTGTAGATCGTTATGCTCAATAGGTAATCCAGAATTCGCATCAAGGTTGATTACGTTCATAAGTAGATTTTTTTGAGTAAAATCATTCTCTTTGATAATTCGTTATCCGGTGTGGTGTTATTATGGGGAGAGGTAATGCTGAGTAAAAATTTTCCACTCGGAAATTTTCGTCCAAGTGATGTTTGTCCAAAAAAATTTCTACTTGACAAAATTTTACACTCGGAAAATTTCACACTCGGAAAATTTCTATTTGGTAAAATTTTTACTTGGGCGAATTCCTAGTAAAGTCATTTTGAGGCATTAATAGTATAATACAAATTGCACATGTCTATATAATGTTCGTCTAAGAGATTTAACACTTGGGCGAAATTGGGGTCATCTATGGGCACCTTATCACTGATAGACATATCGGGGTCTTTCAAATAGAAATCGGGACTAAAATTCATAAAATTTAATATTTATTTAAACTTGCCGATGATATTATCTTGATCGTTGGCAGACCAATCTGATTAAATTCGGGACATGTAATCGGCGTAATTGGATATGCTTTGGTTTAATTGTGATAATAGGTCAATGTTTGTATTATCTTTGTCCTTTATGTAAATGTTTTAGACATCTTTTATATAACCATCGGAGTCTTTTAAATCATCAACATTTGCCATTTTTTTAGACACAAGTTGCAAAAAATAATTTGTTATGGCCTTCTGGCGTCGGCAGTCTCACTACGTTGGTCTCACTGAGGGTTGATATAAGCTAGTATATCGCATATAACAACCTTCAATTTGAAGAGAATTATTTCTTTCTCCGTGCCAACACAATAAGCTTGAAGTTCACCCTTGTTGATCTTTTTATCGGAATCGACAAATGAATTCCATGCGTCGTTTTAGCAGTTTACCCAGTAAAGACATTAATCCCTACTAAACTTCGGGAGTGATATTATACCATTTGCTAATTTGGCTAATATGTCTTATATGATGCCTGAGTCATGTTATTACATGAGTTATTACATGGTGAGAATATTGTTATAACATTGATAAGGCACAATATAACGGAATATGAAGTTTTATCGTCTATCGCCATTTTGTAGTTGTGGAATTAATCCACCAAATAAGGAATGTATGATTTAGACATTAGCTTCTAATTTCATAAAACTCTTTAACATACGCGTATAATAGCCCACGAATGCCAATTTTGAGGAATGTGGATTGTGGAGTAAGAAACGGGAGATTTCTTATTCCGCACTATTATAGTAGAATTGATGTCTAAAAACTTCTGTTGCAAGATCTATAAATTGATTTGCATTTGCGTTTTTATTTCTTTCTTCTAGCATGTTAATAAACTTACGCATTCCTTTAAAGAGTTTTGTAAGTATATCATCGCGGTTTTTATGAATCGATACAGAAACCTCTATAAGAAGTTCCTTGGCACCAATTAAACTGGAATAAACTTATAGACCTATGGCATTCCCCAGTAAAGGTATTTCGTCTGAAAGTTTATGATTGTAAATGTGTTCGAAAATACGTTTTACAACATTGAACACATTTGCACCACACTTAACATACAACCAGGCAAGATTTCTGAGAATCTATATATCGTAGTTAGAAACCAGCTATTACTGTCCATACATTAGTTAAATATTGTCTTAGGTGAATACGCCTATTTCTTCCAGTGCAAGTAATTGTGTTTTGGTGAAATAGCATTTAGTAATAAGATGACATAAGCATGCACAATCACATGTGGTTAATTTATCCAGGTATTTACCGTATTTGCGCAAATGTCTTATAGGCCAACATTAATTGGTGGTGCATTCCATCAATAATTATAATTTCCTAAGATGTCTAGGTTCAATTCTCTCCTCATAGTCGTCTAGGGGGAAAACGACAACATTATCAACTTCATTTTAGTCAAATTTTTATACCATATCTTAATCAAATTAACCGCTGAATTCTAATATGCTAGCATATCGTATTATAGCATTATCATATCTATTATCATCACTATCAACATTTGCAAATTGATTTCTAATTTATCGAATAATGTTTTCGTCAGTATCTGGTCTGATAGAAGGTAATTCCGGAAGTTGTTGAATGTCGTCACGATCAATATGAATAACCAATTATTATTGGTTATTGTCGTCGATTATAGTTATATCACAGTTGTCAATCGTGTTGTTGTCCATTAAAAACTATCTAATGAGAAAAATATAAATTTGGTAAAAAAAATTTATCTCATTAATTATCCTTTGCAAAATATGGATTTTCGTAAAACAAATCCTCTATGTGAATGTTTTACGATTGAAGATATAGTCTGATTATTGTCTCGAGATTTAACTCTGGCATTTTAATTAAAAAATTTTAAAGCCCTCGAAGAGGGCTAGGAGGCATTGTGAAACAATGCCGACGCCCAACGCGCCTCCGAAGTGGACGGCCTCAAAGCCATCTACGTCGGTGCTACGCACCTCCTAGATCACTTATAACTGCGAGTTTGTTTTTCAAACATAGGACAGTCTGGATTACAACAATAGCAAAACAGTGTAGAAGCTTCATCACCTGATCTCGTTTAAACGAGTTCCGTGTAAAGGAATTTCGAACATTCGACACACTTGTGTTTGGAGTTCGGTTGAAGTTATACTTTTTTAGGAAGATTTGCCAATTGCTCTCGTTTAGTCTTGTCTATTAGTTGTTGGATTAGGTCAATTTTTTTATTGAGATCCTCTTCTGATAAAATCCCGAATAAATCATCAAGATCTGTTTTCTTCGAAGATGTGGATTTTTTCGGAGCCATTTGTTTAAAAATTTTAAATTCCGCCCTTTAAGGTCGCTTTGGGCTAGAGGGTAGAAATTTTACACTTGGCAAAATTTCATTTTGACGTCGCCCATGCAGGCGGGGATCCCCTTAGAGCAAATCGTAGATTTGCGGCATGGGCTTAGCCCTTCGCCCCTTTGGGGCTTGGAGTCAAGTTTCACTTGACAACTCTACGGGGTGCCCGAAGGGACTAGAAAATGAAAATTTTACGCTTGGCAAATTTTTTACCTCTGACGCTCGCTCCGCGAGCTAGAGAGTAAAAAATTTACACGGGATATAAAGTAGTTTAACGACAGATCTCACCATCACAAATGACAGTAAAACCGGTCGCTCGGATTTAGACGCCTTCTAAATCGAGATTCGCTATGGCTTTGGGTCGAGGGCGCATAACTGCCTTAGTAAAATCAATGTTGTTAATTGTTCATATTATCAACCTAATTATAAATTTATAACGTCGAAAAATGCTTTGCATTTTTCTCCAAGCCCAGCCCGCTTTGCAGGGGTAGAAGATAGAAAATTTTTCATTTCCTAGTCCCTTCGGGACGTCAAAATGAAAAATTTACATACAATATAAAGCAGGGCGATGTGCTTCCAGCACACATCACCATATCCCTCCGTGGAGATACCTGACCTGTTCCGTTTGTCAGTTGTCCCTTTATTAGATCAGGTAAGGACCAATACCCATACATCGTCGGCATCGAAGCGCCCCATAGGGGCTAAGCCCTCTTCGAGGGCGATGCCTCC
>JAEIGA010019794.1_pt1 | contig 10258 bp, 6 predicted proteins | sample 9270691 | NCBI WGS metagenome assembly JAEIGA01 (sample SAMN17057246, study PRJNA624740) | gut metagenome | biome: biome; isolation source: fecal sample | host: Bos grunniens | place: China: Xizang | collected 2019
AAAGAGTTTTTGCAAAAAATGATACAAAAGATTGATAATCTCGTTAAAGAGATTGAAGGATTGGTAGCGAACAGTGCAGAGGAACTTGAGGCATTGCGCCTGAAATACCTCAGCAAAAAAGGTATAATCAATGACCTGATGGCCGATTTCCGTAACGTGCCGGCAGAACAGAAAAGAGAGGTTGGACAGAAATTGAACCAGCTTAAGACTTTGGCTCAGGATAAGATTAACGAACTGAAGGCATCTTTTGAACAGAAGGCTGCAGTTTTGGATCGTCTTGATCTGACACGTACCGCCTACCCTGTGGAACTTGGTACACGTCATCCGCTCACAATTGTAAAGAAGGAGATTATAGAGATATTTTCACGTTTGGGCTTTGTGCTTGCAGATGGTCCTGAAGTGGAAGATGACTGGCACGTATTCTCATCAATGAACTTTGCAGAAGATCATCCTGCACGCGATATGCAGGACACATTCTTTATTGAATCACATCCTGATATTATTCTCCGCACACATACATCATCGGTACAGAGTCGCGTAATGGAGGTTTCACAGCCACCTATCCGCATTATCTGTCCGGGTAGAGTATATAGAAATGAAGCTATCAGCTATCGCGCACACTGTTTCTTCCATCAGGTAGAGGCACTTTACGTAGATAAAAACGTAAGCTTTACAGATTTAAAGCAGTTGTTGCTCTACTTTGCACAGGAGATGTTCGGCGCCGACACCAAGATTCGTCTGCGTCCAAGCTACTTCCCATTTACAGAACCATCGGCAGAGATGGATATCAGTTGCCATATTTGCGGTGGTAAAGGCTGTCCATTCTGTAAAGGTACAGGTTGGGTAGAGATTTTGGGTTGCGGTATGGTAGATCCTAACGTTCTTGAACTGAACGGCATAGACAGTTCTGTATATTCGGGCTATGCACTGGGTATGGGTATAGAGCGTATTACAAACCTAAAGTATCAGGTTAAAGACTTGCGTATGTTCTCAGAGAACGATGTACGCTTCCTGAAAGAATTTGAATCGGCTTATTAATTTGAAAAAGCAGGAATTATATAATATATGCAGTTCTTATTTCAGCAAAGCCATACCGGTAGCTGAATCGGAACTGCATTTTTCATCGCCTTATCAGTTACTGGTGGCAGTCATTCTCTCTGCACAATGCACTGACAAAAGAGTGAATATGGTCACTCCTGCCCTTTTTGAAGCCTTTCCCACAGTAAATGAAATGGCTAAAGCTACAGCAGAAGATATATTTCCTTACATTAAGAGTATATCTTATCCAAATGCCAAAGCCAAACATTTAGCACAGATGGCAGCAAAGATTGTAGCTGAATTTGATGGTAATGTACCCACTGCCATTGATGATTTGACCACACTGCCGGGTGTAGGAAGAAAAACAGCCAACGTAATGCTGGCTGTGGCTTTCGGTGGTCAGGCAATGCCTGTTGATACTCATGTTTTCAGAGTAAGCCACCGTATAGGTTTGGTTCCAAAACGATGCACCACACCGCTCAGCGTGGAACGCGAACTGGTAAAGTATTTTCCGAAAGAGATATTGTCAAAAGCGCATCATTGGCTTATTCTGCATGGCCGTTACACCTGTATGGCCAGAAATCCTAAATGCAGTGAGTGCGGTTTGACCGATGTATGCAAGTACTTTAACTCCAAAGTTCAGTAGATAGATACCTTTCGCCTGTATCGGGCAGTAACACCACTATATTTTTCCCTGCATTCTCAGGCTGTTTTGCCAACTGCATAGCAACGTGCATTACTGCTCCGGATGTTATTCCGGTAAGTATTCCCTCTTCTTTTGCCAAAAGACGTGCAGCTGCAAAAGCATCATTCTCTTTAACAGTTACCACCTTATCTACAATATTCATATCTAATATAGACGGTTTGAATCCGGCACCTATTCCCTGTAATCCGTGTGCTCCGCTGCGTCCTTCTGTCAGGAATGGTGAATTGGCAGGCTCTATTCCTATAATCTGAATATCAGGATTCTGTTCTTTCAGATATTTCCCCGTACCACTTATTGTACCACCTGTACCTATTCCTGCTATAAAAATATCCACATTGCCTTCTGAATCTTTCCATATTTCAGGACCTGTTGTAAGATAGTGCGCCTCTGTATTATCGGGATTATCAAATTGTCCCATTATAATACTGCCTGGTATGGAAGCCTGTAACTCTTCTGCTTTGGCTATTGCTCCTTTCATGCCTTCAGCACCGGGTGTAAGTACCACCTCTGCTCCGTATGCTGCTACCAATTTGCGTCTCTCCATGCTCATGGTTTCTGGCATAGTTAGTATAAGGTGATAACCACGCACTGCACTAACCAATGCCAATCCAACACCTGTATTACCACTGGTTGGTTCTATGATAGTAGCGCCGGGATTCAACAAACCGGATTGCTCTGCCTTTAGCACCATGTTAAGTGCCACTCTGTCTTTTGCACTGCCACCCGGGTTAAATGATTCTATTTTGACCAAAATATTGGCACACAAACCATGATTATTTATGGTGTTTGCCAATCGTACAAGTGGAGTATTGCCTATATATCCCAGTATATTATCTTTCATCTTTGTTACATTTTGGGCATAAAGTTAACTACATTGGAAACATATTCACAACAATTAAGGGTAAAAACACTTTTTTTGGTTGCTTTTATTCAATAATAATTGTTACTTTGCACTTGAATTACTAGAAAATGGAACAAAAAGATATTTTTAATAGTATCAGAAACGTTACAGAGAAACTCTCGACTGCCGATGTGAACATTCCATCGATATGCGAAAAGACTATTGACAGAGCAGAAATCAAAGAGGCTGTCAAGCTATTTCGTTCGGTGGTATTTGCCAATTATTTTGGCGCAGTCGATGTATCTACATCTCTGAGCAGACTCTATACACTACTTTCAAGACAGATAGATTTCATAGGTAATATATTCTGTATGAACCTGCCCGGTACAGGTCAGCAGCTTGCACAGAATTTTATTGATGATATTCCGGAACTGCGAAGAGTGCTTGGTACTGATGTAAAAGCAGTATTCGACGGAGACCCTGCAGCTGTAAGCCATGAAGAGGTAATACTCTGCTACCCTACCATTGTAGCTATGGTTCATTACAGAATGGCGCATGCACTGCATAAACTTGGTGTACCTATCTTACCCAGAATCATTACAGAATTGGCACATTCGCTTACCGGTATAGATATTCATCCGGGAGCGCAGATAGGCGAATATTTCTGCATAGACCATGGTACTGGTGTAGTTATAGGTGAAACCTGTATAATAGGCAATCACGTTCAGTTATATCAGGGCGTAACACTGGGCGCAAAGAGTTTTAAATTTGATGAAAACGGAAATCCTATCAATCTTCCACGTCATCCTATTATAGAAGATAACGTGGTGGTATATTCCAATACATCGATACTTGGAAGAATACGTATAGGTCACGATACTATAGTGGGAGGTAACGTATGGCTGACAGAAGGTTTGCCACCATATTCAAAGTACTTCCAATCTAAAGGAAATAAATAACGATAAAAAACTTGTAATTAACTAAATACAACAATTATGACAACAATTGACAACTTCAACTTTGCCGGAAAGAAGGCATTTGTACGCGTGGACTTCAATGTTCCACTGGACGAGAATTTCAACATTACTGACGATACACGTATTCGTGCAGCAATGCCTACACTGAAGAAGATTATCGCTGACGGCGGTCGTCTTATCATCGCTTCACACATGGGTCGTCCTAAAAAGAATCCGGATCCAAAGTACTCATTGAAGCACATTCTGGCTCACGTTTCAGATAAGCTTGGTGTTGAAGTTAAGTTTGCTGACGATTGTTTGAAGGCTCAGGATGCAGTTGCTGCTCTTAAAGACGGCGAAGCTCTGTTGCTTGAAAACGTTCGTTTCTATGCAGAAGAGGAAGGCAAACCACGTGGCATAGAGAAAGACGATCCTGCATACGATGCAGCTAAGAAAGAACTGAAGGCTGCTCAGAAAGAGTTTGCTAAGACTCTTGCTGCATACGCAGATGTTTATGTAAACGACGCATTCGGTACAGCTCACCGTAAACACGGTACAACAGCTGTTATTGCTGACTACTTTGATGCTGACCACAAGATGTTCGGTTATCTGATGTCTAAGGAAGTAAATGCAGTTGATAAGGTTATGAACAGCATTGTACGTCCATTCACAGCTATCATGGGTGGTTCTAAAGTTTCTACTAAGATTGATATTATTGAGAACCTTCTTACCAAGGTTGACAACCTGATTCTTTGCGGTGGTATGACATATACCTTCAAAAAGGCTATGGGTGGTACTATCGGTATGTCACTTTGCGAAGATGACAAATTGGAATTGGCTCTTGATATTATGAAGAAAGCAAAGGAAAACAACGTAAATCTGTTACTTGCTATAGATTCTGTTGTTGCTGATGATTTCTCACCAAATGCAAATACTCAGATTGTTGCTTCAGACCAGATTCCTGATGGTTGGGAAGGTCTTGACATAGGTCCAAAGACTATTGAACTCTTCAAGGAGGCTATTGTAAACTCAAAAACTATCCTTTGGAATGGTCCTTGCGGTGTATTTGAAATGGATAAGTTTGCAGTTGGTTCAAAAGCTATTGCAGAAGCTATCTGTGAAGCTACCAAGAACGGTGCATATTCATTGATTGGTGGTGGTGACTCTGTTGCTTGTATCAACAAGTTCGGTTTGGCTGACCAGGTATCATACGTTTCAACAGGCGGTGGTGCATTGTTAGAAGCTATCGAAGGTAAAGTTCTACCAGGTATAGCTGCAGTTCAGGGATAATATTATCACTTAAATATGTAGGGATGTAGAGGTCAATCTATGTCCCTACTTTTTGAATATTGGTATATAATGGGAAACAATATCAGAAATCAGGCAACAGAAATAAAGCAGTTGCTACTTGACAACAGATTAAAAGAGGCTTTGGAAAAGGCCGGCATCTTAATGGAAGGCATTACCGACTGGTCTGTAACATCACGTTACGAAGAGTTGGACATGTCTTACAAATATATGATGAGATATTTCTCAATGGGACGCCCCGACAACCAAAGAAATGCTCTTTATAATCAATTGATAAGTAGAACATTACTGTTAACCGATGATATAATGCGTCAGAGGTTACTGAAAGATGATATGTCCCTCTATTTTCAACACTCCAGACTGGATTCTGTACGCAGAAACAGAGAATTGTCTTACTACAGAAAATCATTGGAGAGTTTTAATGAAGATACCACCCTACCCGCTTATGAACAGACCTTATCGGAACTATTTGATTTTATCTGGACCTCTACTTTATGGAGCAATGTAGATAAAGATGAAATGATGGAGTTAATAGATTCTCCATTTGTAAAGGTTTACGATTTAGAGTTGGTTATAAGTGCAATAACACTATCACTTATGGATAGATTCGATCCGGAAAAGTTATCGTTGCTGATTACGGCATCTAACCATATACAGACAGAAATTTCTGTCCGTGCCACAGTGGGTATGTTATTGACCATTATCAGACACCACAATATAATTCATCTGTTCCCTGCTATAGTTTCGCAAATATCACTTCTTTCAGAAAACTCCGGTACAGAAGAACGTATTTACATTATTCAAACTATCTTATTGCTCTCTAAGGAGACCAATAAAATAGACAAGAAGATGCGTGAAGAGATAATTCCGGCCATGCTTAGAAATCCAAAACTTGGTGGTTTGTCAAACGAAGATATTTCAATTGATGATGATGCCAATCCGGATTGGAGCGAATGGATGGAGAAATCGGGGGTTAAGGACAAACTCATGGAGATGACAGAACTCCAGATGGAGGGAGCCGATGTATATATGAGTACATTCTCTAACCTGAAGAGCTACCCATTCTTTAGAGATATAGCCAATTGGTTCCGCCCTTTTAGAACAGATATTCCCGGAATAATAGATGAATCTTTAACTCAATCTACCATAGGAAGAGCTATTACAGATAGTTATGTTTTTTGCAATTCAGACAAATACTCTTTCTGCTTTACATTCTCGCAGATACCTGAATCTCAGAGAGAAATGCTTGTTTGGCAGATAGAAGGAGCAAACGAACTGGAACAGATAGAGAAACGGGAAAAACAGCAGCTGACCGGAAATGCAAAGTTTGAAGTGTTGGCCAAACAGTATATTCAGGACATATACAGATTCTTTAAACTCTTCTCCCGACGTCATGAATTTACAGATATATTTTCAAAAGATATTCTGTTTCTACATAACAATATTCTGTCAGAATTATTAAAGAGCAATGATAAACGCAGAAGTATAGCCGAATATCTGATTAAAAAGAAGTATTATGCTGAAGGTGCAGAAATTCTTTCTGCATTGGAAACCACATATTCTCCGGCAGATATTGATTATCAGTTCTACCAGAAATTAGGCTATGCATATCAGCGTAGCAATAACTACCAGGATGCAATAGAATCATACAACCGTTCAGATATTCTCAGGCCGGACAATCTCTGGACTATGCGCCATCTGGCACAATGCTACAGATTGACAGGTCAACCTAAAGAGGCTTTGCAGATGTTGTTGGCGGTTGAAAGTTCAGAACCCGATAATATGACACTCCAGATGCAGATTGGACAGTGTTATGTGGAGTTGGGCAGTTATGAGCAGGCTCTGAATCGTTTCTATAAAGTGGAGTATATGCAACCCGATTCTGTAAAGGCTTGGCGTGCAATAGCCTGGTGTGCATTCCTTTCGGGCAACAGAGAAAAGTCTATTGAATATTACGACAGATTGTGCACTATGCAGTCGCCATCGGCACAGGATTATCTGAATGCCGGTCATCTGTATTGGGTGATTGGTGAAGTTGAAAACGCTGTGTCGTCATATCGCAAATGCGCAGAACAGATAGGTATAGAGAGTTTTATAGCTGAATTTGATAAAGACTTTCATCTGCTGAAAAAAAATGGAGTAACCGAAACCGATTACCCCATTATGATTGATCTTATCAGATAAACAATCTTTTAGATATTTGGTGTTTCCCATTTGTAGGTTTCTGTACAGTTCAGATTAACCAATTGGTTGCCTACCTGTACTCTGAAATCACCCTCTTCAAGTATCCATTTGCCATCGGCACCTACAAATGCAAGATCGCTTGCAGGAATAGTCAATGTAACGGTTTTTGTTTCACCTGGTTGCAATTCTATCTTATCGAATGCACGCAGACGACGTACATCCGGAGATATTGTAGCTACTAAATCGCTGCTGAAAAGAAGTACACTCTCCTTACCTGCCATCTTACCTGTGTTCTTTACATCTACTGTAAAGGTAAGCATATCATCGGCAGTAAATTCAGCATTGTCCACCTTCAGATTGCTATATTCGTATGTGGTATAGCTCTTACCATAACCAAATGCCCACTGTACAGATACCACTGCATCGTAGTTATATGCGCCTTCCATTGCATCCATCTCCTGACATGGTTTGTAGTCGTAGGTGATAAGTGAATGAACCTCTTTAGGATATGTGAAAGGCAGACGACCGCTAAAGTTTGCATCACCGTTGAGCAGATTTGCAAGTGCATCGCCACCATAGTTACCCGGTAGCATTATATCTACAACTGCATCTGCCAATGGTTCTATTTCTGCAATAATACGTGCACGACCTTCGTTAAGAATAAGTACAATAGGTTTGCCTGTTTTTGCCAGAGCCTTAACCAAATCAAGTTGATTACGTGATAATGTCAGGTCTGAAAGGTTACCCGGAGTTTCGCAGTATGAATTTTCACCTATACAAGCTACAATTATATCAGCTTTTGCAGCAGCGCGAACAGCCTTTTCTATTTCCGGGGCGTTTTCCTGCCAGTATGAACCACGGTTGTTATATGTTACGCCCTGTTCTAAAATTACATTCTCCTTACCAAATTTGTTTACAAAAGATTCGTATATGGTGTTGTAATCTGCTGCACATACATCGGCCATATCACCCTGCCAGGAGTAACTCCATCCACCATTAAGTGTACGCATACTGTTCGCATTAGGACCTGTAAGCAGAATCTTTTTACCTTTTGCCAAAGGAAGTATGCCGTTGTTTTTAAGAAGAACCATACTCTCTTCTGCAGCTTCGGTTGCAAACTGAGCAAATTCATTGCATGCAAATTTTGGATAATCATCAGGATTGGTCAATAGTTTATCGAACAAACCTAATCTGTATTTTAAACGTAATACACGTCTTACTGCATCGTCAATACGGCTCATTGGAACTTCGCCTTCGTTTACAAGTTCTAACAGCAAGTCACAGAAATCGGTGCTGTATGGGTCCATAGACATATCAATACCTGCATTGATAGCCATTTTAATAGCCTCTTTCTTATCTTTGGCAATCTTATCTCTCTTGTAAAGATTGTCAATATCTGCCCAGTCTGTTACTATCATTCCATCCCAACCGGTCTGCTCTTTCAGCCAAACGGTAAGAAGTTCGTGATTGGCATGTGTCATAACACCGTTTATCATACCTGAATTTACCATAACAGTAAGTGCGCCGGCTTTGATTGCTGCCAAATATGGAGCGAAATGCTTTTCACGCAGTTCATTTGGAGCTATTACTGCAGGTGTACGGTCTTTACCTGAAACAGGCACACCATAACCCATATAATGCTTTATAGAAACTGCAATATGCTGATCATCAACATTGTTTGGATTTTCGCCCTGAAAACCTCTGGTTGCTGCAGAACCCATTGCTGCATTCAGATAAGCATCTTCACCAAAGTTTTCCCATGCACGAGGCCAACGCTGGTCACGGCTCAAGTCCATTGTAGGACAGAATGTCCATGTGACGTTAGCAGAACGTGTCTCGTAGGCAGTGATGCTTGCTGCACGTGTAGCTGCATCTGTGTTGAATGTTGCAGCCATATTTATGTTTTGTGGGAACATAGTACCACCACTTGTGTATGTTGTACCATGATTTTGGTCCAATCCCATAATACAAGGAATACCCATAGATTCCATAGACCATTTCTGTATGGTGGTCATTATCTCTGTCCACTCTCTGTTTGTAGGAGGAACGCTTGAAGGGTTATTTAGAATAGAACCAACTTTGTATTTACCAAAGATGGTCTCCAATTTGTCTTCGTCAAGAATAAATTTACCTGTTCTGAAATCGTTGTGTCCCAGACTGGTAATGTTTAACTGAGTCATTTGACCAACTTTCTCTTCAAGGGTCATCTTTTTTAAAGTAGCCTCTACCCTTTTCTCTATTTCGGCATCGCGCGGTATTACCGGTTCTACCTTCTGCTTAGGTGTACATCCTGCCAATAGCAGTAAAGCAACACCAATGTTTAATAATTTTTTCTTCATATTATAATTGATTAGTTTGTCAATAGGGTGCGTAAAATTATAAATTCTTGTCATAAACTGCAAATAATACCAATATTAGTGTCACATAATATAATAAGGTGTTAATAGTTTTGAAATCCACATTATTTTTTCTATTTTTACAACCTGAAAAACAAGGTCAATTGACATCCAAAATATTAATTATAAACAAATGAGAATTGTAAACATTATCAAGAAGTCACAACTTGCATTGTTGTGCGCTGCAGTTGCTACCCTGTCTTACCAGGATGCAAGTGCAAAGAAAAAGGATGCTGCAGCATCTCAGAAGTTTGTTCACACCCAGGCGGGTAACCCTTATCTTCCTTTGTGGGAGCATGTACCCGATGGTGAACCTAAAGTGTTTGAAGATCCTGATAATCCGGGAAAGTATCGTGCATACATCATCGGTTCACACGATGTTCGTTATGGCAGCTATTGCGGTCCGGATATCCGTGCATGGTCTGCTCCAGTAGAGGATTTGACAAAATGGCGTGACGAAGGTCCTATTTTTACTTACAACATTGATAATCAGTGGGACGTTATGTATGCTCCTGATTTGGTTGAAGTTAGAATGAAGGATGGTTCTAAAAAGTACTATTTGTATCCACACTCACGCGGACCACGTCGTGAAGCTATGGTTTGTGTAGGCGATCGTCCTGATGGTCCTTTCACTCCACTGAACCTTACAGAAGATGGTAGAGCTACTACTCCGGGTAGTGTTATAGGCTTTGACCCATCAGTATTTATTGAATATGTAACAGATCCTAACGATCCTGACTACGAAATTGGTTTCCGTGCATACGCATTCTGGGGTTTCCAGCACTCAACTGCTGCACAGCTTGACCAGAAGACAATGTATTCAGTTCGT
>JAEIGA010019795.1_pt1 | contig 10258 bp, 8 predicted proteins | sample 9270691 | NCBI WGS metagenome assembly JAEIGA01 (sample SAMN17057246, study PRJNA624740) | gut metagenome | biome: biome; isolation source: fecal sample | host: Bos grunniens | place: China: Xizang | collected 2019
GAAGCAGGTGTGCAACCATTGACATTGTTGGCAGAATTGACACAAGTGTTCCCATCGAAAGGCGAAGCACGTAAAACAATTCAAGCAGGCGGTGTGAGCGTGAACAAAGAGAAACTCACAGCTCCAGACCAAGTGATTGGCGTAGATGCATTGCTCAACGATAGATATTTGTTAGTGCAAAAAGGTAAGAAAAATTATTTCTTGATTAGAGTGATTTAATCAGACACGAGATAATAGACATGAGACAATAGACAAATTTGGAGTCTTGTGTCTAATGTCTAAAAATCTAAAAAAAATATGTTGGTAATTGGTATTGCTGGTGGCACAGGGTCGGGTAAGACGACTGTGGTGCGCAAAATAGTGGAGAGTTTGCCTGCGGGTGAGGTGGTGGTATTGCCACAAGACTCTTATTATAAAGACAGTAGTCATGTGCCAGTAGAGGAGCGTCAGATGATAAATTTCGATCATCCCGATGCTTTTGATTGGGCGCTTATGTCGGAGCAGTTGGCTATGCTCAAAGCTGGAAAAGCAATTGAGCAACCTACGTATTCCTATATAACAAGCACTCGTCAACCCGAAACCATACATATCGAACCACGCAAAGTGGTGATAGTTGAAGGTATATTGGCATTGTGTGACGAAGATTTGCGCAATCAGATGGACTTGAAGTTATTTGTAGATGCCGACCCTGACGAGCGATTGATACGTGTGATATTGCGTGATGTAGTAGAGCGTGGTCGTACTGCCGAAGCGGTTATGGAACGATATACGCGCGTGTTGAAACCAATGCATCTACAATTTATTGAACCAACAAAACGCTATGCCGATTTGATTATTCCTGAAGGCGGAAATAATCAGTTGGCAATAGATATATTAAAACTATTTATAGAAAAAAACTTGTAATATATTGTTGAACGTGAATTATCATCAATTCTTCATTAATGGATAATTTGTGATAATTTGTGTTTAATCGTGATGATAAAAGAATTAAAGAATATAAAAGTTCGTCTGATACTTGTTGCGTTATTATTGTGTTTTAATCTTACGATTAGCAATAACAACAATTTGCTACGAGATTCTGTCGATGATTATTTGAAGGAGTGTCGTGTTAAACCTATATCGGAGTATGATGCAATCATAAAACGAGGTGTACATCGTTTGGGATGGGATTGGCGAATGATGGCTTCGATAGTGTGGAATGAGTCGCGTTTTAATATAAACGCGGTATCTTCGCAAGGAGCAAGGGGGCTGATGCAATTCATGCCTCGTACGGCAGCACGGTTTGGATTAGAGGGCGAAGAGTTGAAAGACCCTAAAAAAAATATTGAGGCTGGCGTAGAGTATCTGAAATTTCTTGAACGCCGATTCGATGAAATAGAGGATCGAGATGAACGAATAAAATTTGTGTTGGCTGGATACAATGCAGGGCCAGGACATGTGCGTGATGCAATGGCATTAGCCAAGAAATATGGCGATGATCCGTATATATGGGATAATAGCGTAGAAAAGTGGTTGTTGGCTCTGCAAGAGTCTAAATATTATATGGATAATGTTTGTAAACACGGTTTTTTCAGAGGAAGATACACAGTGAGATACGTGAAAAATGTGTTTAATAAATACGAAGAATATACAAACCTTTAAGAAAATATTATGAAAGGAATAATTTTGGCAGGAGGTAGTGCTACACGCCTTTATCCGCTTTCAAAAGCAATTTCGAAACAAATCATGCCGGTTTATGACAAACCAATGATTTATTATCCATTATCGACATTGATGTTGGCGGGTATTCGTGAAATTTTGGTGATTTCGACGCCTCGCGATTTGCCCATGTTTCGCGAATTGTTAGGTACGGGTGAAGAGTTAGGTATGCGATTTGAATATAAAATTCAAGAAGTGCCAAATGGTTTAGCCCAAGCATTTGTGTTAGGTGCCGAATTTTTGAATGGCGAAAAAGGGTGTTTGATTCTTGGCGACAATATGTTTTATGGTCAAGGCTTTTCAAAAATGTTGCGTCGCGCCGCTGAAATCGAAAAAGGGGCATGTATTTTTGGATATTACGTTAAAGACCCTCGTGCATACGGTGTCGTGGAGTTTGATGAAGAGGGCAGAGTGATTTCGTTGGAAGAAAAACCTGCTCTGCCAAAGAGCAATTATGCCGTGCCTGGATTGTATTTTTATGACGAAACAGTGACCGAAAAAGCCAAAAGTTTGAAACCATCGGCACGTGGCGAGTATGAAATAACAGACTTGAATAAATTGTATCTCGAAGAGGGTACATTGCAAGTCGAATTGTTTGGGCGTGGATTTGCATGGCTTGATACTGGCAATTGCGATAGTTTGCTCGAAGCATCTAATTTTGTTGAAACAATTCAAAATCGTCAAGGTTTTTATGTGAGTTGTATCGAAGAGATAGCTTGGCGTAATGGTTGGATTTCGGATGAGCAGTTGAGAGACTTAGGTAGCAAATTGGATAAAACTAAATACGGACAATATATACTTGATTTAGTGAAATAATATGGAAGTAATAAAAACTCCAATCAAGGACTTGGTAGTGATAAAACCACGAGTATTTGCCGATGCTCGTGGATTCTTCTTTGAAACATACAACGAAGAACGTTATCGCGAAGCTGGTATTACACAAAAATTTGTACAAGACAATATGTCGAAATCGGCCTATGGAGTAGTGCGTGGATTGCATTTTCAGCGCCCTCCATACAGCCAAGCCAAATTGGTGCAAGTTATCGAAGGTGCAGTACTTGATGTGGCGGTAGATTTACGCTCTGATTCAGAAACTTATGGTCAATGGTATGCTGTGGAGTTGACTGCTGAAAATCATTTGCAATTCCTTATCCCTCGTGGCTTTGCCCATGGCTTTGCCGTGTTGAGCGAAACTGCACTATTCTCGTATAAATGCGATAACTTGTATCATCCTGAAGCTGATGGAGGTCTTATGTACAACGATCCGTCGCTAAATATTGATTGGAGAATACCTGCCGATAAAATATTACTCTCTGAAAAAGATACAAAACACCCATTGTTAAAAGATTTGGGCAAAATATTCTGATTATGAAATTGTTGATAACAGGTGCCAACGGACAATTAGGCAACGAAATGCGTGTGGCATTAGCTCAACGTTGTGATGTAGAGGCTATATATACTGATGTTGATACATTAGATATCACTGATTTGGCTCAGTTAGACGCTTTTGTAGCAGCAGAAAAGGTGTCGCATATTGTCAATTGTGCGGCATATACGGCTGTTGATAAAGCTGAAGACGATGAGGCTACTGCAACAAAGGTTAATGTTGATGCAGTGCGCAATTTAGGCATCGTGGCTGCGAAATATGCTGCAAAGATAGTGCATGTATCGACCGATTATGTGTTTGATGGTTGTGGTCATAAACCTTATACCGAAGACATGGCGGTATGCCCAACAAATGTGTATGGACGTACTAAATTGGCAGGAGAAGAGGCTTTGTTTGCAGAGTGCCAAGATGCGATAGTTATACGCACATCGTGGTTGTATTCGTCGTTTGGTAACAATTTTGTTAAAACAATGCTTCGATTAGGACGTGAGCGTGATGAGTTGAATGTGATATTCGACCAAGTCGGTACACCTACTTACGCTGCCGATTTAGCGCGAAATATACTAACAATAATCATTGATAAAGAGTGGGTTAGTGGTATATATCACTTTTCAAACGAAGGAGTTTGTTCGTGGTATGATTTCACTATTATGATTCATAAATTGGCTGGAATTGACTGTAAAGTGAACCCAATCGAAAGTTCGGCTTATCCGGTGCGTACTCCACGTCCTCATTATAGCGTATTAAACAAATCGAAAATAAAAACTACATTCGGCGTAGAGGTGCCTTATTGGGTTGACTCTCTCCAAAGATGTTTGAATATATTAGAAAAATGACATTTCAAGAATTAGGCTTACGTCAAGAGATTTTAGATGCTGTTGCTGAATTGGGTTTTGTTAATCCAATGCCCGTGCAAGAGCAAGTTATACCGTATATGCTCACTCACGAAAACGACCTCGTGGCATTGGCACAAACGGGAACAGGCAAAACTGCTGCATTTGGTTTGCCTATATTAAATATGGTGAACGTAGAGCAGCGCAAAATACAATCGTTAGTGCTTGCGCCTACACGTGAATTGTGTATTCAGATTGCCAATGATATAAAGAACTTTGCATCTAAAATGCGAGGCGTTAAGGTTGTGCCTGTATATGGTGGCGAAAGCATCGTGACACAATACAAGCAGTTAGACATTCAACCACAAGTACTTGTAGCTACACCAGGCCGATTGATTGACCTTATCAATCGCGGAAAAGTCGATTTGTCTGAAGTCCGTTTTCTCGTTCTCGACGAGGCTGACGAAATGCTAAATATGGGCTTCCAAGAAGACATCGAAACCATATTGAAAGACGTGCCAGAAACACGCCGTACACTCTTGTTTTCGGCTACAATGCCTAATGAAATAGCCAAAATCTCGCGCCAATATATGCACGACGCAGCCGAAATAGCCGTAGGCACACGCAACGCAGGTTCCGACAATGTCGAACACATATATTATATGGTGCGTGCCGACCATCGCTATCTTGCCTTGAAACGTATTGTGGATATGAATCCTGATATATATGGTATTGTATTCTGTCGTACTCGCCAAGAAACTAAGGATGTAGCCGAGAAATTGATGAAAGATGGCTACAACGCAGATGCTTTGCATGGCGACCTTAGTCAAGCGCAACGTGATACGGTAATGAACAAATTCCGTATCAAAAATTTGCAAGTGTTGGTGGCTACCGATGTGGCGGCTCGTGGTTTGGATGTTAGCGATTTGACACATGTCATTAATTATAATCTCCCTGACGACGTAGAGGTTTATACCCACCGTTCTGGTCGTACTGGCCGTGCTGGAAAAAAAGGTGTATCTTGTGTGATTGTGCACACCCGTGAAGGTCGTCGCTTGCGCGAGATTGAGCGCATCATCAAAAAAGAGTTCAAACATATGCCTGTGCCAACGGGTATGGAAGTGTGCAAACGTCAATTGTTCCACATGATTGACAAAATGGAGCGCGTAGAGGTAAACAACGAAGAGATAGATCTGTTTATGCCTCAAATAGCTGCGAAGTTGGCTTATCTTTCTAAAGAAGAGGTTATTTCGCGCTTTGTTTCGCTCGAATTCAACCGATTTGCCGAATACTACAAAGATGCCGAAGACATTAATGTTGATATAAAAGAAGGCAAAAAAGGCAAAGATAAAGGCGATGGAAAATCAAAACGTGGACAAAAAGTGCGTTTCAAAATGCTCTATGGCACAAAACAAAATGCTACACCACGTTCAGTGCTTGGTGTAATAAACGATGTCACACAAGACAAATCAATCATAATTGGAGATATTGAAATAACTAACAAATTCACTTTCTTTGATGTTTATGCCGACCAAGCCGAAAAAGTACAACAAGCATTTGAAGTAGCAGGCGAACCATTGTCGATAGCTGAACCTCGTGAAGTAGTGAGTAAAGCACCAAAAGCACAAAGCGAAAAGGCAGCTCGCAATCGTGAGCGTGACCGCCGTCGCGACAATGACGACCGCCGTAGTCGTGACCGTCGCGAAAATCGAGAAGAACGTAGAGATGACCGTCGAGGACGTCGTGATGACCGTCGCGACAGAGATAGAAGAGACGACCGACAAGACAATCGTCGCAACAATGCAGTCGAAAACCCCGACAAACCTTGGCGTCGTAGAAGATAATGTGTATTTGAATCTAAAAAACGAATAATGAAAATAATTTGCGTAGGGTGGAATTACCCAAAACATAATGCAGAGATGAATCGCGACGAGCGACCTCAGCAACCAACCATATTCATGAAACCTGATTCTGCACTATTGCGCGAGAATCGACCATTCTTCATTCCACGATTTTCTAATCAAATAGAGCATGAAGTTGAACTCGTTGTGCGCATCAATCGTCTTGGACGCAACATAGCCCCACGTTTTGCACATCGCTACTATTCAGAAGTAGCTTTAGGAGTAGATTTTACAGCACGCGACTTGCAAAATCAGTGTAAACAGCTTGGAGCTCCTTGGGAAATATCAAAAGCATTTGATAATTCGGCAGTCGTAAGTGATTTTATCTCATTAGAGGAACTATCTGATGTTCAGAATATACATTTCTCGTTGCAAAAAAATGGACAAATTCAGCAACAAGGACATACTAAAGATATGCTCTTTTCCGTTGATAATTTGATAGCATATATTAGTCAATTTTTTACATTAAAAATAGGCGATTTAATCTTTACAGGCACTCCTGCTGGAGTTTCGCCTGTTGCAATTAATGATAGATTGACTGGATATATCGAAGATAAAATGATGTTTGATTTCGTGGTTAAATAATGAAAATAAAGAACTTAATTATATATTTACTCCTATTGTGTATCTCAATTGAAATAGGTGCACAAGCCTCGCGTTATGCCGAATCATCTGTTCTAAGTAAAGGTGATTGGTATAAAATACAAGTAGATCAGACAGGAATTTACAAACTTACATATGAGCAATTAGTCGATATGGGAGTCAAAAATCCTGCTAATGTTACTGTTTTTGGATATGGAGGAGCTCAACTACCCGAATCATTTTTAGATCCATATATTGATGACCTACCACAACTTGCCATTTATATGGAAAAAGGCGGTGATGGCGTATTTGGAAAAGGGGATTACATTTTATTTTATGCACAAGGTCCAATAAAATGGAAATATAATAAGAGTACAAAATGTTTTGAGCATGAGGTAAATACATATTCTTTTTATGGATATTATTTCGTAACATCCGATTTTCCTACACAAAAAATTATTCAAACAAGTCAAAAATTAGAACCAACTACTGATGATGTTATAACCTCTTTTACAGATTATTACTTGTATGAAAAAGATGAAGTTAATCTTTTAAATTCAGGGCGCGTATTTTTAGGTGATCAATTTAATCAATCTCAATTAAGCCGAATATATTCAGTCAATATACCAAATATCTTAAAAGAATCAGCTATTATACGTGTTGATGTTGCACACACATCCGTATCTTCAGCAAAAATAGAAATAGCAGTAGATAATCACGTATTAGCTATTTCTGAATTGCAAGCAAGACCATCAAATGATGTTATTGCAACAAAAACAACTACTAAAAAAGATTTTATTCCTTCAAAAACTAGTGAAATAGAATTAAAATTAACTTATAATAATCCAACATCAACAGCATATTTAGATTTTTTTACGTTAAATTTCAAACGTAAACTTCAAAAATCAAATGCAGAATACCTATTATTCAGAAATATTGAAAACATAGGTAAAGTTGGTAATTTTACATACAAATTGTCTAACGCAAACGCTAATATTCAAATCTGGGACTTAACGGATAAAGAAAATATACTTAGAATACCTACCAATATTTCAGGAACCGATATATCTTTTGTTGATGACAAATCAAACTTAAAAGAATACGTAGCCATTGACATTAAGTCTGATAAATTTCTACAACCTAATATCATCGGTAAAATTGCAAATCAAGATTTACATAGTTTAGGACAAGCTGATATGCTCATCATTACGCATTCTGACTTTGTTGATGCTGCAAAGCGTTTAGCCGATACTCATTTAGAATATGACGGATTGAGTACTCATATAGTTACTCCAGATATAATCTATAATGAATTCTCGTCAGGAACACCTGATGCTACAGCATATCGTCGTTTTGTCAAAATGTTTTATGACAGAGCAAAAGAAGTTGGTAACGCACCAAAGTATCTACTATTATTTGGAGATGGCTCTTTCGATAATCGTCAAATATTGAAGGCAAATACAGATAAAGATATTTATCGCTTACTTACATATCAGGCAAAAGAATCCTTTGAAGATACAAAATCTTATACCACCGATGATTACTTTGGTTTTTTAGATGATGCTGATGGTGCATATATTTTAATTAATAGCTTAGATATATCTGTAGGGCGCATTCCTGTTTATACTAAAGAACAATCAGAAGGTGTTGTTAATAAGCTAATAAAGTATATAAAAAATGAAGATTTTGGAGCATGGAAAAATAGAGCAATTTTCCTAGCAGATGACGGTGATAACAATATTCATGTAGAAGAATCTGATTCTGTATGTCGTGTGTTTGAACGATTAAATCCAGATATATTAACTCGTAAATTATATCTAGATTCTTATATACAGGAAGTTACTGCTGTGGGTGAATTTTATCCTATATTGAAAAAAGAATTCTATGATTATATAAATAGTGGAGTATTGTTTGTCAATTATATGGGTCATAGTGGCTATAATAATTGGACTAACGAGCAAATATTAACAGTTGCAGATGTCGAAACTATGTATAATCAACATTTACCTTTGTTTATTACGGCTTCTTGCAGTTTCTCACGATTCGACGATTTTAAATTTTCTGGAGGAGAAGCTATGATGCTAAATGATAGAGGTGGAGCTTTAGCCCTTATTTCGTCAACTCGTACAGTTTATGCACAGCCTAATATGTTACTAAACATAGAAATAGCTAAAGATTTATTAGCCATAAACAAGGAAAGCGGTAGAATAAACTCAATAGGCGAAGTTTATAAATTAGCTAAAAATAAAAGAGCTAAAAGTAGTGATGCTAATCGATTAGCTTTTATTCTTTTAGGGGATCCTGCTATACGTTTGGCTGTAGCCGAAACACATATTGCTAAAATAGATTCTATAAATGGTAATGATGTCTCTTTAGATGTTGACACCGTAGGTGCATTAGGAAAAGTTATCCTAAAAGGTTCTATCTGTTCACTTGAAGATACTTCTACTATTGATAATACGTTTAATGGTTTTGTGAATATAATTATTTTTGATAAAGAAGAAATAATCGAAACACTTTGCAATGATGCAATTGCTTCTGATACAATAAATAATCAAATCCCATTCACTTATACTTATCGCACAAATCCTCTTTTTGTCGGAAATACAGAAGTAAAAGATGGTAAATTTGTTGTAGAATTTATTGTTCCAAAGGATATTAGATACAATTATGGTGCGGGAAAAATCATTATGTATGCAGTGGATGAAGTTCAAGGCCTTGAAGCTAATGGTTATTCATCTCAAATGATTATAGGTGGTGAAGCTAAAGATGCCATTCAGGAAGACAATGGACCAAATCTAAAAGTATATTTAAATACTCCTTACTTCAAAAACGGTGATAAAGTGGACGAAAATCCCGTTTTTATAGCAGAGTTAGAAGATATTAGTGGAATCAATACAATAGGTTCGGGTATCGGGCATGATATAATTCTCAGATTAGACAATGATTCAAAACAAGAATATATTCTGAATAATTATTATGAATCATTATTAGGGTCCTATACAAATGGAACTATAAATTATCAACTATTTGATTTGCCAGAAGGTAAACATAAATTATTTTTTAGAGCCTGGGACTTACAAAATAATTCATCATCTACTGAATTAGAATTTGAAGTTGTTAAAGACCTTAAACCGAAATTAAATAGTGTATATGTTTATCCTAATCCAGTGATTGATGTTGCTAATATTGTAATTGAGCACGACAGGCCATTAAGTCCATTTGATGCACAACTATATGTTTATGATTTATCTGGACATTTAATTAGTCAAGAAAACCTTAGTGTTGTAACAGATGTATCTAATAAAATTACCATTGATTGGGTGTTAAAACCTTCAATGACAGATGGTTTGTATTTTGTTAAAGTCGTTTTTATCGACGATAATGGAAAAAAATCGTCAAAGTCAACAAAAATATTTGTTCGTAAACAATAAAATTTGTAACTTTGCGTTTTATTTTTAATTGAGTAAATTTAATTAACTACTACAAATAATTATGAGAAAATTTCTTTTATCTATTATGGTGCTTTGTGCATCATTTGTTTCTGTTTTAGCTCAAGAAAATTATGAAGATGCTAAAACTAACTATGGCTATATGAATCCTATAGTTTCAGGTGTGCCTTCTATGTCTATTAGTCCTGACGCTGTAGCTGGTGGTATGGGTGATGTTGGTGTTGCTACTAACTCAGATATGAATGCGCAATATTGGAACTCATCAAAATATGCACAAAATGAAAGTAGTGCAGGTTTTGCATTCTCTTACACTCCATGGTTGCGTAAATTGGGTGTAAACGACATCAATTTGCTTTATTTGGCAGGTTACTATACTCCAAGCAAAATGGCTGGTACAATTAGTGC
>JAEIGA010019796.1_pt1 | contig 10258 bp, 6 predicted proteins | sample 9270691 | NCBI WGS metagenome assembly JAEIGA01 (sample SAMN17057246, study PRJNA624740) | gut metagenome | biome: biome; isolation source: fecal sample | host: Bos grunniens | place: China: Xizang | collected 2019
AGTAAAGAATAGACTCGAACTGCTTCAAATAGTTCTTTTTCTCGTACTTAGGAGCATATACGAAAGCTTCCATCAGAATCATGTTCTTTCCGTCAGGAGTATAGAATATGTGACTTACGAACGGGCCTCCCATGTAGTCGTTATGAACCTCCCATAGTCCTCTGATTTCGGCGAACTGGTGCGGGCCATACTTCTTGTATCCCACAGAAGGAGTGATGATAGGATTGATGATCATATATGAGTCATCGCGCATTCCCGGAACATGCTCCTGCATCATCTTGCTCTGGGCCTGCAGAAGAGCCTCAGGGCTCATCATGTCCTCTCCCTCCACTACAGGATACTTATATATGAGTATGCTTTGCTCTGAGAACTGAGGGTCGTAAGTGATCCAGAGGAAATTTTCGCTGCGTCCCTTGAGCCTGTATCCGGAAGGGAAGTGCGGCGAGCCGCCTACCATTTCTGTGACGATAGGGGCAAGGTCACGCTGTTCGTATCTTTTTGTGTTGGCAATCACGCGGGCCCTTTCAGCCTGCTCCAGAACAGCCTTTATCTTTTCGCAGTTCTGCTGGAAGAGTTCTATCGCGATCTCTTCAGTCGGTGCATTGAGCCTGATCACGCACTGCGGCGCCGCCCATACGTCATTCTTGAAGATGACGCCCGGTTCAGTCACTTCTGCGCTTACATTTGCAACGATGATATTTCTGTGGATCTGGAACATGCTTGTGAAGCCGCTCGGTGCAACATTCACAAGTTCGTACATCGGCTCGCTCTGAGGGAGGAACGGGAACTCGATTTCAAGGCTGTCCCTGACGACAGAACCCAGAGCGCCTTCCCAGTAACCTTTGCCGATTACAACTATGATTTCGCCAGGCTTTCCGCTAATGTTCGGAAGCAGGGCCTTTCTGGTCTTTGACCTGTTGCATGAGATAGCACATACGGCCATCAGTGCAATGAGAGTGTACGCGAAGAACTTTTTCATATTAATACGCTTACTCAATCGTTTTCAAAAATCCTGCTATCTGAACAGCTTGATGATGTCGTTGCCGAATGCGAGGATCATAAGTCCGAATATAAGAATCATGCCGATGATCTGCATTACCTCCAGGAATTTGTCGCTTGGCTTGCGGCGGGTGATGATTTCATAAAGCGTGAACATGATGTGACCGCCGTCAAGTGCAGGAATCGGAATGAGGTTCATCACGCCAAGCATTACCGAAAGCAGGGCAGAAATATTGAGGAAGAGATACCAGTCCCAGTGTGACGGGAAGATCTGTCCGATGGAGATGAAGCTTCCTACAGACTTGTATGCCTCTGTCTTAGGAGTGAACACCAGCTTGAGGTCCTTGAGGTAGCCGCCAATGGTTGTGAAGGTCTTCTTGAAACCGGCAGGGATGGCAGCAAGGAATCCGTACTCTTTTGTTGAGGCCTCTGGCTTTACCAGCAGCACTCCCACTCTTCCAGTAGTATCTACCTGGAGAGTCATTGCAAGGGTGTCTGCGCCTCTGAGCACTTCTGCTTCTACAGCCTGTCCTGCATTACCCTCGAACACCTTCCACGCATCCTGAACGAAATCAGTCGCTGTGCCGGATACGGAAATGATTCTGTCTCCCTTTTCAAGACCGGCGAGAACGTTTGCTGAAGTTGCAGGCACGCTGTCGATGACAAACGGCATTGCAAGGTCAAACATGCCCGGAGTCTTCAATACTTCTCCTATGCGTGATTGATCAAGATATATGTCCAATGTGTCACCGTCTCTGAGAACAACTGCCTTCTGAGCCATTTCTCTTGCCAGATCAGCCTGAAGCATCTTGAAATTCTCTGGCTTGTACTCGTCAAAACTGATGATGTGGTCGCCTGTCTTGAATCCCATTTCGCTCGCAAGCTCATTCACATATACCTGCTTGCCGTCATTGCTGACGTATGATTCTCCCCAGATGCCCAGGATGGAAATATACAGAACTATTGCAAGAAGGAAGTTGAAGAGTACTCCGCCAGCCATAACGAAAAGTCTCTGCCATGCCGGCTTGCTGCGGAACTCCCATGGCTGCGGCTCGCTTTTCAGCTGCTCGGTGTCCATGGACTCGTCAATCATTCCGGCTATCTTGCAGTAACCTCCGAGAGGAAGCCAGCCGATACCATATTCGGTCTCCCACTCTGCAGCTTTAGGGCAGATCTTGAGGAACCATTTGCTCTTTGTGCTGAACAATTTTACACCCCATGCGTCAAAAAACAGGTAGAACTTGTCCACCTTGATACCAAAGAGCTTGGCGAAGAAGAAATGTCCGAACTCATGTATCAGAATAAGTAATCCAAGTGCAAGTATCACTTGCAGTGTTTTCATCAATACTATCATTTATCTGGAAATTTTATCAATTAATATTTTTGCTTTAGCCTGTGCCTCTTCGTTAGTTCCGAATATGGCGTATATATCCGGAGATTTGATGTACTCGGAGCTTTCCATTGTGTCGCGGACTACATCCGTGATGTCATAGAAGCCTATCTTCTCCTGCAGGAAGGCCGCCACAGCCACCTCGTTGGCCGCATTCATTATACATGGCATGTTGCCACCCTTGCGCAGAGCCTCATATGCAATCCCGAGTGCAGGAAATCTCTCATGGTCAGGTGCTTCGAATGATATCGAACCCAGTTCTGCAAAATTGAGCTTCTTGTTGTCAAGCGGAAGCCTGTGCGGGAAACAGAATGCAAACTGTATGGCCTCTCGCATGTCCGGATGACCCATCTGGGCAATTACCGAGCCGTCTGCATATTCCACCATGGAATGTATTATTGATTCCGGATGGATGACCACGTCAATCTTCTCTCCCGGTGTACCGAAGAGCCAGCGGGCCTCGATGATCTCGAGTCCCTTGTTCATCATGGTTGCCGAATCTATCGTTATCTTGCTGCCCATGCTCCAGTTAGGATGGTTGAGCGCCTGCTGTCGTGTGGCTTTTGAAATGTCCTCGCGCGACCATGCCCTGAACGGACCTCCAGATGCTGTGAGATGTATCTTCTCGATGTCGGCACCCGCAGAGCCCATAAGGCACTGGAATATGGCCGAATGTTCCGAGTCGACAGGAAGGATGCGGGCGCGATGCCGTGCAGCAAGGTCCATGACTATGTGTCCTGCCGCAACAAGAGTCTCCTTGTTGGCCAGCGCTATGGTTTTTCCTGCCTTGACAGCCGCTATAGTCGATTCCAGTCCGCTGAATCCGACCATTGAGGTAAGGACTATGTCGATATTGTCACTTTGTACAAGATCGCATACGGATTTCATGCCGGCAAATACCTTTATATAATGCGGCTGCAATGCATCAGCTACCTCACGGTATTTGTCTGCGTTGCAGATTACCGCGCAGTTTGCATCAAACTCGATGGCCTGTTGTATGAGAAGTTCCGAACTGTTGTTTGCAGTCAGAAGTTCAACTTCGAATAAGTCCCTGTGCTGACGGATCACGTCAAGCGCCTGCCTTCCGATGGAACCGGTGGACCCTAAAATGGCTACTCTCCTTTTTTCCATCAGATCAGAAATTTATGTATTTGGCTGGATCGACTGCATTTCCCTGATGCCAAAGCTCCAGGTGGAGGTGCGTGCCGGTCGTCAGGCTGCCGGAGTTTCCGACTAGTGCGATAGGAGAGCCTGCGATCACTTTATCTCCAGTCTTCTTGAGAAGTTTCTCGTTGTGCTTATATATGGAAACTATGTCTTCCTCATGCTGGATCTGTATCGTATGTCCGAAATCCTCGCTCCACCCAGAATAGATGACGGTGCCGTCAAGAACGGCCTTCACAACTGAACCCTGAGGGGCTGTGATGTCGATGTAAGGGTGGCTTACTGCGTTGTATGCCTGAGATATCACGCCTTTCAGCGGGCAGAAGAAATGCATACCCTCGATCGGGAGTTTCCTCTTCTGGCGCTCTGCAGAGATGCCGAACTGGTCTTCCTCCTTGACTCTTTCACGAAGCAGCGAGTCGCGGCGCTGGATTTCCGCCATGTCTGCAGTTTTTGTAGAGGCCGGCATGCTTGCGTTGACGATGCTGTCTATCTTTATCGGATCCATCCCTTCCATGACCCTTTTCAGGTTCTCGGAATATAGCCCCCATTTGTAGATTACTGTTTCGAGAGAATCGATGGTGATAGCATTCTGGATGGCGGCTCTTTTCGAGCGTGCATCCGGATATCCGGGGATGAATGTCCTTACCGGAGTGTATGCGATGATGGAGAAGATGATCGCGCTGAGGGTCACCAGGACGCTGACTATGGTTATGAACAAAGTCGTCCTGTTGAAGTGGACGGTTAACAACTGTTTATGTGACTGGTCGTCAATGACAGCAAGTCGGAAGTTGCTGGTCTTATGCTCTTTGTTGCTTTTGCTCATGTCTGCTTTTTTACTAACTTTGCAACCGTATGGACAGGATTGTTGGCATAGATTACGGACGTAAAAGAGTGGGTGTCGCAGTTAGCGATCCGCTCGGCATCTTTGCGTCTGCCCTTGAAACGGTACAATCTGCAAAGATAATAGAATATCTCAAAAAATACGCTGAAAATGAGAAGGTGGTGCGTTTTGTGGTGGGCTATCCTATCAACATGAACGGTGCTCCGTCCGAGGCGGCGAAAGATATTGATATCTTTCTGAAACATCTTGCAAAGGCATTCCCTGAGATCCCCGTGACTCTTGAGGATGAGCGTTTTACCTCGGTACTTGCTCACAGGGCCATGATTGACGGTGGCATGAAGAAGCAGGACCGTATGAAGAAGGAGTCTGTCGACAAGATCAGTGCGGCGATCATCCTGCAGTCATACCTTGATAAGAAAAAATAAAGATCCTCACGTCGCTTCGCTCCTCAGGATGACGCGCGTCATTACGAGGGAGACAGCCCGTGGCAATCTCTGATAGACTATGATATTACCGATTTATTTGTACGGAGCAGACGTCCTCCGCAATGAGAACAAAGACGCCGATCTTAATGACAAGGAAGCGATCCTGAAGCTCCTCGAAGATATGAAGGAAACCCTCAAGGTCGCTGACGGATGCGGTCTTGCTGCACCGCAGGTGGGTGTGAACCTTCGTATCGTGATTGTTGACGGTCGCGATCTGTCTGACACATACGAGTATCTTCATGACTTCTTCTGCGTGATGATCAATCCGGTCGTTCTCGAGGAGAGCGAGGATACATGCGAATACTCTGAGGGCTGCCTCAGCGTTCCTGGAGTGTATGCAGAAGTTACGCGTCCTTCCAAGATAAAGGTCGAGTACTATAACGAGAACTTCGAGAAGGTGACCGAAGAGTTCGACAAGTTCGGATGCCGTATGGTGCAGCACGAGCTTTCGCATCTGGAAGGCAACCTTTTTGTAGATAACATTTCGCCGATCCGCCGCAAGATGATCACCCGCAAGCTGCAGGCCATCACGAAGGGTGCGGTTCAGACACGTTACAAATCAAAACGATAGATGTCTCGACGTTGCTGCTACGTCATGGTGAGGAGCGAAGCGACGTGACCATCTAAAAAACAGACAATACGTTATGGGAGCATTTCACGCATACGACATCAGAGGAATCTACAATGTGGATTTCGATAAGGAGACTGCCTACAAGGTGGGCTATTTCCTCCCTGAACTTCTTTCTGCCGACAAGGTTCTGGTCGGAAGGGACGCCCGTGTTTCTTCTCCGGAGATACACGACTATCTGTTGAAAGGTATTACTGATGCCGGCGTGGATGTGTATGATGTCGGCCTCAGCACCACTCCAATGGTTTATTGGGGTACGGCAAATTATGGCTTCAAGGCTTCTGTGCAGATTACGGCTTCTCATAATCCTGCAGAGTACAACGGTCTTAAGGTCTCTCGAGAGAATGCGCTTCCGGTAGGCCTGGATACAGGTCTCGGTCAGATCAAGGAATGGATCGAGGCAGGCCCTCCATGCCCGGTTTCGCCAGTGCCTGGAAAGGTATATGGTATGGATATAAAGAAGGACTATCTTGCCTTCCTTCTTAAATATAAGGGTGACTGGTCTGATCTCAAGATCGCCATGGATGTTTCAAACGGTATGGCGTCGCTTTTTGTCCGCGATATCTTTGGCGACCAGCCGGCATATATATATGAAGAAATGGACGGCACATTCCCTAACCATGAGCCGAACCCTCTCGTTCCGGCAAACGTGGAAGACTTGAAGAAACTGGTCGCCAAGACAGGAGCGGATGTCGGTGTCATCTTTGACGGCGATGCGGACCGAGTGATGTTTGTCGATGAGAACAGCAGGTTCATCTCTCCGGACCTTATGATTGCAGTCCTTGGACATTACTTCCTCGAGGAAAGAGGCGAGAAGGGATATATCCATCAGGATATCCGCAGTTCTAAGGCGGTAGGCGAGTACCTCGCTCCTATGGGCGGAATCATGAATACATGGCGTGTGGGCCGTGCGTTTGCAGCTCTGAAGCTACGTGAACTTGACGGTGTCTATGGCGGCGAGCTGGCAGGCCACTATTATTTCCGCGACTTCTTCTATTCGGACAGCGGACTCCTGGCTGCGATACTGATACTGAACGTAATTGCAAAGAAGAAGGCGGAAGGGCTGACTTTGAGCGCATTGATCGCCCGCATCGAGAAGTATCAGAACTCAGGAGAAATCAACTTCAAGCTTGACCGCAAGCAGGAGGCGATGGATGCCGTACGTGACTATTTCATGAGTCATGAAAAGGCTACCGCTTCAATGGACTTCGACGGATACAGAGTCGAGTTCCCGGACTGGTGGTTCAACATCAGGCCTTCGAACACAGAACCTTACCTGCGCTTCCTCTGCGAGGCGACGACAAAGGAACTCCTTGACGAGAAGGTCGCAAAGGTAAGAGAGATAATTGCTCAGTATAGATAGTCAACATCGGGTCTGGCATATGCGGGTGTTCTGTACGGTATTTCTTATGCTCTGGTTTCTGTCTTCACAAGCCGGAGTGCAGCACTCGTTACGTTTACATTCCATGCCGGAAACATCATATTATGGCGGTATTCATAGCATTGTGAAGGATGATTCGGGCCGTCTGTGGTTCAGCAGCTATGATGCAGTGTATATGTACAACGGAAATTCATTTACAAAAATGAACGCCTGCATAATAGATGATGCGCCGGCAGACTTCTGGACTTTCGGTAATCTGGAGGTGACGTCGACCGGGAAATTATATGTTGCATCCAATCATGGACTTTATATGTACAATCCGGCTAAGTCGGATTTTGTGTGTATATGTGAAGGAAATATAGGTGCTGTCATGGATTATTCACCGGAGGGGGATCTGTGGTTTCTGCATTCCGGGTCGATAAAGCGGCTGACAGATAAGGAGGAGATGACCCGTGTATACGAACTTCCGACAGAACTCGATATCAGGCGTAATCTGGTGTCGTTGAAATGTACGGGAGGCAGAGTGTATGCTTATGAGGGGAATGATATCATGGTCTATAATCCAGAGACCGAGTCGTTTTGCAGCTTCATTGAAGTCGTTGATTCCCATATTGTTACGGATATAGTGGATTCTGGTGAAGAAATCCTGGTGCTGACAACGATGGAGGGCCTTTATAAATATAGTGCCGATGGGAAGATAATAGGTGAGGTGGATATCAGGTCAGGAAAAAACGGTGCCAAGGGTATGTATATGGATAAAGCAGGCATGCTTTGGATAGCGTCGTTGTCAGGACTTTTTCTTTTGGACTGCCAGACAGGTGCAGGCACTTTATATGAATCAGATTTATATAATCCTTATTCCCTGCCGAATAATTCAATATGGACCATCTACCCTGATCCGGATTCCGGCATCTGGATCGGTACCTATGGCGGTAAATTGACATATACTACTGTCGATGAAGGTAGTGTCACCATTTACAAGGCCATTCCCGGGGGACTTAATCATAAGATTGTAAGTTGTTTTGCGGAAGATTCCGACAGGAATATCTGGTGTGGTACCGAAGGAGGAGGCATAAGTGTCCTAAATCCGGAAAAAGGATTTGTTGAATATTTTACTTCCGGGGACAAAAGCGGCTTGGCATCCAATATGGTAAAACGCCTCTATCGTGATGCCGAGGGAAATATGCTTGTATCCACATTTAATGGAGGACTTCAGATATTCGACCGAAAGAAAAGGAAGTTCAGAAATATAAATAGGGAACAGCTGTCCATATATGATTTTCTGAAAGAACACAATCATGGGTACTGGGTGTCTGACCCGGACAGGAACACGAACTTTATAAGTCAGGACGGTACTGTCACTTCTCATTTGTTCTATGATCCCGTGCGTGAACTGAGACTTGGAACAGGAGTCGAAACTATGTATCATGACAAATCAGGTCATCTCTGTCTGGTTACTCATGACGGACTGTATGTCATAGATGCCGGTTCCAAATCCATCATCGGGCACTATTATATAAATGATATGCCGTATTCGGCCAACAATCTCTGCTGCTACTGTAAGATATCCAACGGAGATGTGTGGTTGGGAACTCGTGGTAATGGTGTTAATGTCTTACGGCAGAACGGTTCTTACTATAATTATACAGATGATTCTGGTGAAAATCTTTCCGGATTGTCGGTGTATTCCATTCTTGAAGACAAGAAGACAGGAGATATCTGGTTGAGTACAGATGGTGGGTTGTTTTTCTGCGATGCTGCTACGGGCCGATTTGCAAGAAGCAAGGTGGATGGCGAAAATGGATGCGGAGTATATTATGTCCGCTCCGGCTTTGTATCATCTTCCGGATATATGTTTTTTGGAGGTACGGATGGATTTATAAGTTTCAATCCTTCGAAACTTATTTCAAACAAGGTCAAGCCTAAGGTCTTTCTGACGGACATCCTTGTAAATAATGAAAGGCAGTCTTTGTATGATGCACATTATAAACTTTCGCACCGCCAGTCAAATGTGGAAATAAAATTTTCCTCCAGCAACTATCTTGATGCGCAGAAGAATACATATGCTTATAGGATGCTTGGATTGTCGGAAAACTGGATTGTACTTCCTCAAGGACAGAAAGCTGTCCAGTTCTTCAATTTGAGTCCGGGGAATTATACATTTGAGATAAAGACAGCGAACAATGACGGACTATGGTCGGACGAGGTTACCTCGGTTTCGCTAAGGATAAAGCCATCTCCTTTCCTGTCGGTATGGGCGTATATATGCTATGCCTTGCTGCTGATATCGATCGCTTATATGATTGTCCGATTTTCCATTAACAGAAAGTTGCTCGAAAATGAGTTGGAAATGGAACGTCAGAGGGAAGAGGACATGAGAGCCCTGACCAAGGTCCGTATCAAGTTCTTCACAAATATTTCGCATGATCTGAAAACACCTCTGACCTTGGTCATCGAGCCGCTGAGGCAATTGAAGTCGTATGTACACGGGGACAAGGATGCCTTAAAGCAGGTCAATCTCATAGAGAGAAGTGTATTGAGAATACAGCATATCATAAGTCAGTTGCTCCAATTCAGGGAAATCGAGAGTCAGAAAATCACAATGAATCCGGAAATTGGAGATCTCGTTCATTTCACGAAGGATATATTCTCTCTGTTTGAGGCATATGCAAGTAGCAGGAACATTGAAACGGCGTTGAACAGTTCGTTCGATTCATTATATGCCAGATTCGACCATGATGTGGTGGAGAAGATCATAACGAATCTTTTTTCAAATGCAGTGAAATATACTCCTTCCGGGGGATTTGTCGGTGTGGATATTTCTGAAATCACAGATAAGGAGAGTCAGGAAGAAAAGAAATGGGTGTCAATATGCGTTACAAATACTGGAGTGGAAATTCTCAAGGAAAGTCAAGAGACGCTGTTCAAGGCATTCCGGAAAAGCAAGGCACCGAATTTCTCTTTTGAAAGCAGTACAGGGCTGGGGCTGGCAATAGTAAAGGAACTGACTCAGAATCTTGGAGGAGAAGTGGTTCTTACGTCGGAAAAGTCCAAAGTGCAGTTCGATCTTCGTCTTCCTTTGCATATAGCCTCGGAAAATAATGGCACGGATGATAAGAAATACGAATATACGGTTTCGGAGATTGACAATCTTATACTTGAGAGTGCCGATGATGATATGTACGAGAAGGAAACTGTGCGAAAGACCGATTCCATAGTTGTGGTGGAGGATGATGTGAAATTGAGAAATTATCTTGAATCACGGCTTTCTAAAAAATACAATGTCTATACCGCGATCAACGGATTTGATGGAGTTGTCAAGACTGAGAAGGTCAATCCTCAGGTGGTGATAACGGATCTTGTGATG
>JAEIGA010019797.1_pt1 | contig 10258 bp, 9 predicted proteins | sample 9270691 | NCBI WGS metagenome assembly JAEIGA01 (sample SAMN17057246, study PRJNA624740) | gut metagenome | biome: biome; isolation source: fecal sample | host: Bos grunniens | place: China: Xizang | collected 2019
CCGCCTGCTCCACACCTTCCAGACAAAGTTGGGTGGATGCGTGGTTTCCCGTGCCGAAGGTCAGTCCGGGATTCAGCCACACAGGCACCTTTCCTTGGGGCAGGTCACTGTCCTTTTCCCACTCCGGCACCACATAGAGTTTTTCTCCCACCGCCAGCGGCTTATAGTACTTCTGCCAGCTGGTCGCCCAGTCATTTTCCTTCAAGGGCGCAGACAGGATCTCGTACCCTTCCAGTCCAGCGGTATACTGCGCCAACTGTTTGTGCCCATCCTCATCATCGGTGACATAGAACTTCACGCGTGCGGCACCTGCCATGCGGTTGACCAACTCGTCGTCCACATAGTCCCAGTACTGCTTGTTGTTCTCCAAAAACTGCTTAAAGTCCTCTTCGTCTTCAATTGCCAGACCCACGACTCCGTTGGCCGTCAATTTGGCAGCAAGCTGCTCCAGGTCCTCCGAAGCGGTATTAATGGTAATTTCCAGCCATGTCAAATCCATTATCGCTCACTCCCCAAGAAGAACAGAGCAAGGGTACCGGGGCCGGAGTGGGCGCCCACAACAGGACCGATGGCGCTGATATAGGCAACCTCTACACCTGTGCGCTCCTTCACGAACTCTCCCAGCTTACGAGCATCTTCCTCACAGTCACCGTGGCTGATGAACACGGTCTGCTTTACAGTGGTATCCATGGTTTCTGCCATCTTGTCGGCAAGGGCCTTCATGGATGCCACGCGACCGCGCGCCTTGCTCATGCTGATCAGTTTGCCATCATTATCTACGTGCAAAATGGGCTTGATGGCCAGCATAGTGCCCACCAATGCAGTCGCTGCAGACACACGACCGCCACGCTTCAGGTGGTTCAGGTCATCTACCGTAAACCAGTGAGCCAGTTTCAGCTTATTTGCTTCCTGCCAATCGCGCACTTCCTCAATGCTCTTGCCCTCGGCGCGCTGCTGAGCGGCATACCACACCAGCAATCCGTGACCCAGCGATGCACCCAAAGTATCCACAGTATAGATCTTGCGCTCGGGATATTTCTCCCTCAATTCCTCGACCGCCATGACCGAGGACTGATAGGTGGTAGAAAGGCCGGAGGAAAAGGCCATGATCAAAACATCCTCTCCTGCCTCCAAAATAGGAGTCATGGCCTCCATAAAATCATTTGCGTTCAGCGCGGCCGTGGTGGCACGCTCGCCTGCACGCAGCAGATCATAGAACTCCTTCACTCCCATCTCACGATGGTCGGGCCAATCGGCATATTCCTTTTCCTGCATGTTAAACTTCAGCGGTACTACATGCACTCCCAGTTCTTCAGCCATCATATGGCACAGATCACCGGCAGAGTCGGTCACAATAGCAAATTTATTCATAATCAGTCCTCCTGTTCATTTTTATCCTTATGTTTTTTCTTGCTCTCCAAATGTTCATTTTCCTCTTGCAGTAAAGTTAAAATTCTTTGGCATGCCAATTTGTCTGCATAACTGCGAAGGGCCAAACCAAAGGCCAATCGAGCGAGGTCTTCCTTCTTTGTTTCCTCGTCCAACAACTGAGCCGTTTCCTTCATGGCTTGGTCAAGGGCATCACAGAAGAAGGTGTACATCATCTGCGGTTGCTTTCCCTCGGTTCCGTTTTGGACCAACGCCTTCATTTCCTTCACCGAAAGCACCTGCTTCAATGCACATATTGCCGTCAGATAGGCCAGATGCGTCTGCCCGTACTTTTTTCCTTCCGCACGGGGCAGCAGACCGTCTTTGATGTAATTATTCACCATCGCAGAGGTCAGGTGATCGCTTTCTTCATAATGAATCAATTGCCGGGGCATATAGGATATGATTTGATCCATGTAAAGGGCAATATCCGGAAAGTTTTCCCACGGAGCCGGTCGGTCATGATTCAGGCGATCCTTTAATTCCCGAATTTTCTCCATAATCTCTCCTTTTCAGTTTAAAAAATTTCGAAATGTAATTTTTAAAATGATGATATCACATTCTTTCAAGGATGTAAACACTCAATTTCTTATATTTCCAATGGTTCCTGTACTTGCCCCCACAGGAATTTTATCCTATAATACAGACATAAATCGATTTCATTCTGGGAGGTAACTATGCCGGGCACTGTTTTGACCATTGTCGGTCCCACCGCATCCGGAAAAACCCGATTGGCTGTGGAACTGGCTCAACGCTTTCACGGCGAGGTTGTTTCCTGTGATTCCATGCAAATTTACCGGCATATGGACATCGGCACTGCAAAGCCCACCTCCGACGAGATGAAGGGCATTCCCCATCACATGCTGGATGTAGCCGAGCCGGACGAAAATTACTCTGCCGCCCGCTACGTGGAGCAGGCAAGCGCCTGCGTGGATGATATCCTTGCCCGCGGCAAACTTCCCATTATCGCCGGAGGCACCGGTTTATATCGGGATGCCCTGCTGGCCGGACGCACCTTTGCTGCCTTTTCCGGAAAATATCGGGATGAGCTACAACAGCGGGCTCGCTGCGGTGAACTGCCCGCACTTTATGCCCAGCTACAGCAGATTGATCCGGACAGGGCAGAAAAACTGCACCCCTCCGATGAAAAACGTATTCTTCGTGCACTGGAGATATGGTTTGAAACCGGAAAAACCATGACCGAACACGATGAGGAAAGCCGCCGGATTCCTCCCCGATACGATGCCGTATCCATCGGTCTGTCCTTTGCAAACCGCGAAAATATGTGGGCGCGCATTGATGCCCGTGTGGATGATATGATGTCCTCGGGTTTGGAGGAAGAAGTGCGCGCACTTCTTACCCGCGGTGTCCCTTCCTCCTGTACCGCCATGCAGGCCATCGGATACAAGGAAATGGTTTCAGCTTTGGAGGGCGGTCGTCCTCTGGAAGAGGCCGTCGAGGAAATTAAACTGCGGTCCCGCCAGTATGCCAAGCGGCAGTTGACATGGTTCCGCAGAGATCCGTCCATTCACTGGTTCCTCTGGGAAAATACGCCGGTTTTTGAAGAAGCCCTTTCTTTTTCGACACAAATTCTAAGGGACTCTGGTTTATGATGTACGCATTCCATATATAGAAGGAGTGCGTACATCATGCAAAAAAACACCAACATTCAAGATCTGTTCCTGTCCAGAGCCCGCCGCAGTCGTTCCAATGTGACCATGTTTCTCATGAACGGCTATCAACTCAGGGGCACCATTGCCGCCTTTGACCAGTTTGTCGTTGTATTGATCAGCGACGGCAAGCAGCAGGTCATCTACAAACATGCCATTTCCACCATAACCCCCGAACGCCCCATCTCTTTGGAGCCCGATTCCATGGACTGAAACGGTCTCCGCACATCAAAGGGAGGATTCCCATGAAGCAAGGCACCCTGATTACCAAAATTATTATGTTTATCATCTTCGCCGGCGTGGTCCTTTATCTGGCCATCTATGCCGTGCGGAGCTTTTCCGATCCCTTTTCCTCGGTCATGGCCTATCAGGATTCCCTCAATGACTCTGTTGAGGTAACCGGAGTTGTGGTCCGCGAGGAAAAAGTCTTGCCCAACGGTGCCGCCATCATGGACATCCTCCCCAACGAGGGAGAGCGCGTTGCCACCGGGGATGCTGTGGCCATCCTGTACGAAAACAGCACCGCTTTGGAGCGCAAAAAAGAACTGCAAAAACTGGAGCAGGAGCGTGCCCATTTGGAGTATGCCCTCAAGCACGGCAGCAACCTGCGTGATGCCGCAAAACTGGAAAAACAGATCATAGAGTCCATCCTTGCTCTGCGCACGATGTCCGTCGGCAAGAATTTCTCCTCTCTGGACTCCGATGCCCTTTCCTTGCGCACACAGGTTCTCCAACGCGAATTTACATATTCCGCTTCGGGCGACAGCGCAGCCGCATTGAGCGATACCATCGCCTCGCTGGACGCTCGGATTTCTCAATTGAAATCCCTGTCCTCTTCAGATACTACATCGGTATCCGCTCCTCATTCCGGTTTGTTCTCTGCCGTATCTGACGGTTTGGAGTCGGTTTTAAACCCCGATTTTCTGTCCTCGGTCTCTGCCCAACAGCTTTCCGCTTATATTGGCAAGGAAACATCCCCCCAAGGCACTCCTGTGGGTAAATTAATCACAAGCGACCGCTGGTGCTTTGCCGCCGTAGTCCCCTCCGAAACCGCCGCGCGTCTGCGTGAGGGGGATTGGATTACCGTGTCCTTCTCCAAGGATCTTTCTCTCCAGCTCGAGATGCGTGTAGACCGCATCGACAAAGCAAATGACAACGGATGCGTTTTGGTTCTTTCCTCCGATCGGCACTTGAAGGATACGACCATGCTGCGCACACAGACGGTAGAATTGATTTTTGAAAGTTACATCGGTATTCGGGTTCCCAAACAGGCCCTGCGAATGATTACCATGACCCTGCCCGACGGGGAAACGCAAAAGCAAATGGTTGGCGTATATACTGTCGTGGGCGCTCGCGCGGAGTTCAATCTGGTGGATATTATACGCGAAGGCAGCGACTATTATCTGCTTGCCCCGTCCGAGGAAGCACGCACCTGTACCATTGTCCGAAAGGACGGCAATTACTCCTTAGTCACCGCGCTGGATCAATCCGACCTGCACATTTTGCGCGCGGGGGATGAAGTCATTGTGTCGGCCAGCGGCCTGTACGACGGGAAGGTGGTTTTGGAATGACGCTGAGGGAAAACATTGCAACCATCAATGAGCGCATTGCCGCCGCCGCACGGCGCGCAGGGCGGAATCCCTCCGAGGTGACCTTGGTTGCTGCGACCAAAGTGCAGACCTCCCAAACCATCCGCGAAGCCATTGCCGCAGGAATCCAGATTTGCGGAGAAAACCGTGTGCAGGAAATGGCTGCTCATTTGGATGACGACGCCTATGCCGGAGCCCGCCTGCATTTTATCGGTCATCTTCAGACCAACAAAGTAAAGCAGGTAGTGGGTCGGGTGGACCTGATTGAATCGGTGGATTCCACACGCCTTCTGGATGCAATCAGTAAGCGTGCCGGCGAACTGGAACTGGTTCAGGATCTGCTCCTTGAGGTCAATATCGCGGGTGAGGAAAACAAGAGCGGTGTAGCTCCTGCAGAGCTGCCGTTTTTGGTTGAAAAAGCGCTGGAATTACCACACATTCGGCTGCGAGGGCTGATGTGCATACCACCCCTTGTGGTTGCCGGCCACTCGAACCGTGTATTTTTTGAGCAAACCCGCCAGCTTTTTGTTGACATAAGAAATAAAATGGCAGATAATATTTTTGATATGGACTGCTTGTCTATGGGTATGAGCGGCGACTTTGAAGATGCCGTGGCAGAGGGTGCCACACTGGTGCGTATCGGCACGGCTATTTTCGGTCCGCGCCCTCCCATGCAGGCGGTTGAATGTAAATAAATTGAGGGGCTGTTTTTATGGGATTTATTGATGAAATCAAGCGTCTGGCTCGTCCTTATGAGGATGAAGAAGCGGACGATTTTGATGATTTTGAGTCTGTGAACAACCGTGGTACATCTTCCCGCGAGAAATCTCGCGATCGGGACTCCTCCACCCTTTCCTTTGATCAGGCCACCGTGGAGCGCCGCAACAAAGTGGTCAACATCCACACAACCACCCAGCTGCAGGTGGTGCTGGTAAAGCCCGACCGATTTGAGCAGGCCTCCGAGATTGCCGATCATCTGCGTGAAAAGCGCACCGTTGTGCTGAATCTTGAGTCCACTCAGAAGGAGATTGCCCGCCGCCTGTTGGATTTCCTGTCCGGCGTGGCCTATGCCAACGAGGGCAAGATCAAAAAAGTAGCCATCTCCACCTATATCATTACCCCCTACAATGTGGATATTCTCGGTGATTTGATTAACGATTTGGAAAATAACGGTCTCTATTTTTCTTAAGAGGGGAGTTGTGTACATATGTTAACTCCACAGGAAGTATCTGAACGCATATTCCCAAAAGCTTCCTTTGGCGGCTATAATATGGCTTCTGTCGATGCCTTTTTGGACGAGCTGACTGTAGATTACACCGCATTGTACAAAGAAAATGCCTCTTTAAAGGCTAAGATGAAGGTTTTGGCCGATTCCCTGGAAGAGTACCGCGCCACCGAAAAGGGTATGCGCCATGCTCTGCTGGCTGCCCAACAGGCCGCTGATGAGATGATGAAGGAAGTCGAAATCAAGAAAAACGACTTGCTGCGCAACGCTGAGGCTGAGGCAAAAGCTCAAATCGAGGAACTGCAGAAGAAGGTTGCCAACGAGGAAGCGCGTTTGGCTGCTGCACAGGCTGCCACCGCTGAATTTGTTTCTTCGGCTCGGGAAATCTGCCGTAAGCAGGGGGAGTTTTTGGACTCCCTGCCCTCTGTCTCCGTTTCCGAAAGTCTTGACTTTGCTGTAAAGCAGACCGCTCAGGACATTGAAGATACCATCCAGAAAACCTTCATCTTTGAAGTCCCCAGGCAGGAAGTTGCTGAAGAGGAAGAAGTGGCTGTTGAAGAAGAGGTCGAGCCGGAAGAAGAGGAGGAAGAAGGGGAACTGATCAGCCTGTATGAGGAACTGACCACCCCCAGCCGCCGCGATCCGGAACGAAGCCGCTCTTTTGATCTGCTGGATGAGCCTATGGACAACGAGACAAGTCCCACCCGCCGCATTGACTTTGATACTTTGCAGTTTGGTTCCAATTACGACCTGAAATAAGGCCAAAACGCAAGTTTCCCTTGACATTTTAAGCAGAAATGGGTAATATACTGCACAGACGCGCAAAGGCGCGTCTGTGCAGTTTCCTTTCATATTAAATTGCGCAGATGAGGACAAACAGCAATCCACCTCTTGCACAGAGAGCCGCCGTTTGGTGTAAGGCGGACAAGAGCGGTTGTGAATATCACCTCGGAGCAGAATGGCTGAATTTGCAGTAAGCCCTTCCGGCCGGCCCCGTTACAGGCCTATGAGCGGTCGTGCTTTGCACGGCAACAAGAGTGGTACCGCAGAGGTCAACGCCTTTGTCTCTTATGGAGACAAGGTGTTTTTTTATTCTCAAAAAACACATTTCTATATAAAAAGGAGTTTTTGCAATGGATTTCAATCAGACTGTCCATCTGCCCCAGACCGAGTTCCCTATGCGCGCCGGTCTGCCCACCCGTGAACCCGGCATGCTGCAGGAGATGTACGACAAGGACCTGTATCACAAGATGGTCGCGCGCAACGAGGGCAAGCCCCTGTTCGTGCTCCATGACGGCCCTCCCTATGCCAACGGCCACATCCACATCGGTCACGCTTTGAACAAGATCCTGAAGGATATCATTGTGAAGCATCGCAACATGACCGGCTGGTGCTCCCCCTATGTGCCCGGCTGGGACACCCATGGTCTGCCCATCGAGTCCGCCATCCTGAAGAATAAGAAGGTCAAGCGAGACGAGATGACCACCGCAGAGTTCCGCAAAAAGTGCGAAGAGTACGCATGGGACTTTGTGGGTATCCAGCGTGAAGAGTTCAAGCGCCTTGGCGTTTTGGGTGAGTGGGATGATCCCTATGTTACTCTGAAGCCCGAGTTTGAGGCTGCTCAGATCCGCGTGTTCGGCGCCATGGCTCAGAAGGGCTATATCTACAAGGGCATGAAGCCCGTGTACTGGTGCCCCGCCGACCAGACCGCTCTGGCCGAGGCCGAAATTGAGTACGCCGATGATCCCTGCGTGACTATTTTCGTCAAGTTCCCCGTCCGTGATGACAAGGGCAAGCTGGCTCAGTATGCCGATTTGTCCAAGACTTATTTCGTCATCTGGACCACTACCCCCTGGACCATCCCCGGCAACATGGCCATCTCGGTCAACCCCAACTTTGAATATGTGCTGCTGCAGGTCCCCACCGGCGAGGTCTATGTCCTTGCCAAGGAACTGGCAGAAAGCGTCTGCAAGGCTGCCAAGATTGACTATGCCGAGTGCAAGGTACTGGCCACCCTGAAGGGCGAAGAGTTTGAACTGATGAGCGCCAAACACCCCCTGTTTGACCGCGACAGCGTGATCCTGTGCGGCGAACACGTCACTCTGGATGCCGGTACCGGCTGCGTTCACACCGCTCCCGGCTTCGGCGCCGACGACTTTGCCATTTGCCAGCAGTACGACAAAGCCGGTTTGACCAACATCGGTGTGCCCGTGCCCGTCAACGCCAAGGGTGTCATGACCGACGAGCGCTACAACGGCCAGTTCTATGCCAAGGCCAATGATCAGGTGGTTGTGGATCTGGAGGAGGCCGGTCTGGTGGTGGCAAAGGAGAACATCATCCACTCCTATCCCCACTGCTGGCGCTGCAAGAACCCCATTATCTACCGTGCTACCGAGCAGTGGTTCTGCTCTGTGGATGCCATCAAGGAAGCCGCTATTGCCGCCTGTGACGAGATTCAGTGGAAGCCCGAATGGGGCAAAGAGCGCATGATCGCCATGATCGCCGAGCGCAACGACTGGTGCATTTCCCGTCAGCGCGTATGGGGCGTGCCCATTCCCATCTTCTACTGCGATCAGTGCGGCAAGGACATTGTCACCGAGCAGACCATCGACCATGTGGCAAACTTGTTTGCCCAGCACTCTTCCAACATCTGGTTTGAGAAGGAAGCCGACGAGCTGGTTCCCGCCGGTTTCGTCTGCCCCCACTGCGGCGGCGTCCACTTCTCCAAGGAAACCGACATCATGGACGTGTGGTTTGACTCCGGCTCCACCCATGCCGGCGTTCTGGATGCCCGTGATTACCTGAACTTCCCCGCCGACATTTATCTGGAGGGTGGCGACCAGTACCGCGGTTGGTTCCAGTCCTCCATGCTGACCTCCATCACCGCTAAGGGCGTAGCCCCCTACAAGCAAATCATCACTCATGGTTGGACTGTGGACGGCGAAGGCAAGGCCATGCACAAGTCCCTGGGTAATACCGTTGCTCCCGAAGAGGTGATCAAGGACTACGGCGCTGACATGCTCCGTCTGTGGGTGTCCTCCACCGACTACACTCAGGATGTGCGCATCTCCAAGGACATTATGAAGCAGCTTTCTCAGGCCTATCTGAAGATCCGCAACACTGCCCGTTACATGCTGGGCAACCTGTGTGACTTCAATCCTGACACCGATCTGGTGGCCGTGGAAAAGATGGAATCTCTGGACCGCTTCGCTCTGCACACCTTCAACGAGCTGGTGCAGACCATCCGTGACGCATATAACCGCTACGAGTTCCACACCGTATACCGTAACCTGTATAACTACTGCGTTGTGGACCTGTCCAACTTCTACTTTGACATCATCAAGGACCGCCTGTATTGCGACAGCGACGAGCTGCGCCGCAGCGCACAGAGCGCCCTGTATGTGATTCTGGACGGTATGACCCGTCTGCTGGCTCCCATTCTGGCCTTTACCAGCGACGAGATCTGGGCTTCCATGCAGCACGCTGCCGGTGTGAATACCGAAAGCGTTCTGCTCAACGATATGCCTGAACTGCGTGAGGATCTGAAACTCTGCGACGAGGAACTGGAGCGTTGGAATAAACTGGTGGCTCTGCGTGATACCGTCAATAAGGCGTTGGAGAATGCCCGCACCGCCGGCGTATTCAAGAAGGCTCAGGATACCGAAGTGACCATCGGTGTGGAAAATGCAGAGGATGCTCAGCTGCTGAACAGCGTGGATCTGGCCGCCCTGTGCATTGTATCCAAGGTGACCGTGACCACCGATGCCGTGGATGGCGAGAAGATGGCCGACTGCCCCGTGGCATGCACCATCGCCGTCAAGTTGTCCGAGGCTCCCAAATGCCCCCGCTGCTGGAATCACAACGACCATGTGGATGAAAACGGTTTGTGCCCCCGCTGCGCAGCCGTTGTTAACGCAATGTAATTTAATCTATAAAAAATGTTGGGGTAGCCGACTGGCTGCCCCAACATTTTTATTATAACTTCCCATAAGAATCTTGTCAACAAGTTTTGGTCATGATAATCAAAAATCTACTCCGTGCGCAAAAGTAAATAGTGCATTTTATACAATATACCATATTGAAAATCCTTTTTTCCTGTGTTATATTGAAATCAGAAAAGGAGTGAGTCCAATGTACTAAGAACTCCCACGGTTCAGAAAAACTGAACCGCAGACGATACCTTTTAAAAGTCTTCCGTTTATATACATGGAAACAACTCGTTTTATGATAACACTTCCGGAAGCAATGAAAGGTTAAAACCTCACAAATGAAAGAGAGTATCGTCTGATTCTGTAGAAAGAGAGGTTGACTAAATGCAGTTAGATAATAAGAGCGAAGAGAAGTGA
>JAEIGA010019798.1_pt1 | contig 10257 bp, 18 predicted proteins | sample 9270691 | NCBI WGS metagenome assembly JAEIGA01 (sample SAMN17057246, study PRJNA624740) | gut metagenome | biome: biome; isolation source: fecal sample | host: Bos grunniens | place: China: Xizang | collected 2019
CTTAAAATCTGTCTTTTATAATGTAAATCCGTAATAATCTTGTTCTGCCCTATTTTCATTCCATGTAGTAAACGGCAAGTGAATATTTCTTAACTTTAGCAATTTACAAAAATGATAATCACAAGCTTCTGGATATAATCTTTTATCTGGAACAAAATCCTTATTTGATGTGGCTATGACTTCAAACATATCTTTCGGTTTTACTACACCGCTTGAATAATCATTGAAATATACAACTATGTGTATTTTTCCATCCTTTAAATACACATGAAATGTTGCTCTCTCACAAGTATATCCATACAATAGTGTTCTATTTTTTAAATGAGGTTTTAAATCTTCCGCACAAATAATGCTTTCTTCTACATTATCAAGCACTTCAATCAATTTATATTCCGACCTATTCATAAATCCTCCACTTAAAATTCGCCTTTTATAATGTTTGTTTAATAACAGCTATTTGTATTAGTATTGTAAATATACTCTGTCTTATATTGTACTGGCTGATTTACACCATAATACTCTGCCTTTCCCTTTTCAATCTTATACCAACCATCTTTGATATCTCCATTGGGATAAACGACTCTACGAGTATTTGTCTTTCTATCTGGGTCATTGGGAAGCGGTTTTCTTTTATTTACAAATCCACAACCAAGTTTAACTGTTGCCGTAAAACCATCTTCTTCAAATACAGTTTGTTCACATCCATCTTCATACGGATTATCCGTTAATCCAACAAACAAATCTCTTGCATCGACATACATATCTTCTTGGTTTTGTACTTCCGAAAGCCTTAATGAATCAGCTCCTATAAATCTTGCAAAATTAATCATATCATTGGCATCTTTTTTAGTTTCAATTACACCTTTTACAAGAGTGCAATTAATTCTCACTGGTACACCATTCTTTTTAAAGTCTCTAATGGCGGAATAAATGGGAAGAAAAGAATAATTTTCAATTCCATAAATCTCTCGGTTCTTACTTTCCAAATAGTGATGAATAGAAATATTAATGCCAGACAAATATTTACTAAGCATTTCGGCTATTTCATGTGTAAGCAAAGTTCCATTAGTTGTAAGATAGATTTTTCTATTTTCATTTTGAACACCTTTTAAATATTCCTCAAGATGTTCGTACATCAACGGTTCACCACCCAAAATTAATAGATTCTGAGATGTATGTAATGTATTTGTTGCTTTAATCAACTCTTGTACTGACGCAGCTTTAGGACAATACCCATCCTTTTCAATGCAAAACTTACAATTTCCATTACACTTATTCGTAATTTTAATATTAATTCCACCAAGGTCACAATTGACACACGAATTTTTAGGATTACATTTCATTTTATTTACCTCTTAAATCTTAAATTCTGAAGCACATTTATCACAAACCCTTAAATGCTCTTCCTCGATATATTCTCCGCAACACATACAATGATGGTCTTTATGCTTATCTGCTTCATTATTCTCTATCTCACCCAACATATTTTCCACTTTATTTAACTGTGATTCTTCCATAACCTTGCCAGTTCTATTCAGAAGGATAAAATATTTAAGTATAGATTTCTTGTCTGCCTTCCTCAACTCTGCCATAGAAATTGTATAGTTTTCAAACCAACTTTGGTCTCTCGCACATAAGTCATTAAAATATTTTCCTTTGTATGCAAAACGATTTTCATAAAAATCTAGTATGGTTCGCATCCTCTGCTTACCATCTACAACCTCATACATACAATCTGCGCCATAACCTCTATGAACAAAACAAAATTTTCCGATGTCTACATTATGAAATATAGAATCAATGAGTTTCACTTTATCATCTTCATTCCATACATAACATCTTTGATAATCAGGATTCATATCCGTACCAAAATGATATGCTTTTGATAAAAGATTGCCGATTCCTGTTGATACAAAGTCAACCCTCATATCATCATTTCTTATAAAGCTTTCTGTTGTATGAGACATAGGGCGAACATCAAGCCAAATTATGTACCTCAACAAACCAGTTTCAATATACGGACGACCATAATTTGTATGTTCAACAGAATATTCTATCTTATAAAATTTTCCATCTTCATGTTTCTCTATGATTGTTGCATCAACATAACGACCTATTTTTACTTTGTCACCAATATTAAAAGAATATGTAGGGCTAGGAATAAGTCTAAGGCGTTTTATAATATCTTCATATTCTCTTGCTAACGCTTTTTCTTTTTGCTGAGCAATCTTCTCTTCTTCAGTAAGCTTCCTTCTTGCCATATTAATTACCTCTTAATTCACCACTTAAAATTTATCTTTTAATTCCTGCAATCGTACCATCTAACTATATCTCTGTTACCGCTTTCAGACTTTTCTGTTCTAATAAATCCATTCCAATTATCTCTTAACTTCTCACGATTTTCCAAGCAGCACTTTAATATTTTTTCTGCCCAACTGTAATTCATTCGTATGTGATTATGCTTTAAATCATTATTCACATAACTAAAAACTTCAATAATATCTTGAATTGCTTTTCTATATCCCTCATTATATTCACGAGATAATCTTGGCAATCCGCTTAATGTATCGTTCATATTAACTCCTTACAACTCAATATTATTCCATCTTTTATTCTTCCAATATTTCCATTGGATTTCTCCTCCGAAAATTCTGGTCTCAATATCTTCAACATTATCCATGCCAACAAGCCAATTATGATAAGCATCCGCTTCTTTGTCAGAAGCATCGTGATAAATTTTCCACTTGTTAATAGTTTTATCAATCTGCTCTACAGACCAATCATAATCAGAAAGATTTGCCTGCCTATTAAACTCAGCAACATTCTCATTTACTTCCTTTTCCGCTTCTTCATAAGTGAAATATACCTTGTCTGGTCTAACAGATGTACTACTAAAATGATGCTCATACATAGGGCATTTTTTGACAATCCGATATCCCTCTTTAGTAATCTCTGCTTCGATGCCGCCTGGATAAATCGTGCTATCTTTAACTAAATATCCTTTATCATATGCTTCACGAATGCAAACAGGATTTTTAATATCGAACACAAAGTCTTTTTCTGCCTGAGTAAGTTCATCAAATGTCAGTTTATACAGTTCAGTATTATAACTCCAACCTTTAGGTAATTTCTTATAATGAGTTTCATTTTCAAACCTGTCAATAGGAATACCATTCACTATTCTGCGTTCTCTTGCTGCCAAATAATCAATAATTACCGCATCCGAAAACTGTTCGTCTACCATACCATAATGAACATTATATTTATGCCCTTCTTGATGACACCAATAGACAATATCACCAGCATTGAATCGTTTTTCAAATCCTTTTCTCATTATAATTAACCCCCTTATTATTATAACTTTATTAGTTATGTATTCGGATAGTGGAATTATCTTCCACTTCCGATTGCAGATATATTATACACTATTATTTTGTAGTTGTCAAGATGTTTTCTGAATTTTCTTGAAAAAATTTTCCGTATGATTTTTCAAGAGCATTATGTCTTGCTACGATTGAAGCGTTTCGTGCTACTCCACCGCTACAAGCCTCCATATACTGTGCATATACATCAGTATCATTTTCCGTCTTAAAGAAATTGATTAAGAACTCTCCAAACATTGCTTCGCTGACTCCGCTCTCAATTGCCTTCTTAACGAATGGGATAAGAGATACAAAATGTGTTTCAGTATAAAGTTTCTTTGCTACATCCTTTTCATGATTTTCTTTGAGTTCATCATGAACATTGACAACATAATCAAATACACTAACAAGTTTCAACTTGTCTTCGTCTGTAATCTCTGCCTCTTCAATTTGCGGATTAAAATCTTTACTTGCAAAAGAAGTATCTTCAATATCTTTATTAAGCATCGTCCATACTTTCATAACGATTACCGCTTGATTCTTATTGGCTCTTGATTTTTCCGTTAACATCTGTTCAAACAATTCATGAGAACCAAGGTCAAGCAGTTCTTCAATGTTCTTTGCAGACGCCAATGTTCTTGACTTAGTTGATAAAGGCTTACCTGCATTGAGACGCTTAAACAACTCTTTTTCCTCGTCCTTTGTCAAGTTGTCAAAATAAGTCACACTAAAAGTTACTGTATTCAGAAAGTCTTTTAATCCATCTGGTAATTCACTAAATTTCATACCAGAAATATCAACCTCGACCTCTTTATCTTCTTCTGTATCAAAGTAGGAAATAGGAGATAGATTAGTCAAAGCAAATTCATCATTCAAAAATTCCTTTACTGTTGACAATCTCTGTTTTCCGTCCATAATAAAATATGTGTTACTGCCTCTTCTACCGCTTCCATCATCAATTCTCTTTGCGAATACTGCTGGGATAGGGTAGCCAAGAATCATACTCTCAATCAAAGCGGATTTCCTTGCTCTCTCCCAAACATAACTTCTTTGTATAATGTGGTTAAAATCAATCTTTCCGTTCTTAACCATTCCACTTAACTGTTTTGCCGACCAAACAATACTCGCTTTTTCTAATGACATAACAAGCATCTCCATTCATATATTTTTATTAATTATAACTTACTTGTCAAGAAAATCCAATCCAAGATTCAAACTATTAAAAACATCTTCGATTTCTTCATCTAGAATACCAATATATTTTTTCGTGATAGCCACAGACGAATGATTGAAGATAGCCATCAGCATTACCAGAGCCTTCTCTTTGTCTTCTGCATCGTGCCATACATGATAGCCAAAAGTCTTACGCAAACTATGACTATTGATATTCCGTTCAATACCAGCCTCATCTGCGGCATCTTTGATAACTTTGCCCAAATGAACCTCTGTAATATGACCATTACCCTTTCTGGATTTGAATAAATACTCATTCATATCTTCCACAGGGTGGTTTTTCATGTAGTCTGTAATCGCTTTCTTTACTGTTTCGTTGAAGTATAATTTTACAAATTTACCAGTCTTTTTCGTCTTTTTTGGTTGCAGACTGTATGAATCTTTAAATGTCCCATCATCTTTTAGAAAGAATCTATAGGTTAATCCGCACAAATCAGAGGAACGAAGAGACAGATTAATTCCAATTAAAAACAACATCTTATTACGGCTTGCAATCTGTTTCTTGTTTTCATCAGGAGCTTCTTCGATATGTTTATTAAACACATCAATCATTGCCTTGATTTCCGCTTCACTTGTAAACGGATAAACCTCACTTGAAATACCAGCAACTTTATTTGGATGCACCTTATTAAGACTTCCATCCTTGTTAAGTTTAGCTTCGTTTTTATACAATCCGCCACGAATAATTCTTTTAGCAAGGTCAATATTTATAACATTGTTTGTTGAAGTTTGCGGTAAAGCACTCATTTGTTTCACTCCTTTTCTATTATTGTCACAATAATTATACCACAATATTACTGTTTTGTCAAGTAGTTTTCAGAAAATTTAACAAATTATAAATTGTTCATTCTATCGAAATTCTCTTGGATACGCTTATACTCTTTTTCTAATTCTTCTGCGGATAAATTATATTTACCTTGGTTAACCCATTTCTGCGCTTGATATGCTCCATATTTATTAACATCATCATAATATAAACGACTATTTTCAATCATAATCTTGCCGTTCTTATCTCGATGTGGCTCTGGATAATGCTCTACCAATTTATACTTACCATTTTTTACATTTTTCATACGCTGTTCAGCAGAAACACCATTCATTAAATCTTGATGATACAACTCTTTGTTTGCCCAGTTCTCCGCTGGAATTGTTGGCTCGAATTTTTCTTTAATTGCTTGATAGCCAGATGTGATAAGAGATGCGATAAATAATCCGTCAAACATATCTGTCAACCCCTCACATTACTTTCCTTGCACTTCACTAACATCAACATATTCCATTACCAAATCTCTATTTGCATATTTTTCCATAAATGCCGTAACAACATGCTTAACAAAATAACCATTGTCTTTACAGGCAAACTTAAAGTTTACATATATTTCTTTGCTAAAAGTTGTATTCAAAGTATCTACATCAGAATCGTCACCTTTCCAACGAAGAATTTCTTCTTCTTTTAGATAAAATCTGCCATTAGCATACTGTTGCATAAATGTTTCTAAAACTACATTCATCGGATACCCTTGTTCTTTACACAAATCCTTGAAAGCATCAAATACTTCCTTATTTACCTTTTGATTCAATGCCGTTGTTTCTACTCGCTTTACATCCCTCTTAATAAATCCACCCATATATATCTCCTCCAAATCTTTAACTATCTTTTTGTCAACTATATTTTAACACGCTTAACAATAATAATCAAACTCTGTATAACCGCCAGATTCTTCAATATAACGAAAACATTCTTCTAAAGTAAACTCTTCACCATATCCGCCAAACCCAGTTTCTTCATCAAACTCTCCATAATTATCGTCGCAATCAAAAGACAATACAATCATTTTGATTAGATTATCTATTGTAGTTCTAGGCTCATATCCATCTTCAATAATCTTACTCTCAATATCCTTATAATATGTTTCATAAGTTAATTCTGGATTGCTTGCACAATTAATAAAAATTGTCATATCTCCAACTTTTCTTGTGTAACTCATTGTTGAACTCCTCCGTCCTCTTCTTTTAATTCTCCATTCTTATATAACTCGTGCTTATACTTTCTTGTGTTCTGAATAGCCTTATTATGTTCTTCTCCATGCCTCTGCCATTCTTTCCAATGGTCTTTTCGATACTGCTTTGCTCGGTCAGCACTATCCTTGTTTACAATTAAGAGAATAGTCTTTTTACTTACTTCAAACATTTTAGCAAGACCATTAAGACTATATGCACCTGTTTTATATAGGCTCTCAATCTCTTTTCTTTGTTCGTCTGTTAGCCTTTTTCTGCGGTCTTGCAACCCTTTAAGTTTAATCTTTTCGCTTTTATAAGGCATAGTAATAACCTCCTTAACAGTATATATTTAATAGTTATAATACTTAAAATCTTGCTTATCGTTCTTCAATTACGACTTTAATATCTGTAATAGGTATATTATTCTCACTTGCGAACAACTCTTTTGTAGCCTCTTCTTCACCTTTAAAAGTTCCTTCTAGTGTGTATGCACCCAACTCTTTTTCATTGTAATAAAAGACTTTCCATTTTTCCATTTTAACCGCCTCCTTTTGATATGACACTATCTCTTATCTTGATTATATTATATCATACTTTTTATAATATGTCAAGTAGTTTTTGTAATATTTTTAATCATTTACAATTCGTTCATAATTGCAATACTATTAAATTTTCCACACCAATTTATTGTTGTTTTTAAAAATCGAAAAAAATTGTACAAGAAACACAATAAAAGAACATTTTCAAAAATCGTAGTTTTATGATTGTGGTTGGTTGAAAAAACTTTATTTTTGAAAATGATTATAAATAGGTCACAAAAAAAAAGAATAGAGAAAATCAATTCTCTATTCTTCTATTAGGCAAATTCTTAACCCACTCTAATAATACTGCAAGTTTTTCTGCCTTTATTTTTTCCATTTGCTCTTTCGTTAATTTCTGTGAATAAGTATGAGTAATCATTCTTCTTTTCTTGTCATACTTAAATTCATCTGGCGTTTTAATATTCTTAAAATAATTATCTGCAAAAGTTATATAGGTATTGATACAAATTGTTCTATGCCCTTCACAACAACCTGTTGTACGATAACCCTTTTCATTTAAAATTCTTATGTGTTCTTGAATATTCTTATCAATAAATATTAAATGGTATGGAGGGAACAATTCGCAAACACAATTATTTAATGTGTTCCAGCAATGCGGACAAACATAATTCATATATGCTTGTTTATTTTTTTTCATTAAACCATCTCTTTCGTTTTATATTTATTATACTTTGTTTTATTGTTCGTAGAATATTTTAAAGCATCATATAAATATTCTACATCAATTCCATTTTCCATGTAACCCTTACAAATACAATCAAAATAAGTTTTCTCTGGAGGACAAACGCCCTTTCTGTTCTCTGCCATAACATATACTGTAGCCTTTTCTATTTTGCCATTGTCAAGTATAACATTAACAGTTTCTTTAACATAATATGACGGATAGCCTTCGTACATATCCAGCCTTAACCAATCACTATCTGCAATGTTCCAAACAACAACTGGCACAAAATCGTTTTCATTGTCCGTTCTAATAACATCAGCGTGAAAATTAAAAACAAGTTTAAACCCCTTTAATTTTCCGTTGCACACCACATAGGAATTAGGACACCTGTAATCCATTTGAGAAAGTGAACAATTACTACCATATGCACAATATAACATATTAATTCTCCCCTTTCTATCTCATTCGTTCTTTTATTCTTGGTGTGTCCAGAGGGATTCGAACCCTCGACTTCATGATTAAAAGTCATGTACTCTACCAACTGAGTTATGGACACATATACAAGGCACATACTTATATGTACCTTGTTGGCTTTCGCCATACTTGATTGTGGTATGGTGCTCCATGTAGGGATTGAACCTACGACCTTCAGATTATGAGTCTGCCGCACTAACCATCTGTGCTAATGGAGCGTATGGTGCTGGAGAAGGGATTTGAACCCTCACGCTCGTAAAGAACTCGGGATTTTAAGTCCCGTGTGTCTGCCGATTCCACCACTCCAGCATATTCTTTTTCCTTACACCAATATTATACCACAATAATTTCTGCTTGTCAATACCTTTTTCGAAATTTTCTAAAAATTTTTTTAAGAAATTTTCCAATCATTTTTATACCTTATATGGCACAATGCTATATAATTTTCCGCTCATTACACCATATAAGGTATAAAATTCTGATTTTAATTACCAATATATTCCACCAAAGCATCTTCCGTTTCGTCTGCGATGCTATAATCAAGCCACCAATCATGAATTTTCTCTTCAACTTTGTCTTTGTTATAACGCTCTTTTAATTTATCCACTTTCGGCTTATAAATCTCTAATTCATATTCTACAACCAATTTTGTCTGTTCTTCGTCCATATCTATATAAGAAACTGTATTCAATATTTCTTCCGCTAACTTTTTCTTATTAATATCCATAATATTAACCTCTTAAAATCTTGTTTTTATTAGCAATCATCTTCATCAAAATAAGTAATCTCTTCATATTTCTTTGCTTCTTCTTCCGACAAATCCAAGAAACAACCTTGTATATTTTGATACCATTCTTTTGCTTTTCTTAATTCTTCTTCCAAGTTTTTAATTCTTGCAATAAATTCCTTTTTGTAATACGCTCTCTCATATCCCATATTTTCAAGAGCGGAAATATATCCATCGGCTTCATAGCATGCTACGATAGTTCCAGTTTCATATTTTCCGTTTACATACTGCAAAATTCTACAATTACCAGTATATGCTTCTCCAATTACATATTGCTTCTTCATATAATATTACCTCATAAAATTGTGTTTTTATCCGTAATAAGTTCCTACAATATGACAAATATGCTCTCTATAATCAAAATCTTCCGTAAAATACTTGCCAACTCTCTCTTTAAATTCATCAATCATTTCTTCGATATTGTTATATGCTGGCTCAAACAAAGTACCAATTCTCTTTACAGGAACATAATAAATCCAATCCGCATCATAGCCATAGGTATTTCTCCAATCATCAATTCCATCGTCTGTAATACAAATTGCATCACCAGTAAATTCACTTATATATTCAATGATTCCAGCGTTATATAATTCATCATGAAAACCACATTCATCCTCTTGATAATCTTCTTCCGTATAACCTTCGCAATATTGAGAAGCAATAGTTTTCAACATATCTTCATTAATCAACAAACCATAATCATTTACCGCATAATCTCTCATACTCATAACTATATCCTCCGTCTAAAAAAATGATTTTAATCTACCATAATAATATTGCCAATGCTTCCGTCAGCATTATGTTTTTCAATCTCGATATATGCCGTTTCACCCTCGTTACAAAGCCAATAATAATCTTCTTCCGATATATCATGTTTATTGATATAATTGATTGCTTCTTCGTCTGTGCTAAATCCTCCACAAATTAAACGACTATCAGTTCTTCTATATTCATCACAAATACTTGCGACAATATCATAGTATTCCATTGATAAATCCTCCACTTAAAACCACACTTTTATTTGCTATATCTTTCTATCAAATAACCCCAACTAAATAAAGCCGATAACAATAGTGCAAAAATTGTTGCAAACTTATAATTTTCCAAACATACACATCTTATTGAAATTAGATA
>JAEIGA010019799.1_pt1 | contig 10257 bp, 5 predicted proteins | sample 9270691 | NCBI WGS metagenome assembly JAEIGA01 (sample SAMN17057246, study PRJNA624740) | gut metagenome | biome: biome; isolation source: fecal sample | host: Bos grunniens | place: China: Xizang | collected 2019
ATTGAGAGTGATGTAGGCGTCATCGGGAATCTCACTGCCATCATCGGGTTTCTCCTCGGGGTGTTCGTTATTATTGCCACCATTGTCGATGTTGTCATCAACGCCGCCCTCGGTACAGCCGACAGCGACCATGCCACAAAGAGCAAGAAGTAGAAATAGTCGTTTCATAATTTTATGTTTTATATGTTTGTTGTCTCGTTTTTAGGAAATTTAGAGAATTTAGAGATAACCTTATCCTTAAATTCCTTAATCTCTCTAAAATCACTTATTTGCAAGTCGCTGAATATCCCCCCCCATATAAAATGTGAGGGGTATTAGTGTGCCCTTATATTGAACTTTCGTTCATCATCTATGTAACTCACTTGTTACTACAAATATAGAATTTATTTTCCAAACAAACAACACCCCATAATAAATTCGGCAGTGAATTGATTTTCACTGCCGAAAAAGGATTGTCCCTTTTAGGACGACACATCTCTAATTAGTTGAGTGCCTTGATTGTCACACCCGACTTCTGCGCCTCTTCAAAAACCAACGACTCGGGCAGAGTAAAACTACTCTTACGTGCGGTAGTTTGCGCGTTTGTAAGGTCAATAAGCTTCTGGATATCGCTCTTATTATCGGCTGTAGCACAAGTATATAGGCGGTTCATAGGGCCTACAACACCCGAGGTATCGGTAGCATAGCACAATGCCGTATACACCTCATTCCAGTCGGTAAGATAGTAGCTAAAAGGCTGCTCGGTGTTGACCGTTTTCCAATATCCCGACGTAAGGCCCCAGAGCTCGGCATCAGGGGTGTTAAGTGGGTTGCTAACGTCGCCTGGCGAAATCATCGAAAAGAGCGTGCGCACACCCTCCAAATTGGTGTACTTAACAACGGTAATAACACGACCCTTAGTGGCTGCGGCATCGTCAAAAACTTTGCCCGCCTCCTCGTCGCCCGAGAAGTAGCCCACCAACTCAACCTGTGGCATGGCCACCTCCGAGAGCTGCGAAGTGCGAGCTATAGCTGGGAACGAGAAACTCTTTACGACCTTACCCGTGCGGACATCGAGGGCGAAGATATAACCCATATACTCGGTGTCGGGCAACAAACCTGATACCTGCAATGTTGAGCCTCCATTATAGTAGTACTGGTCCAAAATCTCGGCTACGGTAATCGTGGGATTGAACTTTTTGTACTCCTCGACATAGTAGTCGAAAGCCTCGGTCTCGTACTGCATAAACAGCTCCTCGTTGTACTCCTCAGCCTTGCAAACACCTGGTTGATAGTAGATTGTATTATCCGTAGATGTCACATTCATAGTGAAGCCGTATGGCGACACTGACGTTGTCTTAATGCTAAACTCCACCTCATCGACAGAGCCACCAGGCAGCGTTCTAAAGGTCACCATCGTAGCCTCGGTGGTAATACCGCCGTCGTAGCCAAAGGCGATGATATAGTAGTCGGTGTCGGCAGCAGGGAGCTTCATGGCCTTAGCGCCCGAATGCTCGACAGGGCCTCGGTCGTCAGCCATAACCTCCATCCAGCCACCCCACTGCTCAACGAGATTATGCATCATATCCTGAGCCTCGGTAACGCCGTCCCAAGGGGCTACAAGGGCACAATATTTGTCGTCGTTGTTCGAGGGCGTGATGCTAAACGAAGCCTCCATCTGACCTACGTCCCACACCTTAATTTCGAAGGTCATCGACGACTGCTCGGCTCTGCCCGTAGTGTACATGCCCCTCTCAACCTCTGTGCTGATGGCAATGCCCTCCTCATCAACGACAAGGCCTGCGATAAGATAGTAGTAGTCGGTATTCTCCTTAAGGCCCTTGGCCTGAAGAGTGAGTGCTCCCTTATGCACCAACTTTTCGAGCACCTGCTGCGCCGTAGCGCCCTGCTCCAAGAGCGAGTTTATCTCCTGCTGGAAGTAGTACTCATAAAAATAGCCGTGCGACATCTGATATCCCTCCTCATCTACAACGTAGTAGTTGTACTGCTCAACAGGCATGGTGCACAAATACCAGCTAATACTCTCGTCTGAGGGGCTAACACTCATATTTACAGTGTTATTCACAACCGAGCAGTTTACCTCAAAACTGCAATCGAGGGTTGCGATATTAGCGGTCTTAAAGAGAGTCTTAGTAACGGGCGTAATAGCCTTGTAGCCATGCTCGGCATCTACGCCAAAGAGAATGATATAGTATTCTGTGTCGCTCGTAAGGCCCGAGAACGAGACATTCTCAATCGTGCCACGATCGACAACCTCAAGCATATACTCCGTAAAGGTTTTACCCTGGTCGTATGCCTCCGTTGTTATATCCATAAAGACGCTCTCAACCAAGAACTCCTCACGGCTATACTCCTCAACATCAGCTCGTTCGTAGACCACACAAAGGTAGTCCATAGCATCGTTCTTTGGCGTTACGCTAAAGCGCACCGAGCCACGTGACACATCGTGAACAACAACCTTGAAATCGCCCTCAGGAACGGCTGGCGTAGGCTCCTCGGGCTGCTCGCACGACACACCGAGTGCTGCGAACACAAGGCATAGAAGCGAAAATAAGATAGACTTTTTCATGACCTATAAATTTGAAAAAAGGAGCCACACACTAAGCGTAGCTCCCCTCGTTATAATTGGCTCATAACATCGTTCACAGAAACGACATAAGACTCTGTCTCATGTTATGCAGCCCTCAGCACGTGGCGCATCTACAGCTTCGCCTTAGATGCACTTCAACTGAGGCTCAAACGACTTATCGCCAAACACCATTGACTTAGCAGGCTGAGACACAGCGTTGTTAACAGCCTCAACGTAGCTCTTAAGGTCCTCGATATTGTCGCCAGCACCTGTAGGTGTAACACCAATGCGTGCTACCTGGCCCTCATTGCCCTTAGCATCCTCAGCATAGACCAAGATTGTCTGAGCAACGTCCCAGTCTGCTACCAAAAACTCGTATGGCACATCGAGGCTGCGCAACTGATTCCAATAACCACGGAACTCTGAGATAATATAGTGGTCCGTGAGTGAAGCTATAGCTTCATATGCATCAGCCGACAGTGCGCTAAAAACAGCTGATGCACCATTAAAATTTTCGAACTCAACAGCCAAAATAGCACGGCCTGCAGTGAGCTCAGCGTCGCCAAACACGGCACCCGCCTCGGTATCGCCGTTGTATGTACCAAGAACCTTAGCACTTGGGTTAACCTCGCCTACAGCCTCAGTCTTAGCGATAACGTCGCTATATACGCAACGTACGAACTCACGCGCCTTAGCGTCGATTACCAAAACGTATGCAAGATACTCGGTCTCAGGCTCGAGGTTACGTACACCGAACTGACCAGTGCCATTGCGGTAGAAGTCAGAGAGCTTCTCCTCCATTGCCTCCCAGAATGTAAGGCTTGGGCTCTGACCAGTCATTACCATCTGTACGTGCTGTGCAAGCAGTGAGTTGAACTGGCCCATAGGCGCCTGTGGGTTAAAGCCGTTAGCTACAGCTACACCTGGCATATAGTAGATTGTTGGATCTGATGGCTTAATCTCCAAAGTGAAGCCGTAAGAGGTAACATCCGATGCAACGAACTCGAACTCAGCATTCATAGGGTTGCCCTGCTCCTTAGTCATGAACGACACGTAAACAGGTGCTGAGGTGATTGCACCTGGGTTGCTGTCATACTCGCCAGTCTCCTCGTTAACCTGGCCATAAGTTGGATTAGGCTCGAAGCTGAATGCCACGATGTAGTACTCAGTCTCAGCAAGGTTAAGCTCGAGCTTGTTCTCGCCAGTAAGGTCAACAACACCCTTCACTGCATCACGGCGTGCAAGCTGGTTGTTCTCGTCCCAGTAGTAGATATACTCCTGTACTGATGCCTCAGCAAGCTCAACAGGCTTCATACTCTTCTTCTGGCTGTTGATATAGCCGACGCAGTAGTAGTAGTTAGCATCAAGGTCTGAAGGGGTGATGCGCACCTCAGCAGAGTAGTGCTCAACGTTGAATACCTCGATATCGAAAGTAAGGTTGCTCGTGGCAGCCTCGCCAGAGTTGTAGCGAATCTCCTTAAGAGCTGATGACACATAAGCAGCGCCATCGCTGTAATCTACTGCAGCAGCAAATGCTACATACTTAGTCTTAGGCTGAAGGCCAGAGATGCTAAGTGTGTGAGCGCCCTCGTGGAAGAGCTTAACGCCAATCTCCTCTGCTGACAAGCCTTTATCCTTGAGCTCTGCAACCTCGTTGTCAAGGTAGTTCTGGAAGTACTTCTCCTTAGTCCAGCCATACTCACCATCAGCACTTGTGTATGTCTGATACTCCTCAACAGGGACGTTGATAAGGTGCCAAAGCTGAGCGTTGTCAGATGGCTTAACAGACATAGCTACAGTTGTGAGGTTAACGGTAGCCTTAAGCTCGAATGTACAATTGCTCTGGGCTGTTGCCTCGGTAGTGAACTTACGCATAACAAGCTCAGATGTTGTAACGCACTCGCTATTTGAGTCAACACCAAACACCAAGACATAGTGAGCAGTGCCTGTTTTGAGATTAGACACCTTGTAACCCTCAAGCTTACCAACCTTTACCTTATCGGCGATATACTCAGTATATGTCGAGCCAATAGACTCAGCATAGCTCTTCATATCGGTCATAAGCTTCAAAACAAGAGCAGCATCACTCTCGCTTGACTCAACAACCTGTGCCTCGGCAACAACTACCAAGTACTCAGCCTCAAGGTCTGAAGGAGTAATGTTAAACGTTGCTTCTGTCTTAGCAACACCAGCCACCTCAACATCAAATGTTAGAGCCTCTGGTTGTGGTTCTGGCTGTGGTTCTGGCTCAGGAGCAGGTTTCTCGCAAGCCGCAAATGATAGCGCAAGCACCAAAAGTGCAGCCATCATCGAATAGAGTTTTCTCATAGTTTTAGTTGTATTAATTAGTTTTGTTTAGTTCTCAACACTTTTCACAATTACCTGGCCCTCAAAGTCGAGTGATACGCTCTCGCCATTAGAGAGTAGGAAGTAGCCAGTAATCTGATACCATGGATAGCCCGACTCGTGCTCAACATCTACGACAACAAAGGCGCTACCCTCCTCAAAGCGATATAACTCATCGCTCCACGAGTAGACCAAGTAGGTGTAGCTTTGGTCGCATGTCATTGCAGAACCATCACCCAACATATACTCGCCCATGGCCACATTCTCGTTGCTTAGGTCGGAGTATAGGTCGATGTAGAGCGTATGTCCCGTAGCATTATCCAAGAACGACATATAGTCGTTGCGCAGGCCGTTAGTCTCGAGTGTATAGACCGTTGCCGACACACCATCGCTAAAGTGGTACGTACCCTCAGGATATTGCTTAGGCTCAGGAAGTGGCTCTGGCCCAGGCTCGGGCTCTGGCTCTGGCTCGGGAGTAGGTTTCTCAATAGGCTCCTCGGGAGTATCGGGCGTAACAACATTCTCGCCACATGCTACAAACATCGCTGCGGCAACGATTGTAACAAAGTATAAAACATGCTTCATAGTGATAATAATTTTGACAAATATACAAAAAATATCCTTTCGATACAATACGTCGTTCCGTGAATTATGAGCAAATATTTACGGAGTTATGCTAAAGCATAAAAAAATACCCCTCAGAAGAGTGCTCTAACACCTTCCGAGGGGTAATTATGTTGGTATATGTTGTTCTCAAAGATTAGAAACAACTGTTACCTATAAAGTTGCATAACAAGAAGGATCCTTGTTAGGCAGCTTCTATTAGAAGCGGAAAGGACGAATGTATGAGTTAGTCATAACTACATTACCCTTAAGCTCAGGAGTTGCAACCTTAACCTCAGCCTTAGGCGCTACTACTGGTGCTGTCTCCTCAACAGGCATAACCTCAAGCTTAATACCCTCGCCAAATACGAGTGACTCAGGAAGACGAACTGAGCTTGTTGATGCTGGATAAAGCTTAGCAACAAGCGCCTTAAGCTCCTCGATGTCACGCTTATTCTCCACAGTAGCCTTTGTCCAGCAACGACCAAGACCACCTGGATTACCATCAGCATCTACTGCATAGGCAAATGCTGTCTGATCAGTATCCCACTCTACAACGTTGAAGCTATATGGTGTTGCCATATCAATTGGGTTACCCCAATAACCTGCCAAAGTACCCCATAGCTGGCTATCTGGATAGGTAGCAGCGTTTGAAGCATCGTCCATTGTCATAGTTGCGTATAGCGCAGTAGCACCCTCGAAGTTAGAGTACTTAACAACAGTAATTGCCATACCCTTAGTCATAGCTGGCTTACCAAAAATAGCACCATTCTCGTCATCACCTGAGTAGTTACCATAAAGCTCAACGGTTGGAGTAATAGCACCGAGCTTGCCAGTTTTTGCAATATCGGGGAATTTGATAACATTAACTACGTGACCTGTCTCCTGTGAGAGCGCCATGACGAAGCCCGAGCAAGTGGTCTCTGGAGATATACCCGCAGCGCTAACTGTTTGTGGACCACGATAGTAGTACATGCTAAGAACTGTTGCAGCAGTCACAAAAGGATCTGTCTCCTGCTGCGCTGCAAGTCTCTCGTCGAAGTCTGCATTCAACTCCTCAACAAGCATTTCAAAGTCTATTTCTGCATATACATCATTAGAAACTACATTGAATGTGAAGTATGTAGAGCTCTCAGAAGGTTTAATACCAACTGTAAAGCCATAAGGAGATATATTCGATGCTGTCATCTCGAATGTTGTATCCATAGGGTCAGGTGCAGGAAGAGTCTTGAATGTTTTCATTGTTGGCTCTGTTGTGATACCACCTGCGTAGCCAAATGCTATAACATAGTAGTCAGTATCAGCCTTATCAACCTTATACTTGTAGAGTGAGCCTGGGCCACCAGTGAAGTCCTGAACACCTGTATAAAGCATAGCGCCATTGTTCATCCAGCCACCATAGACGCCAACGATCTCGTTCATAACCTCCTCGGCGGTCTTCTCACCGTCCCACTCACCACACATCCAGCAATATGTATCTTTGTTGTTAGATGGTGTAACCTTAATAGCTGCACGCATAGCCTCAATATCAGTTACAGAGATCTCGAATGTGAGGTTCTTCTGCTTAGCCTCGCCTGTGGTGTAAGTAGTTTTGGTAAGCTCTGTTGCGATAGTTATCTCGCCCTGAGGAGTTACGATGAAACCAGCAACCATGGCAACATAATCAGTATTAGCTGCCAAGCCCTCAGCCTGAAGAGTCAAAGTACCCTTATGGAAAATTGCGTTCATAATCTGGTTATCAGTGTAACCAGCCTTGCGATATGTGTCGATATCCATCTGGAGGCAGTAGAGCAAGAAATCCTGCTCCGACATGCGGTAAGCACCCTCAGGATCAGTGTATGCATCGAAGGTACGTGCTGGGACAGTATAGAAGTACCAAACATCATCGTCGTTAGATGGAGTAATGGTGTACTTTGCAGAGTTGCCATCAACCTCGGTCTGAACGTCGAAAGTTACGCCAAGTGATGGACCAGGCAAAGTAGTAACCTCAGTCTTAGATACTGGTGTATTTGCCTTGTAGTTGTCAGCGGCGTCAACACCGAATACTACGATGTAGTACTTCGACTCAGGCGCAAGACGTGAGAAGAGACCCTCAGTGATAGCACCCTTGTCAACAACGTCTGGCATAAACTCAGCCAATGTCTTACCCTTGCTACGAGCCTCGCTCTCGAGCTCCATCATAAGGTTCTCAACGATGAACTGATCACGAGTAAACTCCTCGATAGTTTCCGCATCGTACAACACGCAAAGATACTCAGCCTCAAGATCTGCAGGAGTTACAGTGTAAGCTATTGTAGACGATGTAACCTCGCCAATCTGAACATCGAATGCACCCTTTACCTCTGGTTCTGGCTTTGGCTCGGGCTCAGGCTCAGGAGTAGGATTCTCACAAGCCACAAACGATAGTGCAAGCACCAAGAGTGCCGCCATCATTGAATAAAGTTTTTTCATAATTTTAGTTTTGTTATAAAGTTATTAATGTAAATATCTCTCTCAATGGCTCTTACGCCAAAATAGCACTATTCTCAAATAAGACTACCCCATTTAAAGTACAAAAATATAATTTTTTTGTTAGCAGACAAAAAAAATAGAGGTTTTTATGTAATAAAAAATCAAAGAACAGCCCCACTCTCTATCTCATAATGGATATGGTGGCCAGAAGCTACCAAATGAAAGAGCCTCGAATGGAATATTAACTTTCCATTCGAGGCCCTCAGCATAAATGCCGCACAGAGCGACTTACTACAATATACTACTCAAATCGACCTGTCCAGTTGAGTGTAATGCGGTGCTGATTAGGAGCATCATCGAGAGCATCTATAACGATAGTGTGCGTACCATCGCCATTAGCACTAATAGTCACAGTACCCTCATAGAGAGGAGCTTGCGACACGCAAAGACCATTCTTGTAGACCATAAAGAGTGAGCCAAGAAGCAGGTCGGCATCATCGGCTACACGGAAGCCTGGAACAAAGACTCCTGCACGGAAGTCAGGCATGGTCTCATCCTCGGCAGAGAAGCCTGAGTCGACAAATGTACCTGTAAAGTCAGTAGTAGAGTTAGATAGATAGTCAATAACGACATAAGTACCCTGCATCATACCGTCTCTGCAGAGAAACTCAATGCTCCAATTGTTGCAACCACAGTTCCAGTAGTCGCCATAGCTGCTCACATAGGCTGCGCAGTTAGATACGTCGATAACAGTATCCTTCGTAAGGCTCGACACATACTCTGTTATGATGCTTGAAGTAAGCGAGTAGTCGCCCTCGAACTCTACATGATACTCAAAATGCTCAACAAAGGCAACAAGCTCAAAACGGTTGCCACTAACAGTGAGCGTAGCATCCTGCAAAGGTAGTGTCCAGCCCTCCATATCATCGTCAACCCACGAGTAGTCGGTATTACCAACATTGATAATGGTATACTCGTCGAGGCTCTGAGCATAGTCGAAGCTGTACTTGCCATCAGGGATACGGATATTATTCTCATCATCGGGCATAGGAGCAATAAGATCCAAGCGGAAGTACTCACCGCCAGCTACAGCCGCACCATCAACAAAACCGTCCTTAGTGAGAATAATCCAGTAGTGACCAACACCCTCTTTAAGATTATCGCCATAGTAGTTGCCAACAAGCTGATTAGCAGCAACCTCAACAACCTCGAACTCGCCCTCATTCAAGCCACTTGTGCCAGCCTGGTGAACATCTATAAACTCAGTCTTATCGCCATAAACAACACGTATCTTTGCATTTCGGTTATAGATGCCGCTGTTTGGAGCTACCGACACAAGGATAACACCTGCAGTGTTAGTATTGATGTCGATAATCATTGTTGTATCATCAGCATCAGCCGAGATCTCGGTATAGTCGCCAGCAGTAAGGCTGTAAGTGATAGGGAATACACCACCATCAACGCCCACGTCGACACTCTTCTCAGAGGTAATCTCAAAGACAACCTCCTCATCTCCTGGAGGAATTACCTCGGGTTCATTGCTCGTGGGCTCACATGCTGCAAACACAAAGGCAACAAGTGCAAATAGAATTGTAAATACTCTTTTCATTGTAATAGTTTTAGTTTGTTCATGGCACAAAGATAGTAAATCTTTGGATAAATTAGTAATGAGGAGTTCGTAATTAGTAATAATTTCCGCTGCCACAGTCTGTTACTCACTAAAAAGGGTTGTCCAACCCAAAGGTTGGACAACCCATTACATAAGAAGTTGTAGAGTAAAAATTACATCTTCTTACCTACGTTGGTCTTCTTTGCACCCTTAGCAGCAGAAGCCTTAGCAGTAGCCTTAGGAGCTGCCTGCTTTGTCTTCTTCTCAGCTACTACAGTAGCGTCCTCAACAGCGTCGGTCTTCTTAGCGCGTGAACGACGTGTCTTTGGCTTAGCCTCAGCTACAGGAGCTGCTGCCTCACGACCGAATGTGTAAGTATCGTTGAAGTCAACGAACTCGATGATACACATATCAGCACCATCACCAAGACGGAAACCGGTCTTGAGGATACGTGTGTAGCCACCTGGACGCTCCATGATCTTAGGAGCGATTGTGCGGAAGAGCTCAGTAACGGCCTCCTTCTGCTTCAAATATGAGAATACCACACGACGTGAGTGAGTAGAATCCTCCTTAGACTTAGTTACAAGAGGCTCGATGAACTTCTGAACAGCCTTTGCCTTAGCAACTGTTGTCTGAATACGCTTGTGCATGATAAGCGAAACAGCCATGTTTGAAAGCA
>JAEIGA010019800.1_pt1 | contig 10256 bp, 8 predicted proteins | sample 9270691 | NCBI WGS metagenome assembly JAEIGA01 (sample SAMN17057246, study PRJNA624740) | gut metagenome | biome: biome; isolation source: fecal sample | host: Bos grunniens | place: China: Xizang | collected 2019
TTCAGATCAAACATGAAGGATGTCCTTTATATGTAAAGTTCGATGCGCTTATAGCTCTTTTTGTCCAGCGCCGCGGGATTGGGGATCTCATAGCGGTTTCCGTCCACGTCGGTTAAGATCACGTTGCCCGTGGGCAGACGGAAGAGATTGCGGTAGACGTCGCGCACGGTGAATTGCAAAGGTCCGATGTCGGTCTTGACAGAAAAAATGGTGTGACCGAAGCGGTCGGTCAGGTTGTCAACGGAAAGGATCTTGGGCATGAAGTAGCGGTGGGCAAGCTCCGCCTGCAGGATCTGACGCTGTGCCTTGGGGAAGGTACTAACGTCCATGATCATGCCGATCTCTTTTTCTTCCTTGTCCGCCACCGAGATATAGCGTAAAGGCTCTTCCGTGGGGAAGGCGCGGCGCAGATGCACGCGGGTGTAGCGCATTTCTACCGTGAGATGCGCCGTGATCTTTTCCTTGACAGTCAATCCGGGGCAGTCGCCGCATTGGGAGAAAACGGCGTTGTGCGGAGTGAGCATGCGGTTATTTTCGATCATATTTTTATGTATTCCTTTCGTTTTGGGAATTACTGATCGATGCCGATGTTGCGCATGGCAAGCATCTGCAGGCTGAACAGCTTGTGATAGATTCCTTTTTTGACAAGTAACTCCATGTGGGTGCCCGCCTCGGCGATCCTGCCGTTTTCGATGACGATCAGGCTGTCAACGTCACGCAGAGTGGACAGACGGTGGGCGATGGTGAGGGTGGTGCGGCCGCGGGAAAGGGTTTCCAGTGCCGACTGTACTTTTCTCTCTGTTTCGGTGTCCATGGAGGCGGTGGCTTCGTCCAGTATCAGGATCTTGGGGTCGCGCAGAATGGCGCGGGCGATGGAGATGCGCTGGCGCTCTCCGCCGGAAAGTCCCGCTCCGCCTTCACCTACGCGGGTCTCATAGCCCATGGGCAGGCGGATGATGAAATCGTGGGCGCCTGCCGCCTTGGCGGCATCCAGGATCTCTTCCTTTTTGGCGCTGGGTCTTGCGTAGGCAATGTTTTCGTAGATAGTGCCAAGGAACAGGTAGGTTTCCTGGGAAACGATGGCGACGTTTCTTCTCAGCGTCTCGGGATCGAGATCGCGGATGTTCACACCGTCAATGAGGATCTGACCCTCATCGGGGTCAAACAGACGGATGAGTAGGTTGGCAAGGGTACTCTTTCCCGCACCCGTGCGTCCCACAATGCCGAGCGAAGAGCCGGCGGGAACTGAGAAATCGATGTTTGACAGCACGGGATGACCGCTGACGTAAGCAAAGCTGACGTTCCTAAAGCTCACCTCGCCCTTGCACTTGCCGCCCTCAAAGGTGTAGGGCTCTTTGGGTGCGGGCACGCCGTCGGGGGCGTCCATGATCTCAAACAAACGTCCCATGGCGTTAAGGCTGTCGGCGGCGTTGCTGACCATGTCCACAAAGAAGCGCAGGGGGGAGTAGATCATGGCGGTGTAGGCGATGAAGGTCATAAGCTGACCGTAGCTGAGCTGACCCTTGATGACCATCCAGCCGCCAAAGCCCCAGACCAGAATATCGCCGATGCCCAGCAGGGCATTGATGACGGGGTTGTAGACGGTGGCAAAGGTGGAGGCGGCGCGGTCTGCCTTGGCGGTGGCGTCACTGCGGCGGTCGAAGCGCGCGGTTTCGCGGTCCTCCTCGGAGAATGCCTTTACGGTGCGGATGCCACCCAGAATGTCTGCCACAAGCGAGCTGAGACTGCGGCGTCTGGCGTAGCGGCGGTTGTGCAGGATGTGCATGCGCGAGAAGAAATGGGAGATACAGAATGCCACCAGCGGCACGGTCACAAGCGAAAGCAGGGCGAGCAGAGGGTGTATGTAGAACATGATACCGCCGATGACCAGCACCTGGATCATGTTGACCGTGAAGTAGGGCAGGGCGTCGCAGAAGAACCAGTAGATGGTGTTGGCATCCGAGGTGACCTGGTTCATCAGTCCTCCTGTGCGCTGATTTGTGAAGAAGGAAAGACCCAGCCGTCCTATCTCGGAGAAGATGGTCTTTTTCAGATCGTACACCAGATTGGCGGCGATCTTGGAGGTTACGATGTTGTGCAGGATGGTGAGCAGCGAGGACAGCAGAGCTGTGCCTGTGATGAGCAGAATGACGGTGAGCAGCTGTCCGTAGAACTGCCCCGTCTTGTCCAGCACCTGGTCATAGAAGAATCCTGCGCCAAGGTAGGGCGAGAGCACCGACATGACCCCCGAAAGTAGCATGACGAAGAGGATCGCCAGCATCTTCAGACGGTAGCGGCGAAGGAAGATGCCCATGCGGGAAATGATGGCACGGCGGTCGGAGCAACGGGGGCATCTGCCGTCGATGTCATACAGCGTGCCGCAAATGGGACAGTAGCGTCCGGAAGCCTTGCTTTGGGCAAGGGCGGTGGCGCTGATGGCGCCGTCCTTCAGAATGTCCTTTAAGTAGCGCAGGGCGGCGTACACCTCATCCCGATAGGTGAAGATAAAGGCGCCGATGGCAACGTGGGCACCGTCACGGCGCACGCCCATGAGGGTCAGGCGCGAGGGTGACTCCTCCACGATGATGTCGCGGAAATCGGCAAGGGCAAAGCAGTCCACCGATTTTTCGGTGAAGGTGTGATAAAATTGACGGCGCTTTCCCTTTTGTTTTTGTTGCAGACGAATGCTGCTGTAACCGTCAACGGTATAGATGTGGTCCTTTGTGACCAAGATATAATACTGTGTGCGACGAAGCGACAGGTCGGTGTCCGAGCGGAACACCAAAAGTAGATCTGTGGACAGAATACCGCGGTTAACAAGCACGTTGTCAAGGGCGGGCGGGATCCTGTCGGGCTTTCTTGGATCAAAATTCCATTGTGCAAATCCTGCCATCGTATCACCTCCGTTCTGAAAATCAGTATAGCACAAAAAGAGTGCTTTTGTCAATGAAAATACAAAACAGAAGGCGGTTTTTGTGGTAAAAACCGCCTTATTTTGTGTCGGACGTCCGTTTTTCCTTGACCACGCCCAAAAGCACCGTCAAGGCGAGGGGAGACAGCACCAGCCCCGTGAAGCCAAAGAGCGAAAACCCGAAATACATGGCAACCAGCGCGTGGAAGGGGTGAAGCCCCAGCTTCTTTCCGATGATGCGGGGCTCCAGCACCTGCCGCATGGCGGAGATCAGTGCCCAGAGCACCAAAAGCCCGATGGCAAGGGACGTTTTGCCGGAAAGGATGCTGATGACAGCCCATGGGATCATTACCGTGCCCGTGCCGAGGATGGGGAAAAAGTCGATGACCGCAATGATCGCCGCCAAGGTCAAAGCGTAGGGCACCTTTAGGAGCATGAAGCCAAAAAGCAGCTCCGCAAAGGTGACAAGCAGCAGGATCAGTGCGGCTTTGAGGTATTGCACCAGGCTGTCGCCCGCCTGACGGCGCAGGATCTGCATTTCCGAAACGATCCTTTGGGGCAACACCTTGCGGATGCCCGCAAAAATGCGCCCCCGCTCGGTGACAAGGTAGTAGGCGGCGATCGCCATCACCGTGATGAAAAAGAGCACCAGCGGCAGTCTTGTGAGGATGCCCGAGAGCACCCCGGGCAGAGCTTCGGTCAGAGCGGTGGCGGCGCTTTTAAGGGTGGAGCGCAGGGCGGAGGAGAAATTCTTGCTTTCCAGATATGCCTTGGCGGTGGGGAAATAGTGGGCAAGGCGGTCCTGCAGCATACCTGTGAGCTTGCCCGTGTCGGTGTCGCTTAACTTTTCGGCGGAAAGAAACTCGCCCGCCTCTGCAAGCAGGCGCACCGAGGCGGAGTACAGCAAAAACAAGGAGCCGAAAATGAAGAGCACGAGCAGGAGCAGAGTGGAAACCTTTGGGGGAATGCGGAATTTTCTTTGCAAAAACAGAGCGCAGGGGCGGATGATGGCGGCAAGGAGCAGGGCGACAAGAAAGGGTAGCAGCGGCACCCAGAAGAAGCGGAAGAAAACGTAAAACAAAACACACCCGAGGGTGAGGTAGAAGGTGATGACAAACACCCGTTTATAGGGCTCTTTTGGCAGAAAATCCATCATAAAACGCACGATCCTTACTGTTTTTTACTATACAGTATACGGAAAGACGGTGTAAATATACAAACGGTGTAAAATAAAAATTTCCGCCGCTTGGCGGTTTCAATCATACGCAGTCGTATATCATCTGCGAAGCAGATAGCACAGCACTTGCTATATCATCCGTTCTGCAAGGAATGGATATCATTGAAAAACGACAAGCTTCGATCGAAACTTGTCGTTTTTTTGGCCTACCCGAAAGGATTTGAACCTTCGACCTTCAGAGTCGGAGTCTGACGCGCTATCCAGCTGTGCCACGGGTAGATAACAAGGGTAGTATAGCACAAAAACTCCGCTTTGTAAAGGTGGTGGAGGAAAATATTTTTCTTGCAAAGAAAGGGGGATGTGGTATACTTGTAATACAAGATAACAGAGACCGACCGCAGTTTTGTTGTTTGCTATCTCGTTGTACGTTGAGGATCTCATTTTCAAATATGAAAGAAGGGAATCATAAAATTGAACCCCAAGCTTATTCAAGACATTCGATTGTTTGAACTGGATGTGCCGAATGTGAGCGGCAACTCTCTTCCCGGGTACATGGGAAAACTATATCGATACGAATCTTTGAACTGTCAGGGCGTGATTTTGCGTCTGCTGTTTCTTTTGCGCCACCGAAATTTCGAATTTGACGGATTCGACCACCTGTATTTGAATTTTACGCCTTGTCTTCCCCATGGCGAGGTGGAAGATGCGAATCGATCGAGTACGCGGGAATTTGATTGGTATCACTATGTGAATGTCGGCTGTGATAGAGTGCTTTTTAACGGTTGGCAAGAATATGAAAAGACCGCTTTTGTGTTGGACAGTGTCAAAAAAGCGGTTTTGATAAAGGTATTTAACACGCAGTGTGCTTTGTTCGAGGATTCATTTGCGCAGGTGCTTGCCAATGAAGAACTCTTGATTCCCTATAAGCGCAAGGAGAATCAAAGCTTCACGGTGGAGGTTTTGACCCGCATCAGCAACAAATTGGATTTCCAGCCATTGCTTCGCGTAACGGATAAAAACGCAACGGCTGTGGCGGAGCAGAGCTTGCGGGCGTACGGACGTGACGAGTTTATCAGCCAAATCGGCACGATCACCATCGGGAAGCGATCTGTGCGCATCGCCCCGCGAAAGAATTGGTATGCGGAGCATTTTGAGTTGATGCCTATCAAGATCGAATGGTGATTGTATTTGTCTTACTTTGGCTACAGAGTGTGTGGCTGTCTTGATATAACCTGCGGTACATTCAAAGAAAGGACGTGAAATAGTGAAAAAATCGGTCATTCGGCTGTGTTTTGCGGCGGCGTTTTTGGTTTCCATTGTTGTGGTGGTGGGATGTATTTTCTTTGAGTTTGACCGTGTGTCGGGCGTAGACCCCGATCCCGCAGGCAAGTTCATGGGTGCGGCACATGCGGCGCAGGGGCTGTATATGGGACTGCTATTGATTGCCGGTGGGATCTATTCTTTTGTTGCCTCGTTTGTTGGCTTTTTCGTGTCACTATTCAGCGCCAAAAAGGCGTTCAATCGTACAATTTACATTGTATCCGTTGTCCTTGTGGGCGCGCATGCCGTGACGATGAGTGTTATGACGGCGTTTTTGATCTACATGTTTTTTTAGAAAAGATCTATTTGTAAAAAACCAACCGAGAAATCGTTTCTTCTCGGTTGGTTTTTTTTGTTAAAAAATATATAACGGCAATGGAGGGGCGTTTGTGAATTGACAGCAAGCTGTCATGATTTGGAGCCTTGCAGCTCCATGATTTGAAAGCTGACGCTTTCATGAATTGAATTGCCCTCTTTTTTATGCCGAAGGCAATTCATGCAGCGAAGCGCAATTCATGGCAAAGCCGATTCATGCCCGTGAGGGCAATTCGTTTTTTTACATATACCTTTCCAGCATCGCCGCAATGTCGGGATAAACATTGTCGGGACCCAAAACGGTTTTCAGTTCCTCATCGGCGTTTTCCAGCGTACATCCGGTGTATGCGCGCAACATACCGAGATCATTGCCCGAGTCACCTGCGGTGATGACCATATCGGGCTTCAGTTTCTTGTAGTCCAGATACGCCGCAATGCCCTCCGCCTTGCCGGTGCCTTTGGGCACAATGTCACCGCAGTCGGTGTTCTGATAGGCGGTGAAGGCGGGGAAACGGGTGTTGCATTCCGCACAGAAGGCGGCGGTCTTTTTGTAGCTTTCAAAATAGGTGTTGAGCGAATAGATCTCCTTGGGAGTGGGGATGTTGTCAAGGGTAAAGTAGATATCCCTTGTCTTTTCGGGGATTTTTCCGTCCATTGCCAGGATGTATTTTCCCTCCTCGGCAGTGATATGTACGATCTTGCCTCCACGCTCCAAAATCAGCTTTGTGATGGCGGGCACATACCTGCCGTCGGCAGGGAAGCGCAGGATACGCTCCTCCAGACCCTCGTAGATCTGGGTGCCGTTGCCGCCCACAAGGAAGTCGGGCTTAAGGGGCAGACACTTCTGCCAAACGTTGACAAGACCTCGCAGATCTCTTCCCGAGGCAATGCCGAAGAGGTTACCCGCCTTCTGCCAGGCGTCCAGCGCCGCAAGGTCGCGCTCGGTGACCCCGCCGCCGCGGTTGAGGGTGCCGTCGTAATCGGATACAAAAATTTTCATTGGTTACTCCTCCTCCAAAAAGGTCAGTCCCGTGCCCGAAAGATCCTTTGACGGATTGCTTTCCAAAAAGTCCAGCAGTTCTTCGGGGTCGGGGGATATTTTCAGTAATGTAAGACAGGTTTCCTGCAGAAATTTTTCCTTTGCCATACGGCAAAGCAGGTCGGAAATGGGGGCGTAATAGCCCTTGGTATCAAGAAGCGCAATGGGCTTGCGGTGGCGGTCGAGCTGACGAAGGGTGAAGATCTCAAAAAACTCATCCATGGTACCGATCCCCCCGGGGGTGACGATGAAGCCGTCGGATGCCTGCTCCAGCGCCTGCTTGCGCTCGCGCATGGTTTTGGTGAAGCGAAGCTCGTCGCAGTGGGGGTAGAGGATGCCCTCGATGTCAAAGAATTTCGGCACGATGCCGATGACCTTTCCGCCCCCCTCGTGCACGCCTCTTGCCACCGCACCCATCATGCCGGTATCGCCTGCACCGAAGATCAAGGTGTGACCGCGGCGCGCCATGGCAAGCCCCAACTCACGCCCTGCCTTCAGGTAATCGGGATGGATATCGTTGCTGGAAGCGCCGTAAATGCAAATTTTCATTGGGTTCTCCTTCTTTGTTCAGAATTGATAGGCGATTGTAAAAGTCTGCAAAATACAATAGAATCTGTTTTTTTGGCGGCTTTGCCGACGAAAAAACACCGCCCAAACGAGCAAAGCGAGTCCGCGTGCCGAAAGGAGCTGCCAAAATCCATGATTTCGGCAAGCGGGGATAAGCACGTGAGAGCCCCGCCGCGCGGATCTCAATTGTAAAACGCAGTTTTACAATTGGCTATGTTAGAGTTGATACAAATGGCAGTTGCCCATCGCCTCGGCAAATTTGCGTTCTCTTCTGCCGCTGGTGAAGAGGATGATCTGCTTGCCGTCCTCTGAATAGCCTGCCAGATATGTAAAAACCATCGCCAGACGGCGGTCGTCCAGGCGGGAGAAGCTTTCGTCAAAGACAAGAGGGGGCACGTCCTTTGCAAAGAGGGTCTTGACAAGCCCCAGACGCAGTCCCAGATATGCCAGATCCTTTGTGCCGCAGCTCAAATATTCGGTGGTGCGGGTGGCACTGCGGTCGTTGTAGTTCAGTTCAAAATCGTCGGTCACTCCGATCTCGGGATATTTCCCTTCGGTCGTGTGGCAAACGAAGGCGGATGCCTCACCCGACAGGGCGGGCGTGATGCGGGCACGCAAGAGCGAGGATGCCTCTGCCAGCTTTTGTCCTGCTAAGAGGTAGGCATCGTGACGGAAGCGCAGGGCTTCGATGCGTTTCTCCAGCTCTGCCGCCTTTTGCCGTAGGTCATCGGGGATCTCGGTGCGGGCGCGCAGCTCGATGATGATGTGCTCGGTTTCTCTCTGACGCTTGCCCAGAAGGTCGATGGTCTGACGGTAGAATTTGCGGTTGTTGCTTGCCTTGGTATATTCATCGCCCTCCAGCTCGGAGCCGCCACCTTCCAGGATTTCACAAAGAGCGGCAACCTCCTTTTCGGTGTGGGGGGTGAAGAGCCCCTTGTAGGCCATGGCGGCGTGGTCCTTTTTTTGCTTGGCTTCGCTCAGGGCATGGCAGGCAACTCTCGCCTCGGCAATGAGCTCGGCAAGAGCGCGGGTGTCGGCAATCTCCTTTTCCCACTTGGCGCCAAGGGCGGCGGCATCGTGTATCATGGCACTTTCGCCCGCCTTGACGGCGGCGTACTCGCTCTCCAAGTCGGAAATGGCTTCCTTGGCGGCTTCGATGCGTGCGTTTTGCACGGCGGAATTGGTCAGAATGGCGATTGCCTGCTCTTCGGTATCGGCACCCAGCTCGTCTAAGATGGCAAACACCTCTTTTTCCGCTTTTCTTGAAACGATAAAGCAGTACACAAAGGCGCCGATGCCGATGACGGGCAGGGGCACGGCCAGGGCAAGATTGTCAATGATGATGCCCACGACGGCAAAGAGAAGGGCAAAAAACAGCGAAATGAAGGAGGTGGAACGGAAACGGTCTGTCTTCTTGCGAAGGGAAAGCAGACTTGAGAGCTGCTCGGGATCCTCGGGTGCTTCTTCTTTTTCCGCTTCCACGCGAAGCGCCTCGATCTTTGCCTTGATTTTTCTCTTTTCATCGGTCATCTGCACCATCTGCTTTCCGATGGCTTCCAGAGAGGCAAGATAGGCGTCGTCGGGACAGAAATCGCCCTTTTGCAGTCCGGCGGTTTTCTCTTCCAGCTGCTTTGTTGCCTGCTCCAGCGCCTGCTCCGCTTCCTTGGATCTTTCGATCTGACCCATGCGGCGCAGGGCATCGGTGTAGGCAAGCTTTTCTTCTAAGATGGCAAGCTGTTCTCTGTTTTTCTCCAGCGTTGCCACGGTGTCGGCAAGCAGCTTTTTCTTTTCCTCCATCAGACGGCAATCGTCTTCGGCTTGGTGGGCGCGGGCGATGAGATCGTCACGCTCCAGCTCCAATTCATAGATCTTGCCGCCCTTTTTGTTTTTGTAAAGCAGCATCACGCGGGCATCGTCCAGCTTTTTGATTGCTTTTTTGGTGTTCACGCTCTCGTCGGCGGAGGTGAGGATGTTTTCAATGGCTTGTCCCACCTTTTTGCCGTCCACCGTACTGCCGTCTGCCTGTCCCACGAATGCGGTGCGGCAGAAGACCTCCTCTGGTGTGCCCCCAAGAAATAAAACGGCGGGATCGGCATTTTTGACAATGGCGCCCGAGGACAGGTCCACCACTGTCAGATGCTCCGAAATGCCCCTGGCGTTTTGAACAAGGGCACGTTCAATGCGGAAATTTCCCTTGGGGCAGGACAGGGTCAAGCTTCCCGAGGCCTCTCTTGTGCCAAAAGAAAGATATTGCTCTCTTGGGCTGAGTCCGTTTTCCGCTCTGCCCGAAAGACCGTAAAAGGCAAAGCGGATGAAGGCGGCGACGGTAGTCTTTCCCGACTCGTTGGGCCCCTCCAGAATGTTGATGCCGTCCTGTAAGGTCAGATCCAGGTCGTGCAGACGCCCGAAGGAGGCGATCTGTATGCGTTCAATCTTCATGTATAATCTCCGATAGTGTATGTAGTAAAATTCACGTTATGCAAGGATACGAAGGATCTCGTCGTAATCCGAAACGGTGTAGTCGATTTTTTCGTCGCCCTTGGCTTTTCCCTTTGGGTTGTACCAGATGCAAGCAAGAGAGAAGTTGTTTGCTCCGCGGATATCGCTTGTCAGGCTATCGCCGATGACAATGGCGCGCTCGGGGTCAAAGCCCTCGATTGCCTCTGCCACCGCCTCAAAAAAGGCGGGATCGGGCTTGGCGGCGCCCACCACCTCCGAAATGAAGACCCGTTTGAGGTAGGGGAAGAGGGGGCTTCTTGCAAGTCTGCCGGTCTGCACGCGGGCAAGACCGTTTGTGATGATGTAGATCTCTGCCTTTTCGGCAAGGGCTTTGACAAAGTCTTCGGCGCCGGGGTAGAGGGTGTCGGTTTCGGCAAGACGCGTCAAATAGAGATCGTTTGCCGCATCGGGGTCAAAGGAAAGGGAAA
>JAEIGA010019801.1_pt1 | contig 10255 bp, 1 predicted proteins | sample 9270691 | NCBI WGS metagenome assembly JAEIGA01 (sample SAMN17057246, study PRJNA624740) | gut metagenome | biome: biome; isolation source: fecal sample | host: Bos grunniens | place: China: Xizang | collected 2019
CCAATTTTCTCTTCATCGTATTTATATTTATTTTCGCCAGTCATTACATTATCTTTAATTGCTTTTTTTAACATTGCCATAAAATCAACTCCTTACTCTTCATTTTTTGGCTCTTCTTTAACAGGTGGTAACGGGTCTTTTGCTTGTTCTTCTGCATAAACAATAATCATTACACCTTTATCAGTATCTTTGTACTCAAAGATTGGTGTAGATTTATCTCCATTTAACCAAGTTGTATCTTTCTGTACTTTTTCTATAGCATCTAATAATGCGCTTTTATCATTACAATCTAGAATAAAAGCAAAGCCTGTGTTTTTCCAAGCACTTACATCGTTTACTCTAGTACCACTTATAAAATGTACTTTCTTTTTCTTTAATGCTTCTTCATTAAGTATTAGTTTTAATATTAATAAAGCATCTTCTTGTAACATAGGTAAATCAAATACAAGTTTGTCTCCGCTTTGCTCTGCATAAAGTTTGATGATTCTATTCCCAGATTCAAATGGCATTTGAACTTTTAAGTTACCTTGAGAGTGTGCAATTTCTAATTGTTTAACAACTTCATGTGAGCCTTTCACAACAGCTTTTTTAATATCTATATCGTCTTCTATAGGATATAAACCTAATACTTTTTTATTAGTAGCTAAAGCATTGTAAGATGGAACATCTAGTATGCTATATTTTTGATATGTTTCATTATTTTGTAGTACAAGTAAAGATGGTATTCTATATTTAACTCTTAGGGCCTGTATAGTTGCTTTACGAGAACTGAATTCTTTATTAGAAGAATCATATAAACTTCTAAGCATTACTTCCATTTTTTCATCTTCTGTAGTATCTTCAGTTATTTTAAATCCTCCAGGTTCTTCTCCTTCAAGAGGTAAAGTTTGCGCCCATCTTTTCTTAATTCTTTCATACTCGCTATAAGTATTACCCTCTGAGTCTGTTACATTTCTAGTAAGTGAATTAGCTAATAATGTACCAAAGTTAAATGGTAGTGCTTCATCTATCCAATTTACTGTCTCACATATCATACCCTGGATAGAATCTTCCTTATCTTCTTGAGAATATTCATAGCCATATACCGAACCTTTATGCCCTGACATACCTGCTATAAGAGGTCGTTGATTCTTAGTTATTGGATAAACAGTCAATGCTTGTATATTTCTTAAGAAACTACTAGCCCAGCTTTTAACATTATTAGTAATGATATAAACACCAGCCGCAATCGCAGCACTAGTTATAATTTTTGTTAAACTCATAGAAGCTTGTAAAGCTAATTTCCCTGCCTCGGTAATATTTTTCGCTTTATTAATATGCAACATAGTTCCTAATTTTGTAGCTCCCCAAGATGCTATAGCATCATCTACTGGTGTAGAGTTTAGTATAGAATATCCATTTGCAAATGCAGTTAATAACTTAGAATCTATTCTAGCAAAAGTGCTTATCCCCATAAGTCTTCCACCAACACCGACAGCTAAAGAACCTATCATAGCTCCATTAACTAACTGAACTGCTGCTTCATGTGGATCATCAGTTCTAACTATTAAGTCAGGATATACTGTAGTAGTAAATCCAGTAGAGCTACTCATAGAATAAACAACAGCTTCAACTTCCATATGCCCTTGCATATCTTCATAGTAATCGTTAATATAGAATCTATCATATGGTTTAATAGATGTATCTCCTAATATACATAACTCGCCACAATACATATCGCTTACAGAATCTCTTAAGACATTAGTTGTAACTCTTTCTGCCAATGCTTTATTAACTTTAGTATCGTATTCAGAAGCAGACCAGTTTTCAGAGAAGTGAGTAAATAAGTTTAACTCTATTCCACCTTCCCCGTCAGATACCAATGTAGTGTCTACAGTCATAGATTTTTGATGCTCAGGGTATATATTCATATCAAGGTATATAGGGCCAACTGTTGATTGACTACGACCCCAAATCATATCTGTTGATTCCCAAAGACCAACAGCATTAGTTTTCATTATTTTTTCAGATGCTTTAATAGAGTTATAAACAATATCTGTATATGAATCATAATAATGGAATTGTTGGAAAGGCTTACGCTTTTCTATTATTTTAGAAGTTGATTCACCATTACTACTATCTATTAATTTGTAACCATATGCATAATAATGATTTGGTTTGCATAAACAAATAGTACTACGCATACCAAAGTCTCTAATTGCCCCTTTATATCCTACTCCACTATGAGCACATAAATGTAAGATATCCCAGAATGTTTTATCTTGTATTGACGTATTTATAGTAGGAGTTGCCATAGCATTTTCTCTAGATGTATATAGTTCATTACTACCTTTTAATAAAGTGGCATCGCATACTTCGTATAAGTTTTGAACTATTTCTCCTTCTTCAAATATATCATTAAAACGTTTATCTCCAAAATGGTAAATACCAAATGGATTATCTCCATAGAAACGTCCATCAGACACCTCTCTGAAGAATGTTTTAACGACTCCTCCATATTGAGCTGTTAATAATTTACTTAGTAAATTACGTGGACTTTCCCCACCACGTCTCATTGATCCTCTAAAGTCTTTAAATAAAGTAATCCAGCTTGTGGCAGAAGTAAGTTCAACTGCATCTATTTCTCCAAGAGTATTCAATGGATTATATAATTCAACTCCATCGCCTTGAGCTATTACTTGAACTACTTCATTAGTATCTATTTCTGCTATCTTACCATTAAAAGCTATAGGCAATCTTGATGCATCTGAGCCATATCCCATACGAACATGTATTCTTACTCCAGGTTTTAATACTACTGTCTCAAGATTATCTTTACGACGTCTTAAAGAATCTTCTTTGATGAAATAAGATCTTGGACAGAATATAGAATTAAATACGTCTCTAAGTCCATATACGTCTACGTATTGTTGTCTTGTAGTGTTATCGTATTCTGCAGCATATGATGAATACATATTGCTCATAACAAACGAACAAGTATCTGCTGGTATCTTTCTAGATTTACTTACAGTTATTTCTGATATTGCACTCATATTATAGAAGTTATCAAATAGTTTCCATGAACCAATCTTACGTCCTTCGTCTACAAATATTACATAATAAGTAGGGAACGCTCTAATCAATCTACCACGCTTATCGTTTATTAGCATATCATAATAACTATGAAGTACATATGCTTGAGGGTCATCAGACAGTCTCGTATAAGCTTCACGCATAATATAGTTCCATAATTTTTGTGAATCAGATGTTGTCTCTGGATCAGTTTTTTCTACTGAGAAGTCCATCATACCTATAGAGAACATAGCATTACAGAATTTTGATAAGACACTTATTACTTTATCAGCAGCATTTATACAAGCTCCTGCAGTAACTCCATTTAAGTAGTCAGTATAACATTTATTTATAACATCATTAAATTCTTCACTGTTCTCTGACGTTGCCATTAATACAGGATAAATTAATCTAGCGCAGAAAGAACGTTTATATGTTTCAGGTAAATTTTCTAATAGTTCTAAAATAGTACCTGCTGCATCTTCATCTTTTACTGCTGCTTCTATTGCATTTATATCTGTTTGTTTATTTAATTCAGCGAATGTAAAATAATCTTTAAAACCTTGAATCAACCCTTCCTCCATTACTAATCCAGGTAATCCCCATACGCCACCATTTTTATACATAGTATCTGCAGACTCTTCGGCTGCTTCATTAAAGTCATCTCCATTTGGAACTATTTTTATAGTTTCTTTGATTTCTTCATAATCTTTTGAAACTATATCTAATTCAGAGAAGATTTGTCCATCGATCATCATACGTCTTAAATGCATTAATACAACTCTAATAAATGCTATTGTATTTATACCCTCATTAGTAGCTATTTTTTCAATATATTCTTTACCTGTTTGCGATCTGTATCCTGCTATATTATAATAAGGGTCTATAAAACCAGGGTGCCATCTTTCTTTACCTGTTTTAGGGTCTTTATACATAGGCATTTCTTTTTCTGATAGATATGTAACCTTACTTTTTGGTTTCATTATTTTTATTAATTCAGAAGTTCTATATCTTTTTATTTGGAACATTCCCCATTGAAAACCTTGCTCTAATGATTCTTTTAATGAATTGGCTCTATCCATAGGCTTACCATTTATTTCTACTTTACAGTTAGGTATTCTGTTCCCGTCATTATCTTTAACTATTTTTTCATGTTCGTCTATTTGATATTGACAAGGCTCCCAATTTTTTATATCATCTGTAACATTATAAGTTCTTTTAGCACTTATTGTTTTGGCTGCTGAATATAAGAATCCAGCAAGATAATTTAATGTATATGCTTCTGTGTAATCAGGTTCGCCTTTATAATTTTTTCCATCACCTTTAAGAGTTTCTTTAGCTTGTTCAAGCCAACCTGGTTCTACTATTTCCCACATGTCTTCAAATGGATTTAATAATTGTAATATTTTTTTACCTTTATCTTCAGTTGCAAAAGCTTCAACTACTTTACTTATAACGCCTCCGTATCCATCAGCAGATTCAGATGCCCATGTGGCATGTAAATCTATATTATATTTATCATAATCTATAGGGTCGCTTAAATAATCATCTATTGCTTTAATCGTTTCAGCTCTTAAATTAAATATGTCTTGCGCATAGGCATTGTGTAAATCATCTACTGTTCTATCATCACCTTTTATACCACTACACTCTAATTTTTCAACAGATAAATTTGTTTCGTTTATTACAAGAGGCGCTGTATAACCAGGTTTGATTTCCCAACCTTCTTGTATATCGCATGCAGTAAGATAAATAAGTAGATTTGATAAGTCAGCGCAATCTTCTTCTTGTATTTCTCTAGCTTTTTCTTTTTTACTTTTCTTGATAGTTTCTTCTGTGGCACTATCTATAACTTCCATTTGTTTATCAAATTCATCTGCTACACTATTTTGTGTTTTACCTGTAGTAGCTTCAGTTGTCCCACTATATGGATCCAATTTTCTATAAAGCTCCATACCCATTTGGTCAAAGAATTTATAATTAGTTTCATCAAGTATTTCAGCTTTTTCTTTACCTTCATCATGGAATATTTTATTATAAAAAGTATCTTTTAAATTCTTTTTAATTATATATGATGTATAAGGATGCGCATATGACATATAGAAATCTGGATCAGGATAAGCCTGCTTAGAATTCTTATAACGCAAGAAATTATATCCATAGTATTTTAATTCTTTCAATGAAGGTAAATCTAAATCAGGATAAAGTTCTGCAGCAGATAATACATTATTTAAATCCCAATAAGTACTGATTGAAGCACTAGCTTTAGATGTACTTACTTCATCACTTTCTAATTGTTTCATAGTTTCACGTTGACGTATAGTTCTATCAACTGATGTCAATCTCATTCTAACTTCGTAAGCTCCAGGGAAGCCTTCTACCGTTTTCACTTCTACTAAATCAATTAATACTTCATTAATACCTGCTAATTGTAGATATTGATTTCTTACTTTAATAGGCCAACAACTTAATATCTTTCTATATAATTTACCTATGTTAGATGCATGAGCTGGCAATACATTTACCATAGACACTTCATAAGTATTTGTAGTAATGAATGACATATCTATAGAGATATCTGAAGACCCCATGTATTGTGGAGCAAATCCATCCATAATTTTTAATGTAATATCACTAAAATTATTAGATAATGAGAAGCTTAAATGTTGCAATTCTATATTTTCTATATAAGGAATAAATTGCATTGCAGCAGGTTCCAAATAATTATATGTTTCCATATCTGTAGTAGGATCTACTCCATTATTATGATTTGACATAGCAAAAATTTCAGGACTTGTAACTTTCATATCAGGGCTTATTTTACCGTCATTGACACTGGTACTTATAACTACTTCTAATTGATTATTTTTTAAAACGTCATCAAAACCAAGTCCTGTTACATTTTTAAGATTTTCTTTAATTGATTGAACATCTTCTGAAGTTAATGTGTCTGTCAAATCAAAATACATTTTCCATTGTAAGCTTTTAGTCTTTTTATTATATTCTTCATTTGCAGAATTATATACTAACATATCACAAGACTCTATATTATCGCTGACACCTGTTAATAAATCTGATAATATATTATTTTTATCAAACTCTTTTGTATTTGGTTCTTCATTAGCACAATCAACAGTTTTTTTAATGCCATTTAAATTATAAGTATAACTATAATGACTAGGAATTTGAGTTTGTGAATTAGGATATGTTATTACTGCAACGAAATCTGTACAGCCACCTGCTTTTCTTATTTCATCTTCTATTTGATATATAGTTCCTTCTCTATTAAGTGTACTATTTTGAGGAGTTATATTATAAGCATTAGATACACCACCAAGTGAATCTGCTATAATATGTCCTTCATCTAAATCTCCACGTTCTGTTCCAGGAACTTTTGCTTCATCTTCATAATATCTACCATCAGTTGTAGGTTCTTTTGATTCGTCTTGCAATGTAATTTTTTTAGCCATTACTTTAACCACTTGGCCGTACTCATTTGTAAATGCGTAATACTCTCTATCTCCGTAACCAATATCAACAACAGTGTTTGGTTGTCTAGAACCAGACAAGTCTCCTCCGTCAACCGTTGCTTTATTATAACCTTTAAACATATCATCTGTGTTACTAGGTATAGTTACACCAGAAGAAGATTGAGGAGTTACATTAGTAGGAGTACCAGATGAATATTTTACTACTGATCCATTTACTAATACGTTATCAGTTTTTACTATATCACCTAAACTAGCATTGTTTAATTGTATTTTACAATGATCTGCCATACGTTGAGCGTATGTACTATTAACTCCGAGCTTACTAGAAAGACCTCCAACAGCTTCAAAAAACTTTTGTGCGTTAGGAGTTAATTCAACATCCATAGGTGCTTGTCCATAATACTCTTTATCTTTTTTTAAAGTTAAAGCATTTTTCAACCAGTTTTCGTCTGGTATATAAAAGCTTACAGTACTGCTACCAAAGCCATCTTTTTCACAGAAATATATTGGCTGCAATACTTCTTTTCTACTATATAGTTCTTTCTTATATTCAAGAGACTCGTATTCGTATTGTTTTACGTCGCCTCCTGCTGAAATCATTCTTTGATAATAGTATCTAAATACTTCCCAATTAAAACATTTTGCAAATATAGGGTCCATTTTAGATATAGCAGCTACTTGATTATAAGAATAATTTATAGGTATATCTGGCATATAAATTCTGTAGTTAAACTCTCTCAAAGTTAATGTAGCTTGTAGTAATCTAGGTATTCCTTCTACCGTAGAAACATTTAGATTCATCAATGACACAGCTTCTATACCTAATACATCATTAACAAATTGATTCTCTATAGGTAAATAAGGCGCCACTTTAAATTGCGCTATTAAGCTACGTAGACCGTTCATATGATATTCTATTTTTTCTTTGTTAGGCATTTCAACTTCAACTGGAATACCATTTATTCCTGAGCCGTTATAAAAGAATAAGTCCACTTCTAAGAACATTTCACGATTCGTATTGTTCTTAATCATTGAACCTTTTCCTCTCATGATTCCTACTTTCTCATAATCAATACTAGATAGAGAACGTATGTTTTGAGGAGGTATTAATAATAAAGTATCTCCTATCATCATAGTACAATTTCTAAATCCTATAAAATCTATACCTGATACTTGTTTATGAAATTCTATACGATCAAGATATGATTGTTTAGTCATCTCATTAAATGAGTCTAACCATATTTGATTGTTTTTATCATAGCTATAAAGTTCAAAAGCTGCAGAAATATTTCCAAATAGATTACTCATTTCAGGAGAATTCGTAGGGCCTGAAACAGAATCTGTTTTTGTTTTACCATCTGCGATATTATATTTAGCTACATTGACATATAAACCATCTTTAGGAGTATAAGCAGAAGCCACAAATCTACCATAAGAATCAGTTCCATATGGAGAATAAGATAATCTAGTCAATGCAGATTCATTTGTATATGAACACCATTGGTCTATCATATCTTTTATAGCATCACCAGCATTCCACCAATGATTGTAATAAAGTTTATATTTCCCAGAAGTTTTTTCTGCCACTAGACCATTAGCGTCGATCATAAGATAAATTTCTTTACCATTAATAAGATCTATCATGTTTTGTTTAGCTGCATATCCACCTACTAACGTTTCTTTTGTTGATTCATCTTTAACAACTATTTGTTTATAAACATAATTAGAGTCTGGCGAAGTCACATAACTAGAGCCGTCTCCTTTTATTTCGTGATAAGAATATCCGCCAGAAGAATTTTTTACTTTATAGAAACTTATCTTACCTTCATCGTTTCTATCCAATGCTGAAGTACCATTGTATTTATATTTCTCCATGACTGCATTTTTATTTCTAGCCTCTTCTAAAGTCATTTGAACTATATCGGACTCCTTCATCATTTGTATTTCATAGTGTGGTATTTCAGGGCTATTAACTCCTGCCATTCTTATTTGTATATTTTGTTTTTCAGGAGGGTCATTTCTATTTACTATACCTCTAGCATAACAATACTCTTTAAAATTTTCATAAGTTTTTCCATCTTTAAGTGTGAATGATGAATCTTCTGGTTCAATAATAGAACTTAATGGTACATTAAATGTATCTCCATCTACTTTATTTAAATTTATTTCTGCATCTGAAATATCTATTCCTCTTGCTTTAAAAATAAAAACATTTTTATCTGGCTTATAACCTAGCTCTTTCGTAGGTGGTTCTTCAGTATAAAAAGCTGCAGATAAAACATCCTCTTCTGTACCCCCATTTGCTGCTTTCTCTAAGATTTCATACATTAAGTCGTCTTGAATCATTTCATCTAATGTAGGAATACAATCTTTTATATCTATATCTTCATAATCGCGTCTAGTATTCGCCATTTGTTTATATTTTTTAATTAAAGCGTTTGCTCTAGTTTCATTTGCTTCACCACTAACTACTACTTCTAATTCAGATTCATCTTTATCTTGACTTGTAGTTGTTTCCTCTTTTGCATTATCATTATTGTCATTATTATTTTTATTATTAACAGCATTTTCAAATTCATCAACAGCCAAAAACGCTCACCACCTTAGTTAAAGTAGAGGAGCGCAAAGGCTCCTCTTTATTAAAAATAATTACTTAACATATTCTCTATATCTCTATCAGAATATCCTCCTGATGTTTGAGATGTTTTGATGCTCATATTAATACTGCCAGGCCCTATACTTTGTCTTGTAGCTTGTTTTAGTGCTTTTTTCAATTGACGATTACCTTTACGAGTATCGCCTTTAATATTAATTATATACCCACCAGTGTTATTTGGTGCAAATCCTTGTCCAGAACTAAACATCATTTCTGGAGCAGCAGATACACCTTTATAACCTTTTTGATCTATAGTTGCAGGATCTGGATCATTTAATGGATTACCAGATGCATATCCTGAAGCAATTAATCCTGCTGCTAAACCTACAACACCAAGACCAAGACTTTTTTTAAGTCCGCCACCATTATTTATTATCGCTTTCGCTATTTTATTACTCGCTGTTTCCATTACTGCTGTGGCTTTCTTTTCATCTATAGTTGGAAGAGTAAAATTATCTGCTATATGTTTTGCTTTTTGTTCCATACCCTCTAAAACTTGAGTGTTTGGTGCTTTTATAGTGGAAGTTTCCTTACCTGTTACTTCGTAAAGAAATTCTCCAGCATTAGATAATGAAGTATCTACACGTCCAGCTGCATCTAATACAGCAGTGGCTTTGGCACTTCTACGACCAAATGATTTATAGAATTGAACTTCGTCATATAAACTACCTGTCTTATCTAAAGCTTGTTCTATGAAAGTAGTATAGCTTTTAACCATTTCATTAACTTTGTCGTCCATAGTCATAGAGCTTTCTACAGTTTTACCCATTCTTTCCATAGTCATATCGTAAGCTTCAGCTATTTTTTCATGACTCATATACTTTTTAAAATAGTTTTCCATAGTTTCTCTATTGACATCTGTCATACCTTCTTTTTCTACTTTTCTAAACATTTCACCGAACTCAATTAGTCTTGTATCTCCTGCTTTAGTTGTTTCTTTTTTAGAAGATATAGGTGCCTCTTCTAACCAATAAGACATTTCAGAAGTTACAGATCTCATAAATTCATCATATAAAGGACTAAGTGAATCTCCGTGTCTAGATTTAATAGCTTGAGA